>Ga0208795_1000361_pt1 | contig 22490 bp, 36 predicted proteins | sample CB_VirMetaG_6_FD_184541 | JGI IMG/M metagenome (GOLD analysis project Ga0208795, IMG submission 184541) | Freshwater to marine saline gradient viral communities from Chesapeake Bay - CB_1508_2 Viral MetaG (SPAdes) (version 4) | ecosystem: Environmental > Aquatic > Marine > Coastal | place: USA... | reverse complement strand
GATGGTCAAGATGGCTATGGGCGGAAAGTCTTGCTAAATGCGTGCCTGCCGGGGAATGGGTGCAGTAAACCCTAAAAAACTGCCAAAGGCCATGAGGCCGGTCAAGACCGTCAAGAAAAAAGACGGAGACTTGGCTGTTGCCATCTATTCCCAAGGTGGACAGTCCCGTGTGAACGAGGCGGGTAATTACACCCAACCCGGTATGCGCAAGCGTTTATTTGAAAGAATCAAGGCTGGCGGCAAGGGGGGCGCTCCGGGGCAGTGGAGTGCCCGTAAAGCCCAGATGCTGGCGCAACAGTACAAAAAAGCGGGAGGTGGGTACCGTGACTAAAAAATGGATTCAGTCTGCCATTAAGAAGCCCGGTGCTTTGCGGTCAGAGTTGGGTGTCAAAAAGGGTGAAAAGATCCCGGCTGGCAAACTGGCTGCTGCGGCTAAAAAACCTGGAAAACTGGGTCAGCGTGCACGACTTGCGCAGACTCTTAAGAAGATGAAATGAAGGCTCCGCAGAAAAGCCTGAAAGCGTGGACTGCCCAGAAATGGAGAACTAAGAGTGGCAAACCATCTACGCAGGGACCGAAGGCTACGGGGGAAAGATACCTCCCTGCCGCCGCCATCAAAGCGCTCTCCCCACAGGAGTACGCCGCAACAACTCGGGCCAAGCGTGCAGGACGATCAGCAGGGAAACAATTCGTCTCCCAGCCAAAACGGGTGGCTCAAAAAGTTGCTCCGTATAGGAAAATGAAATGACCACATCAGGCACCTCTAGTTTTAATCTCGAACTAAGAGACATCATCGAAGAGGCTTTCGAGCGGTGCGGTGCTGAGTTGCGCACGGGTTACGACCTTAAAACCGCACGTCGCAGCCTCAATCTGATGACGATTGAGTGGGCTAACCGGGGTATCAACCTCTGGACGATCGAGGAAGGTTCTATACCGCTTGTCACAGGACAGGCCACATACAACCTCCCTGTCGATACCATTGATCTGCTGGAGCACGTTATTCGTACAAATGCGGGTGATGTTGCAACGCAATCAGACATCACAATCAGCCGTATTAGTGTTTCTACCTATGCGGCAATCCCTAATAAAACTGCTCAGGGGCGTCCAATTCAGGTTTGGGTTGACCGGCAATCCGGTGCTACAACGCCTACAGGGATCAACTACCCCACCATCAACATCTGGCCTACACCCAATTCTCCCGGGGATCAGTACACGTTTGTGTACTGGCGCATGAAGCGCATTGGGGACGCGGGTGAAGGCGGTGTAAAAACCCAGGACATCCCGTTTCGGATGCTCCCATGCATGGTGGCTGGGCTGGCCTACTATCTTTCAATGAAGATCCCCGGCGCAGAGGCACGGACGGAGATTCTGAAACTTGCGTACGAGGAGCAGTGGAACTTGGCGGCGGGTGAAGACCGCGAGAAAGCCTCGATCCGGTTTGTGCCTCGTGAGTTCTTTATTGGCGGCGGTGGGTACTAATGACTACGAAATTTACCCTTGGACGCATCGCAATTGCGATGTGCGACAGGTGTGGGTTTCAGTTCCCGCTTCATTCATTACGCTCAGAAATTGTCAAAACCAAAAATGTCAACGTTAAAGTCTGCCAAGAGTGCTGGGACCCAGATCAGCCCCAGTTGTCCTTGGGCCTCTACCCTGTTGATGATCCGCAGGCGGTGCGTAATCCCCGCCGTGACACTTCTTATCAGGTTGCAGGTAATACAGGACTTCAATTGCTGGCTACGAATGACCCGACCGTTTTGGGCTTTGGTGATCCGTCCGGCGGTAGTAGAATCATCCAATGGGGGTGGGCGCCAGTTGGTGGGGCAAGAGCGGATGACGCTGGCTTAACACCAAATAACTTGGTTTTGGGCATAGCACTTGGTACTGTAACTGTAGTAACTACTTAGGAGTAGATCATGGCAGACAAAAAAGCAATGGAAGCACTTAAAGCGCACGCTAATAAGCCCGCTGGTGAGGCTCACAAAGGTTTGAAAAAAGGTGGCAAGACAAACCTCGACATGAAAAAATACGGTCGTGGTATGGCTAAAGTCATGAACCAGCGATCAAGTGGAAGGGGTCGATAATGGCTAAGTACAGCATGAAGGTCAAAGGCAAAGAGATCGGCCCTGCTGAGGTCTACGCCCCTCCTCACACGATGACTGGCAAAGACACGGATGCGTCCACGTACTCCCACTATGAGACGGGTGCTACAGAGATGAAAAAGATGAACATGTCTGTTGGAAACATCAGCCGTGGCGACTATCCACCGGTCAACCCGTTTGGTGTTGGTGTGATGCGTGGCTATGGTGCTGCAACCAAGGGCCGCAAGATCAGCGGAAAAATGGGGTAAGTCGTGACGTATAACGAACTGTTTGAGACGATTAAGGGGTACACGGAAAACGACTTTCCGAATACTCAGTATGGCGACCCTACAGCCGCCAATGTTAACTTTACGTCTAAAGAACAGATTGATACGTTCATCAAACAGGCCGAGCAGAGGATATACAACTCGGTTCAGTTCCCCTCGATTCGCAAGAATGTGACTGGATCGACGACATCCGGCAATAAGTACTTATCCAGTCCCGGTGACTTTCTTGCCGTCTACTCGATGGCGGTGATTGACCCAGTTACGGGTGCATATGAGTATTTGCTAAACAAAGATGTGAACTTTATTAGGGCTTGTTATCCAGTGCCCACGGATACTGGCAAGCCTGAGTACTACGCATTGTTTGGCCCCACGACCACAAATGACAATCCCCCGGCGGTGACAAATGAACTATCTTTCATCCTTGGACCCACACCGGATGCCATCTACAGCGTTGAACTTCATTATTACTATTATCCCGAGTCTATTGTTACTGCTGGGTCTACTTGGCTTGGTGATAACTTTAGTTCCGTACTACTTTATGGCACGTTACTTGAGGCGTATACCTACATGAAGGGTGAGTCAGACGTCATTCAAAATTATCTTGGTCGCTACAGTGAAGCGCTGTCGTTGGCTAAACGTCTTGGTGATGGCATGGAGCGCAGTGACGCGTACCGTAGTGGTCAGGCTCGTATTCCGCCCCTCCCACAAAACAACGGGGTGCAATAAATGCCATTTACGGGTAACTACACCTGCAACGTATTTAAAAGCGGCTTGCTGGACGGGAACTTTGACTTCTCCGGCAATACGTTTCGGCTTGCGCTTTACACCAACTTAGCCACGTTGGATGCTTCTACAACTGCTTACACGGTAACAGGCGAGGCTTCAGGCGGTAACTATGTGGCAGGTGGGCAGGTGCTAACTCCAACGGTTTCCATATCCAGTGGGGTAGCCTTTGTGACCTTTAATAACGTATCATGGACTGGTGTGATTACTGCCCGAGGTGCTTTGATTTACAAGGCTGGGGACAACGGAGCAGTCTGTGTTTTAGATTTTGGATCTGATAAGACTTCAGTAACATCTTTTCAGGTTCAATTCCCAGCCGCAACAAGTACATCGGCAATTATTCGACTTTCGTAAAGGAGTTAAAAATGTTTAACGAAAAAGCATCATCTAGCGATGCCATTGGCTCGCAACTTGTTTTGGGCGGCGCAACTGAAAACGCTGCTCGTGGTGGCGGCGTTTTCCACTTCAAGTGCTACGACAAAGATGGCAACCTGAAATGGGAAGATAAAGCACCAAATAAAGTTGTTAACGTCGGCCTTAAAGACATGAACGACAAGTACTTCAGTGGTTCTGGTTACACTGCCACTTGGTTTCTTGGTCTGGTCAATAACAGTCCGTCACCTACTTATGCGGCGGGTGACACAATGTCGTCTCATGCTGGTTGGGTTGAGTCCGCAGCTTACACTCAAGCTACACGCCCAGCAGTAACTTTTGGCGCGGCTACAACGGCAGATCCGTCGGTGATTGATAACTCTGGTGCGGTTGACGTCTTTACCATGAACGCATCGGTGACGATTGCTGGAGCTTTTTTGACCAGCAACAGCACTAAAAGCGGAACAACTGGGACTTTGTTTTCCGTATCAACCTTCCAATCCCCCGGCGCTCGTACAGTCGTATCAGGTGATACGCTGAATGTGACTTACGAATTTAGTCTTGACGCTGCTTAAGGAGAAATAAATGGCTACCAAATTTGCTAAAGATCAGACTGTCAAGGTCAATGCGGTTTTACCTCAAGGCCCAGTGCAAAAGCTGCGGATGACCGAAGATGGTGAATTTTTCTACCTGATTCAGTGGGAGGACGCCAATGGCGATGTTCAAAGCCGTTGGTTTAAGGAAGAAGACCTAGAAGCAGTTTAATGTGTTCGGTTATGCAACCTTCTCTGAGGTACCGTTTGCCACCCTCCCGCAGGGTGGGGTTGTTTATTTTGTAACCGTCTCTGAATCTGCTACTGCTAGTGATGTTGTACGGGCGCTAGCAGATTTTTCTTCTCAAATATCGGAGTCTGCAACAGGCTCCGATTCCATTTCTGCAACGGCTATTTTTGTCGTTGTTATCCAAGAGTCCGCAACTGGGAGCGATGAGGTTTCTGCTGGGGCTTCTTTGGGTGGTCAGATTGACGAGTCCGCTACAGGGTCTGAAGAGTTTAGTAGCCTTGTGGATTTTGATTGCGTTATCCAAGAAACTGGACTTAATAGCAACCTTTCGCTCACTAGCACTTTTAAAGTAGGGTCGTTAAGTGCAGACTTTATAACGAGAACCCAAAATGCTGTGTTTGCTGGGTATGTACAGTTACCATCGTCGTTCACAAAAACTGAATGCCTATTTGAGCATGGCGGTACCGGGACTGGTACATGGCTTGGCGTGTCTAAAATTGATAGCGTTTATTACTTGCGGTTTAGATCAGGTAACGGCAACGCGGCTGTACAAACAAGCAACACAAACGCCGCTGTTCAAAATGTAGCCCTCAGTTCTATTCCTGAATTCGATGGTGGCGTACATTTCTTGGTCTGGGATATTCGGATCAACCCAGGCAGAATCCGGCTGTGGATAGATTCTGTTCTCTATATTGATGAAAGCACCACTGCTGGTGGGGCCCTATTAAATAACTTTTGGTCTGGTGGCGACATTGGTGGTTGGGGCGCCGGATATTCAAGTATTGCTGGCGATGTTACGAACACCGGAACAACGCAGTATCAGTCTGCGGCGGCTTTTTCTGGAACATTACACTCAGATTTGTTTGCGTATCAGAACCAATTAGTTGTAAGTAATGGTGGGGCTACTGGCTCAGATGAAGTTAGTGCTACAGCGGACTTTACTTCTCAAGTTGATGAATCTGCCACAGGTACGGATGAAGTTAGTGCTACAGCGGACTTTGCCTCCCAGATTGATGAGTCCGCTACTGGGTCTGACGAGGTTAATGCAAGCACTGATTTTGTATCTCAGATTGATGAGTCGGCGACTGGTACGGATGAGGTGTCATCAGGGGTTTCTTTAGGTAGTCAAATTGACGAGTCTGTCACTGGGTTGGATGAAGTTTCCGGGGCATTTGACTTTGGTGTAGCAATTGATGAGTCTGCCACGGCTTCTGACGAAGTATCTAGTGCGGTTGACTTCGCTGCTCAGATTGATGAAGCGGCTACTGGCGCGGATCAAGTTTCTTCTAACGCAAACTTCGCCTCTCAAATCGACGAATCCGCCACAGGCGTAGATGAAGTTTCTGCAACCGGCACGTTCCAAGATTTCATTGACGAGTCCGCAACCGGATCTGATGAAGTAACGGCAAGCGCATCTTTTAATGGTGCTGTAGATGAGGCGGCTGTTGGTTCAGATGAGGTCTCCAGTGCAGTTGATTTCGGTGTAGCGATTGATGAGTCGGCTACTGGAAGTGATGAGGTCTTCAGCGCCGTTGACTTCGCTGCCCAGATTGATGAGTCTGCTGCCGGTGTAGATGAAGTTAGCGCTGGGGCCGACCTTACTTCTCAGATTGACGAAGCAGCGACCGGAGCCGATGAGGTTTCCGGTACTGGATCATTCCAACATCTCATCCAAGAAACGGCGACTGGGTCGGATGAGGTGTCGGCTGCGGTAGTTTTTGTGGTTGTGGTCATTGAGTCTTCGACCGGGGCCGATGAAGTATCCAGCGCCGTTGACTTTACGGGTTTGGTACAGGAGTCCGGGCAGGGGCAGGACTCTGTTTCTGGGGCAGTTGACTTTAGTTCTCTAGTGCAGGAAACGGCTACCGGGGCTGACGAGGTTTCTGCGTCAAAAATAGCGAATAGTTCGGTTGCTGAAACTGTGACGGCTTCTGAGATCGCTTCTGCGCTGATCGCTTTCTTGTCAAATGTGTCGGAGTCTGCGTCTGGGGCCGATGAAGTATCGGCTACGGGGTCTTTCCAAGTATTTGTTGACGAGGTGGCCCAGGGTTCAGATCAGGTGTCGGCTATAGGTATCTTCCAGCACTTTATAAACGAATCCGCCTCCGGGCTGGATACCACCCGTGCTAACGCTGACTTTAAAGCCGTAATTCAAGAACTTGGCATAGCCTCGGACAGCCCACTGGCTAGATTTTTGTGGGAGTTGATTAATGACAGCCAATCTGTTATATGGCAGAATACACAAAGCGCTGGGGTTACGAGTTGGGCTGTAATCAACGTTTCTGAGAACACAACTTGGCAAGACGTTCCTACGGTAGATTAAGGAGTTAGCATGGCGTTTGTAGTCAAGGACAGGGTAAAAGAGACCACCACGACGACTGGTACGGGAACGCTTACGCTTGCCGGTGCTTCTACGGGATTTCAGTCTTTTTCGGTTATTGGCGACGGCAACAGCACTTACTACACCATCACCGACGGCACTAACTGGGAAGTTGGGATCGGGACATACACATCCTCTGGCACGACGCTGAGTCGGGACACGATTTTGGAATCCAGCAATGCTGGATCAGCAGTTAACTGGAGCGCAGGGTCAAAGGATGTCTTCGTAACTTACCCAGCAGAGCGGTCTGTCATGGCTGTTGGGGGTGGGGTGACTTCGGATACCGGTGCGGTGTACATCAATAAAACGACCATGAATCAGGACACCATATTAAACAGTGGTGAGAATGGACTGATTGTTGGGCCTTTTACGGTTGCTGGTGGCGTTTCATTTACGGTCACAAGCGGTCAACGCTACGTGGTTCTGTGAGGATAAATAATGTCTGACGTCGTCATTCAAGGAAACGCTTCAGGAACCGGTTCGGTAACGATTGAGTCGCCGAATACAAACTCGGACTACACGCTGACGCTCCCACAAGCGACCACAACTGTGGTTGGCACAGATGCTACTCAAACGCTGACGAACAAAACGCTGACAAGTCCTACACTAACTACGCCTAATATAGATTCTGCTCAATTTGCTACGGTTTCTGGTACCGCGCCCCTTTATGCCTGTCGTGCTTGGGTGAACTTTAACGGCACTGGCACTGTAGCGATTCGTGAAGATGGGAATGTGTCGAGCATTACAGATAACGGCTTGGGCGACTACACCGTGAACTTCACGACTGCGATGCCGGATGTGAACTATGCTTTTGCAGGAACTGCGGCGGCTAACTATACAAATACCCTGACTTGTTATCTTGGACAAGATTCAAACGACACGAGATCAACCACTCAATTAAATTTTGGCACTATCTACAACAATGCGGCGAGTGTTCAGAGAGACGATAGTCCTAATGTTAATATTTTAGTCTTCCGCTAATCAGGACTAACAAATGCCCTCATCAATAAATAGCACATCTTCAAGTCCCGGTGGATTAATTGCTTCCGGTGATACGGACAATGAGCTTGTCATTCAGACCGATGACACGACGGCTATTAGCATTGATGCGTCCCAGAACGTAACGATTGCCAACCAACTAACAGCAAATGATTTCTATGCATCCTCGGGTTTTTATACGAACCCGCAAACAATAACCGCCAACTACACTTTGGCGTCAACCAGCAACGCTATGAGCACGGGACCAATAACGGTAGATTCTGGGGTTACGGTGACTATTGATAGCGGTTCAAGATGGGTGGTGATCTGACATGGCTATCGTACTAGACGGCTCAGTAGGCATAAGCAGCATTGGAACGCTGACGGGGGTGACTTCGATTAGTTCTACGACTGCGGATACGCCAGTCATTCTTCAAGACTCTAGTTCCAACTCTAACACTTGCCGAGCATGGGTTAATTTCAACGGAACAAGCACAGTCGCCATCCGTGCTGATTTTAATGTGTCGAGTATTACTGATAATGGTACTGGCGACTATACAGTGAACTTCACGACTGCTATGCCTGATGCAAATTATTGTGGGACGAACTTAGGTAATACCGCAACGGGCTATCTTGTGCGCGGCGGTGATGACTTTACAGCAAGAACCACAAGTGCGTTTCGAGTTTTATGCTACAACCTAGCAGGTTCGGGTCAGGATAGTTCCATAGTCACGCTAGCCATTTTCCGCTAATCAGGAGAATATAAATTGTCAAAAATAGCACTATCTCCTAACGCAAGCGGAACGGGTACTTTTACTGTTGCAGCCCCGAATACCAATACCGACTACACGCTGACGCTGCCTGAAACAACTGGAACGCTGGCTCTCACAACCCAAGCAATCACACAAACAACTGGGTCAGCTCCGTACTATGGCGCAAGAGCATGGGTGCGCTTCAATGGTACTGGTACTGTAGCGATTCGTGAAGATGAGAATGTGTCGAGTATTACGGATAATGGCACAGGCGACTACACGGTGAATTTCACAAGTGCGTTAAGTGACGGGAATTACTCAATGCTGATGACCACTGTTGATAACACCAACGCCTGCAATTTTTCGGAAGCAACAATGGTGTCGTCCAGCGGGCGCATGTTAATAAGAAACCTCGCAAGCAATCCACAAGACCCATCAATTTGTTGTGTCGCCATCTTCCGCTAATCAGGAGAAAATATGTCAACTTTAGCGGCAAACAACATAACAGATGCGGCTGGGACTGGTGGGCCAACTCTAGCCAATGGTTTAACGATTGGAACCTCCCCTTTGGCGGCTCCGTCTGGTTCTGCACCTAGTTACACTTGCAGAGCATGGGTGAACTTCAATGGTACTAGTACTGTAGCGATTCGTGAAGATGGGAATGTGTCGAGTATTACGGACAACGGCACAGGTTCTTACACGGTTAATTTCACGACTGCGATGCCTGATGCGAATTACAGTGTTAATGTTACAGTCAGCAACGATGGATGGGTTGGGTCAACACGCCAGAATCTTGTGTCTCCTACAGTAAATGCTGTTGCTGTTGCGAGTTATACTGGAGCGGGCAGCGGATCAGATGCATCATTCGTAAATGTTGTTGTTTTCCGCTAATTTTTCAAGGAGCAAACTATGAATCAACGAATTATTTACCCCAACGACGAAGGCGGCGTGTCTGTCATCGTTCCTTCCCCCAACTGCGGTCTAACCATCGAGCAGATTGCGGCTAAAGATGTCCCCGAAGGAAAGCCATTTCAGATTGTTGATGTGGCAGACATCCCTAGCGACCGCACCTTCCGCAACGCCTGGACATACGAGGAGTAATCATGCCAATCGGACTCAACCTAAACAAAGCCAAAGACATTGCCCATGAGAAACGCAGGGCTGCTCGGTCTGCTGAATTTGCACCCTTGGACATCAAGGCAACCATCCCTGCTGAAGCAGCGGCGGCAGAGGCGGCAAGGCAAGCGGTGCGCGAGAAATACGCAACCATGCAAACCCAGATGGATGCCGCTCAAACTGCTGATGAACTCAAGGCGCTACTACCGGAGTAACAAATGTCATCAATAGCCGCAGGAACCACAACAGGAAGTGCTTTAGTATCCACTGGCGATACGACGGGCGAACTTGTTTTTAAAACAAACGGGACCACTACGGCACTTACGATTGACACAAGCCAGAACGTAACGATTGCGGGAAACCTAACTGTTAACGGAAATGCTTCTGGCGTGATTAGTTGGCAATCCGTTAAAACCAGCAACTTTAACGCTTCTGCTGGCGCTGCTTATCCAGTCAACACAACATCTGGAGCGATAACTGCAACCCTTCCATCTTCCCCATCTACTGGAGATTCAATAACTTTTGTTGATTATGCGGGAACATTTGCGACTAACAATTTAATAATTGACGCCGATGGCGGAAAAATTAATTCTGCAGTGTTGGATGCGGCTATTTCTACAAACAGAGAGGCACTGACACTCACTTATATTGATTCAACACAAGGGTGGGTTGTTTCAGGCGATGCTTATGTAGGCGGAGTTCCATTATCGTTGCAATTTAATCTTGAATATTTGGTTGTTGCCGGTGGTGGTGGCGGAGGCGCATCTAATGGTGCATCTGCTGGTGGCGGCGGTGCGGGTGGATATAGAACAGCCGCTAATTTTCCAGTTCTTACAAGCACTAATTTAACGGTTACGGTTGGCGCTGGTGGATCAGCAGGATCTGGAGTGTCTTCTGGTGGCAAAGGTAGTAATTCAGTTTTTTCATCTATTACTTCAGAAGGTGGTGGTGGAGGGGGAGGAGGGAGCGCTCCTGGTGGAAGTGGTGGCTCAGGCGGTGGCGGTGGCACAAACGGAGGGGCGGGTGGAGCAGGCACCTCCGGGCAAGGTAATAACGGCGGCACAGCAGAAACAAACGGCAACTTCCGTGCCGGGGGTGGTGGTGGCGCAAGTGCGGTTGGTGCTGGGTCGGGCAACCTGGGGGTTGGAGGTGCTGGAACTGCGTCTTCGATTACTGGAAGTTCGGTAACTAGAGCCGGTGGTGGCGGTGGAGGCGCATATAGTGGGTCGCAAGCGTCTGGCGGCGCTGGTGGAGGTGGTGCAGGGGGCTGGTCAAGTAACAATAACGGAACTTCCGGCGGGGCAAACACTGGAGGCGGTGCAGGGGGAAGTCGGCTTGGATCTGGGGGTGTAGGAGGGTCCGGCGTAGTTATTTTTAAATATCCAGATACTCGTACTATTTCCAACCCGGGTGGCGGACTTACTTACTCAACATCAACTGCTGGAGGTTTTACTGTTGCAACATTTACTGCCGGAACCGGTAATGTTTCTTGGAGTTAACGATGGCACATTACGCATTTCTTGACGAACACAATATAGTTACTGAAGTTATCGTTGGTAAAGACGAAAGCAACTTTGACTGGGAAACCAAATACGGAATGTTTCGTGGTCAGGCGTGTAAGCGCACCTCTTACAATACCTACGGTGGTGTGCATTACACCGATGGGCAACCATCCGAAGACCAGTCAAAAGCGTTTCGGAAAAACTATGCTGGCATTGGATATACCTACGACCCGCAACAAGATGCTTTTATTCCCCCCAAGCCATACAATTCATGGCTGCTAAACGAAGAAACTTGCTTGTGGGAACCACCTGTTCCTTACCCTAATGATGAACAACGCTATATATGGAACGAAGAAGCCCAATCTTGGGATTTAATTCAGGAGTAACAGATGGCCTCTACCTTTTCAGATTTAAAAATTGAACTCATTGGAACCGGCGAACAGGTCGGTACATGGGGATCTACAACCAACACTAACCTTGGCACAGCCATCGAAGAGGCCATCGTCGGGTCGGCTGACGTTTCGTTCTCTAGTAGCGATGTCACGCTTACGCTGACCAATACCAACAGCACCCAATCGGCTCGGCATCTCCGACTAAACCTCACGGGGACCAGCGGCGGGGCACGTAACCTCATACTGGGTTCTGGGTGCCAGATCGACAAGCCCTACATCATTAACAACGGCCTAGCCGACACGGTCACGGTCAAGAACACCACGGGTACAGGAGTCGCTGTCCCTGCTGGCAAGTCAATGTGGGTGTTTAACAACGGCACCAATGTGGTGGACGTCACTACGCACATGACATCGTTGACCCTAGGTTCTGCTTTGCCGGTGGCTTCTGGTGGTACGGGTGCAACAACGTTGACAGCCAATAATGTCCTGCTTGGTAACGGAACATCTTCTCCACAGTTCGTAGCGCCAGGTACATCGGGCAATGTTTTGACCTCAAACGGCACAACTTGGACTTCTTCTGCTGGCTCCCCAGCGTTTGATTCTGGTACTGTGATGTTGTTTGCCCAGACCTCTGCACCCACTGGCTGGACTAAAGACACATCTAACTACAACAACTCTGGCCTTAGAGTTGTGACGGGGTCAGCAAGCACAGGTGGCTCGGTGGATTTTACAACTGCATTTGCTTCACAAACCCCAACAGGCTCAGTATCAATTACAGCGGTATCAGGTTCGGCTGGTGCTACAACACTTACTACACCTCAAATCCCGAGTCACACACACTTCGTTTCAGTAACTGGTCCCGGTTCAAACCCCACAGGCTTTGGCCTTAGCCCTCAATATATAACAGGTGCTGCAACAGGCGCAACCGGTGGCGGAGGATCGCACACTCACCCATTTTCGTTTTCAAGTGGATCAGGAACGTTTAGTGGGAATGCTATTGACTTGTCTGTTAAGTATGTTGACGTTATTCGGGCTACTAAAAATTAATCATGCAACTTAAAAACGGAACATTTTGCCCGCTGATAAAAAAAGACTGTGTTGGTCTTCAATGCGCTTGGTTTACTCGGGTGCAAGGTGTGGATATGAACACTGGCAATCAAGTAGACGATTATCAATGTGCAATCGCTTGGATGCCGATGCTTTTAATCGAAAATTCCGGACAACAAAGACAGACTGGTGCAGCGGTGGAAAGTTTTCGTAATGAGATGGTCAAGGCTAACGAAACATCTCAAAAAGTTTTATTGGCATCTTTGGGCTTTCAAAAATTACAGGATCAGACACCTGTCCTTGAAGTAAAGACCAAGCCAAAGGCTAAAGTTGTTAACCCCAAACTTGTTAGGAGTAAATAATGAGACTTGTAATTATTGGACCAGATAACACTGTCGGCAAGGACAATGTGTTCTATTCAAACCTTGATTTGTCCGAATGTGGTCTTCCAGTTAATTTTTGGGCCCTTCAGTGGAACGAACATGGAAATAACATAGGGCACATTGAATACGATTCTCCACTTATTGATAACACTCCGATTACAGAACTTCCAACTTGGGCAAATGCTTGCCTCGCAGTTTGGCAACTTAAAGCAGATCAAGAAGCTTCTCGTGTTGCCGAAGGGCAAGTTGCTTCACAATAGAACCAACAGGAAAGTTAATATGGCAAATCCAGAAGTCAAAATTGGGTGCGTGGCTAATTTGTTTAGTCGAATGATGTACTTTAAAAATGTTGGTGATATGGAACATGGTCATACACATCAATTTGACCATTTAACACTTTTGGCTTCTGGACGACTTCAAGTAACTGTTGACGGCAATGTTTCAGAATTTGAAGCGCCGCACATGATTTATATCAAAAAAGATAAAATGCACGAACTTATAGCATTAGAACCAAATACAGTCGCTTACTGTATTCATGCTATTCGTATTGGTGAAGGTATTAATGACATTGTTGACCCATCAATGGTCCCAGAAGGTGTTCAGATTCCTCATGATCCTTTGTTATGCGACTTGAAATAATTCAAAATAATTACTTACATGTTCCGGGTTTTATAACATCCAATTTTGCTGCTGCTTTTTCAAAAGAGTTTAAACAACACTGTACTAAGTTTAATCTTGAGGGTGATATTCAAGCGCCTAATTCGCACTCAATGTACAACTTTATACCGTTTTTAAGATTGCTTGTTGAAAAAATACCTGAAGTTTCAGAATTGTTAGGAGAAAAGGTTTTACCAACTTACACATACGCACGTGTTTATAAAGAAGGTTCGGAACTTCTTCGCCATCGTGACCGCCCTGCTTGTGAAGTTAGTTTTACAGTTAATCTTTCAAAAGACAAAGACTGGCCTATTTATTTTCAACGTCCTGACGGTTTTGAAACATCAATTGAATTAGAGCCTGGTGATGCTGTAATGTATTTAGGGTGTCAATCAGATCATTGGCGTAATAAATTTGAAGGTCAAGAGTGTGTGCAATTATTTATGCACTACGTTCGATCTTACGGCAGCAAATCTTGGGCATATTTTGACAAGTTCCAACAACAAGAACCAACTCTACCAGTTGATGAAATACCGAAAAGTATTTTATGAAAAATATTAATGATTATATTGTTGTGTTTGAAAATGTCATGACTAATGCTCTTTGCGATGCTATTTTGGAAGAATTTAATAAAGAAGAAGAATGGCAAAAAACAGTAATTGGAAACGGTTTGGTTGATGATAAGATTAGAACCGCTGAGACAATTGTTTTGTCTTACCCACATATCATAGACAAAAATCCAAAAGTAAGGTCTAAATTAGATAAATATATTTTTGCATCTGCTGGGTTTGCAATAAAAAAATACAACGAAAAGTTTTCTTTTTGTAGAATCGAAGAAGATTCTGGGTATGAACTTTTACGGTACAAAGAAGGTCAATTCTATACGCAACATACAGATTCGTTTAAAGCTAGACCTCGTGCTGTATCTTGCTCGTTTATTTTAAACGACGATTATGAAGGCGGAGAGTTTGCTTTTTTTAATCGTGAATTAAAATACAAGTTAAAAAAAGGATCGTGTATCATGTTCCCTTCAAATTTTATGTATCCGCACGAAATAATGCCTGTTACTAAAGGTATTCGGTACTCTATTATTACTTGGTTTATATAAAGTTTTTATCGAGAAAATAAATGGACCCGATTACCCTACTGGCAACAGCCAGCGCAATATGGTCTGGGCTAAAGAAAGCCTCCGAGTTCGCTCAGGAGGCCGAAGGTATCTGGGGGCAGTTGTCCAAATACTGCGGGGTTGCGGATCAGTTAGAGCAGGTCATCCAGAAGGAAAAGAACAAGCCCAAAAAGCCCAAACTTTTCCAGAAACTTGACTTCTCCAACGATACTCAGGAGGCGTTTAACGTCTTTGAGGCAGAGCACAAGTTGATGCAGATGGAGAAGGACATTCGCCACGAGTTCTTGTACGGTGCCTTCTGCAACCTTGAGGGCGGCTTTGGTGGGATGGACGGCTACCGCAAGTTCTTGGAGATGCGCCGCAAGATTCGGGCCGACCGCATCAAAGCCAAGCAGGATCAAGAAGCCGCTGAAAAAGAGTTCTGGGACAACCTCATCCTGTGGATCGGCGGGGGTACCGTCATCGTCATCGGAGGCATGGTCATCTACGCAACCATCATGGCAATCATTAACAGAGGCGCTTCATGACGTACGTCCTTTTGGTCTTTATGCTGGGTTCTGAAATACGGATTGAGACCTTCCAGACAATGCTTGAATGTGAGGCAAAGAAAACTGAGATTTACAAAGAGACCGGTGGACGTGCCCGGTGCTTATGGATACAGGAGCCAAAAAGTGTTTAAAGAGTTGACCACTGAAGAGATTGAAGTCCGGGTCTGGGCCACCATCGTTCTGGTGCTGGCTGGGATTCTGTTGGTTTCCGTTATTGCCATTCTGCTGGCGGTAATGTTTGTGGAGCAGGACATGGAACGCATTGCTCCAATTGACGAAGCCTTCTTGGGAATCATGAAGGACATAATGTTGTTGTGTATTGGAGCCATCGGTGGAATCGTGGGCCGTAAAGGTGCGTACGCTGCCGCTAATATCGCTAAAAGCTCAGAATGGGTTGGGAGTGGAGAGCCTCCCAAATGGGTTAAAGACATGGATACGTCAAAAATAGAGGAAAAATTATAATGTTGCCACTCGGAGCCATACTAAGTATCGGGGAGAAAGTCCTCGATAAAGTCATGCCTGACCCCAATGCGAAGGCCGAGGCCCAAGCCAAACTCATGGAGATGGCGCAGCGTGGTGAACTGGCTCAGTTGGAGGCCAACGTCAAAGAGATGCAGTCTGCCCGTGACCGGGAGATTCAGATTGCCACCAGCAGTGCGGCTCCCATGCTCAACAAGATTGTCACTCCGGTGCTGGCCTTGGGTACGGTGGGTCTGACGTTCATTCTGTTCGGCGTTATTATTTTTGTAGATGTGGACGCCGACTCCAAAGACATTCTGATCTACGTGCTGGGTGCGCTGACTTCAGCCGTCACCATGGTGCTTGGCTATTACTTCGGCTCCTCGGCTGGGTCCAAGGAGAAGAGTGCTCAAATTGATGAACTGCTGGAGAAAAAATGAACCTGACCAAAAACTTTACCCTTGCGGAGATGACCAAGTCCGAGACCGCTCTGCGTCATGGACTGGAGAACAACCCCGGTGAGCAGGAACTTGCTGCACTGCAACTACTGGCTGAGAAGGTGCTCCAGCCTGTGCGGGACCACTACGGTAAAGGCGTTAAGGTGAATTCTGCCTACCGGCACCCGGACGTCAATGCCAAGGTGGGTGGAAGTCGTAACTCGGATCACACCCGTGGGCAGGCCGCAGATATTGAGATTCCCGGTGTGGCAAACGCTGAACTGGCTGAGTGGATCAGGGATAACCTTGAGTTCCGCCAACTGATCCTTGAGTTCTACACCCCCGGCATTCCTGACAGCGGTTGGGTGCACGTGTCGTACGTGGCTGAGGACAACAAAAAAGAGGTGCTGACAGCCACCAAGAAAGATGGTAAAACGGTTTATCTACAAGGACTTGTGGCCTAACTATGCCCTTCCTCAAGCTTAAATTCAAGCCGGGAATTAACCGGGACACGACCAACTATGCCAACGAAGGCGGGTGGTACGAGTGCGACAAGATCCGGTTCTTTTCTGGCTACCCACAAAAAATTGGCGGCTGGATTGAAACTACGTCCGAGCGGTTTGTGGGAACGTGTCGTCAGATGTGGAACTGGATCACATCGTATACCGACAATCTACTGGCAGTAGGCACGAACGAAAAGGTCTATATCGAGGTCGGTGGTATTTTTTACAACATAACACCTATTCGGACTACATTAACCACACCTGACACAGACGACTGTATTGAAACAACTAATACGTCTACGACTGTCACTATTAACGTAACGGCACACGGTTGCTTGGTTGGAGATTACGTCACCATATCCGGCGTAACAGGAGATGTTGGTGGAATCCCTGATGCCGAGATCAATACTGAGCACCTTGTTTTAACGGTACCTGATGCCGATTCGTTTACGATCCAAGTTACAACTGCTGCTACTTCTACGGTGGCTGCTGGTGGCGGAAGCGCCATTGATATTGCCTGTCAAATTCACCCTGGCTTTCCTTCCATAACGGCTGGATATGGTTGGGGTACAGGTGCTTGGAGTGGTTCATACGGATGGGGGCTTGCTTCTCCAACGCCCGTGTTTCTCCCGCAGCGAGATTGGTGGTTTGACAACTTCGACAACGATTTGGTGATGAACATCCGGTCTGATACGACCGGAACAAACGTTGCTGTGGGTGGGCCGATCTATTATTGGGAACGGGGGACGTCAGTCAACCCAACCACTGCTTTGACCACGCCAGCGGTTCTGTTGTCTTCATTGGTAGGGGCAACAGATGTACCTGAAACAGCCATGCAAATTCTGATTTCTCAGAATGATAAGCATTTGCTTGCCTTTGGGTGCCAGCCATACGGCGGTTCTTCAGGAGACTTTGATCCTCTGTTGATTCGTTGGGCAAGTCAAGATGACCCGGTGATGTGGGAGCCGTTGGCAACAAATTCTGCTGGTTTTCTTAGGGTTTCTCGGGGATCTCGGATTGTTCGTGCACTTGCAACACGGCAGGAGATTCTTGTATTTACGGATACCCACTTGTTTGCTCTCCAGTTCTTGGGCACAGCCGATGTGTTTGGCTTACAGGAATACGCTGACAACATTTCCATCATGGGGCCACGGGCAACCATCTCTGCTAACAACATCACGTATTGGATGGGACTTGATAAGTTCTATATGTATGACGGTCGGGTGCGAACCCTCCCCTGCACCCTGCGGGAGTACGTTTTCAAGGACATCAACTACGCCCAGTCTGACCAAGTTATTTGTGGAACGAACGAGGGCTTTAATGAGGTCTGGTGGTTCTACCCAAGCGGGACTTCAGACTGGGTAGATCGTTATGTGATCTACAACCACCTCGATCAAATTTGGTATTACGGACAGTTAGGCCGAACCGCTTGGCTGGATGTGGCTTCCCGTGACCTGCCAATTGCAGCCTACACCCCAGAAAACCAAGATCCGGGCCTTCTATACACCCACGAGTCTGGCATTAATGATGCTGGCTTACCCATGGAGTCTTTCATTCAGTCGTCGGACTTTGACATCACTGATAACAGCGGTGAGACATACATGCTTACCCGCCGGATGATTCCAGACATCAACTTCAATACCTCAACGGCTGCGGCTCCAGAGGTGACGTTAACCATACGCCCTCGGAATTACCCAGGCTCCAACTTCCAAAATGATCCATCTGATTCCCAGCGGGTGATTAACACCTCGGTCAGCACCTTTACAGATCAAGTGTTTGTACGTGCTCGGGCCAGACAGATGGCGCTAAAAGTCAGTTCGGTGGACTTGGGAGTGCAATGGCAGTTGGGCAATCCACGGCTTGACGTACGCTCAGACGGAAAACAGTAAATGGCAATGGAGAAATTCAGGCACTCGCCGTTGCCTAGACCCCGTCCTGAGTACAGCGAAGAGCAGATGTTCCAGCTTATCCGGGTGTTGGAGTTGTACTTCAACCAGTTGGATTCCCAGACTCCGCTTCAGGCCGAGTACTTTCGTGGACGGGGGGACAAGCTTACCTTCCCCCATATTGCCGCTTCTGACTCAACCGATCAGATTGCTACCGGTGATGACACTCCGACCATCGTAACTTGGGATACTCTAGAATCTGGGAGTGGATGGACACTTGCCTCCAACGCAGCAACTGCACAATACGCTGGGGTCTACACCATTCGATACAGCCTTCAGTTTATTAACACGGCAAACGCACAACATTACGCAACGGTTTGGCTCCAAAAGAACGGTTCGGATGTAGCAAACTCAGCAACCATATTCACTATCCCGGCTCGTAAAAGCGCAACTCCGGGCGAGGAAGGTTATAACGCCGCTTATTCCGAGGCGACTTTTACTGTGGCTGTTGGGGACGTTATAGAACTGTATTGGGCTACTGACCAAGCCTATGACCCCATAACGCCGCTTGATGGTGTTTATATGTTCCATGACGCAGCCCAAGTCTCCCCCTTCGCCAGACCCGCCATCCCATCGGCAATCGGCTCAATCAGCTTTGTCTCAGCACTTCCCTAGACTTGACAAATCAAGGATAATACTCACATGAATATGACCCCCGTCGCCCAAGCAGTTCAACGCCAAGGTCGTGGCGATGACACGATGCTGGTCCACATGACCCCCGGAGAAGTCGGCGGTCTGCAAGCTCTCGCCATGGCGCATGGTGGCTCGCTTAGTATTAACCCTAACACCGGTCTGCCAGAAGCAGGGTTTCTCAAGAACATATTGCCGACAGTGCTTGGCATTGCTCTGACTCCCTTCATGGGACCGTTGGGTGCTGGATTGACCGTGGGTGGCATCGAGACTGTTCGTACGGGAGACATCGGCAAAGGCTTCTTGGCTGGCTTGGGTGCGTATGGTGGCGCTAACTTGGCTGGAGGACTTCAATCTGCTGGTACAGCAGCTAATGCGGCTAGTGCGGCTAATGCTGGTCTTGAAGGTGCGGCAACAGCGCTTACCCCCATGCAACAACTTACTACCGGTGCACAAAGCGTATTTGATACTGGGGAAATTGGAAAAGCCGCACGGACTGCCTTTATGGGCAATATTGGTGGGGTTAAAGGATTAGCTACGACGGCTGGTATGGCTGCGGCTCCCGCACTTCTTGCCCAACCAGAAGTTAAAACAGTAGAACCAGAAAAATCTACGTACGAAGGCCCATACGTTCCCACGCCTCGTGAGGTTCGTTTCCCAACAGCGGAACAGCGTCAAGGGCTTGGCACTTCTGAATTCCAGTATTTCACTGATGTAAACCCAGTGCCGGGATTCCAGCCGTTTAGTGCCACACAAGCTGCGGCTCCCACAACTCTGCCTTCTACAAGCAGCAATCTTTTGGCGGGTCAACGTGATGAGGACCTCATTCCAGAAGGGCAGTTGGGGTCTGGTTTACAGCGCTTCCAACCCTATTTCCAAAATTTTGCACGCTCAAGAATAGGGCAAGGTTTTTCCAAAGGTGGCGTCCCCACACTTGAAGATGGCGGCTTCGTGCTGACTAAAAAGGCTGTAGATGGTCTGGGTAAAGGCGATAACAAGAAGGGTCAGCAAGTGGCTTCGGCTGGACTTGGTGCTATCCCAATTAAAGGTGCTGGCGCCAAACGTGGCCCCAAAGCCGGTGTAGATGACAAGATCAAAACCAGTATCGAGGGCAAGCGTCCAGCGCTCGTGTCCAACGGCGAAGCCTACGTCCCCAAAAAGCAGGTTGCCAAACGTGGCGGAGCCAAAGCGTTCTATGCTCTGATGGCTAAAGCTGAGAATCAGGCTAAGAAAGCTAAACAGGCATGATGGTCAGTCTTGTGCCAAAGCAGTACGTGCACCAATGCTGGCCCCATATTGAGCAGTACATGGTCAAAGCCGCTGAATATACTTACGGCAGGTACCACGCAGAAGATATTTATGATTTAGTAAGCCAGCGCGATGACTACCAATTGTGGGTGGCGTTTGATGGCGATAAACATTATGGAGCGGTGGTTTCAAACTTTATAGCCTACCCAAACAAGCGGGTGCTTGGTCTTCAGTTTTGTGGTGGCGATCAATTGTCTTTGTGGAAAACAGACATGCTGGAATTGTTAAAGCGCTGGGCACGGGATACGAATTGTGATGCCATCGAGTCTACTGGGCGCAAGGGTTGGATGAAGATTTTTGAAGGCGACGGTTACAAATTTCAGTGGCTGACTTATGAGTTGCCAATAGGAGCACAAAATGGGTAAAGGCGGCGGTGGTAGTCAACAACCTACACAGCAGAACGTCGTTCAGACGAATCTGCCGGAATATGCTCGTCCATATTTTGAAAACATTATGCAGAGGGCTCAGGCTGAGTCCTACCGCCCATATCAAACATATCAAGCAGAGCGGATTTCTGGGTTTACCCCAGGGCAGATGCAGACTCAGCAAGAGACAATGGGTTTGCGCACGCCCGGAGAACTGGGTGCTGGCAGTCAATTTGCCGCCGCTGGTGGGCTAGGTTCTTTGGGGATGGGAGCGCAAGCTGCCGGTGCTGGACAACAGTACATGGGCATGGCAACCGACCCGTCTCAAATACAGGCTTTTATGTCCCCGTATCAGCAGGCGGTGACAGATGTTCAAAAGCAAGCCGCCGTTCGTGAAGCCCAAATCGCCCAACAGCAAGCCAATCTTGGATCTGCCCGTCAAGGTACTTATGGTGGTGCTCGTCAGGCAATTGCTCAAGCTGAACGAGAGCGTGGGTTGTTGGATCGGCTGGCTCAAATTCAGGGTCAAGGTAGTCAATCTGCGTTTGAACGTGCCCAACAAGCCCAACAGTTTGGGTCAACTCTCGGCCTTCAAGGTTTGCAGGCTGGGCTTCAGGGTATGCAACAGGTCGGGCAAGCTGGTGCTACTTTGGGCCAATTGGGCGCGCAACGTCAAACCGCAGACCTCCAGAGATTGAGTGCCCAAGAAGCCGTTGGTGCCCAACAAAGAGCGCTTCAACAACAGATTCTTGACCAGCGTTACGCCGACTTCCTACGCCAGCGTGACTACCCCATGGAGCAGTTGGGCTACTACAGTAACTTGCTGCGTGGTATTCCAATCGGTCTTGGCTCAACACAAACCACGTACGCACCCCCGCCGTCTATTGCGTCTCAAGTTGGCGGTTTGGGACTAGCCGGTCTGTCGATTGGCAAAATGACAGGTGCGTTTGCAGAAGGAGGTTCTGTTGATAGTTATGCTGGTGGCGGTGACATTTCACCTGAAGAATTAGATTCGTTTAACGACAAGCTGTCAGACGAGCAGTTGCAGATGAAGCTGGCAACTACAAAGCCCGGTTCGTATGAAAACATCATGGTGGCTGGTGAACTTCAAACCCGAGAGGACGTTCGTAAAAAAGCCATGGCTGGACAGGGTGGGAAGGGGTCTGTTGTTGCTGATTTATTAACCGGTGGCGCGATGCCCCCGATGCCTGCTCAGATGCCCCAACAAGTCGCTATGCTCCCTGAGAACGCTGGCGGTGTGGCTGCACTTCCCGCCCCTAATATGGAGAACATGGAGCCATATACAGCAGCGGCTGGTGGTTTGGTTGCGTTTGAAGATGGTGGTCAAGTTGCTCGGTTTGCAGCAGGTGGTGTTTCGCTGACTGATGTGCTTCGCACTCTCACGATGGATGAGCGTCGTTTTTACCAACAGACTGGTCGGCTCCCAGAACGTGCGCAAGCCATGCTGACTGGACAAGCACCGATGCCTGCGGCTCCTGTACCAAATCCCAACCCCGCAACAGTAACCATGGCGGCAGACCCCAACGCTCCTGCACAGGTTCCCCTGCCTAAAGAAATGCGTTTTTATCCGGGTACAGCAGGGTTAATCCAAGGGCCGCAAACTACACGCGCACTTCCAAGCGGTATTGAAGCTA
>Ga0208795_1000359_pt1 | contig 22551 bp, 27 predicted proteins | sample CB_VirMetaG_6_FD_184541 | JGI IMG/M metagenome (GOLD analysis project Ga0208795, IMG submission 184541) | Freshwater to marine saline gradient viral communities from Chesapeake Bay - CB_1508_2 Viral MetaG (SPAdes) (version 4) | ecosystem: Environmental > Aquatic > Marine > Coastal | place: USA... | reverse complement strand
CGTCTAATACTTCTTCGCCTGCTAGTTTGCCATCTAGTTTTTTATCGTATGCTCTTAGCGCATTGTGATAACTTTCTTCGCTAGCACATATACGTTTGATTTCACCTACAAAAGCAGCAGCATCATCGAACTTTCTTTCACCTAATGAGATAGCAGCATATACAGCATTCTTGTGAATGTTTGTGTGACAGTAAGGAAGCAATTCTTTATGTGCATCAGCATACATTTGCATAGCACGATATACACGCTCGCGGTAGTCATCTGGGTTTTTGATTTTTTGATATTCAATTGTAGCGTCTAAGTTCTCTTGGAACTCGCGCTCGAACCCATAGCTGTGTGTTAATGTTCTGTGTGTTTTTTCTGCTTTTTCTTTTACAGCACCGTAACTCCAATGTAGAGGATGTCTAGCTGTCATACGATCCGATAAGTCGCCTACATGTTCTAAACAAAACGGAACGACTCCGCCACCGCCCATAAAGTTCTGAACTTTAACCATAATTGACTCTGGCTTACCACGTTGTAAATGACCAAGTTCACCGTATAAGTATGCTACTTTACGTGGAATACCTAGTTCTCGTGACCATTCGTCAACATGATATGAAGGAACTATCTTCTTCAAATCAGCAAACGATGCTTCTTTAATTGTTTCACCTAAACGTGTGAATAAGTATACCTTAATTAACTGGTTGTCTTTATTGAGCGCACGAGCAGTTCTGTGATGCCCGTCGAGTATGTGTAATCCGTCTTTGTCCTTAAATACAACAGGTAATTTTTTATATTGAGAAAAACGCGGTTCACCGCCACCATTTTTAGTGTCTAGCCAGTCTTGTGTTGCTTGCAAACGTTTTGGGTTCACTAAAGCAATACGCGGTTTTAATGTACCGTCTGCGATATCCGTGAACTTATCCACGTCGTGGTAATCAATATCACTACGTGGCATGTCGTGCGAAACAACCTGTTCAAAAATATCGTACAGTTTCATTTTAATTTATCAATTTCACCTGGTTCTAACATACGAGCAAATTCTGGATCGTTTAATAGATTCTTTAAAGCATCATCAGAACCTGTTTGTGCTGGCTGCTGTGGTTTAACACCGCCGGATTTAACACCGGCATCAACATCATCTTTTGCACCATAAAATCTCTTGTAACGATCAACAACGTCATCGAGCCAACTTGAATCCGATTCGGGCTCTGCTTGTGTAGGTTCCGGAGTGCCTGGTTCATTGAAGAAATCTTTAACAGCACCCCACCCTTGATCTACTTTATCGCCAACCCAAGTTGCAGCGTCGTCGACTGCTTTTGTAACACCAGTGTATTCGCCAGGTTTCTTAGGTTCAACATTCTTAACAGTAACAGGCTTTCTTGGCTCATCTCTTTTAAAGAGATTTCTTAAAGAATCTGCTTTATGCATAGCTTCGATATCAAACGGCTCGTCCTCTGTTCCTGGAGGATTTGCTGCTTTTACATCTGTTGGCGGTAAGTCATATGTTTTAATTGGGCTACGATCATATTTGTCAGCAAACGACGAAGCGCCACTGTAACTTTGCCCAGGCGTAATGTCACCGGTATTAGCGACATCATCCATATTATCTTCAGAACCGGTATCCGGAGCATTACGTGTTCCTTGAGTAACCGGTGCTGCGCTATCTCTTTTACCAAATAATTTGTTTAATAGATCTCTAATTGGATCTTCGTTAAGTGGCGACATTATACTCTTCCTTTTTCTAAAAATTTAATAAACTTTTTAAGTTCTGCTGTTGGTAACTTACCAGGATCAAAGTCTGGATCCTGTACTAACTGTTGGAATTTTTGTGTTAATTCTTTGCGTTTAGCAGCGTCTTGTTTCCAATATTCTGCTTTACGAGCAACATATGCCGGATCTTTCATTAACTTACGACGCTTGGCTAATACTGCGTCTTTGTTAGCAGCATACACATCTCTGCGTCTTGCTAAATCTTCTTTGCGCCAATCTGGATCAGCATATAACTTACGTGAACGCTCGCGTTGATATTCGCGTTTCTTCTCTGCGTACTCTGGATTCTTTCTACGATTGCGTTCGTTTTGTTTTTGGCGCTCACGGAATTCCGGATCTGTTTTATAACGCTTTTGCCAAGAACTTTCATATTCTCTATCTGCTTCTGTAATACCTTGTAATGCTGCGCTTGAACAACGACTTTCTTCAGTGTTTCCCCAGGTAACTTTTTCGATATCTTTGTCTGAGAATCCACCTCTGTTGTAAGCGTCGGCAAGAACCTTTGCTAACTCAATACGTGCTGCTGCGACAAGAACTTTCATTCCGTCTTTGGTAATACCGAGAATTCTGCCATTAACACCACTTACACTCGGCTCTACTGTAAAATGATCAAATGGTTCTAAATTTTCTGGGAACCGATGTCTTTCAATAAATTGCGGAAGTACAAAATCGTGTGTGCCGCGATCATATACAGGAATATCGTCTTTGATTTCTTGATAAAACTGATATTTGGTTTTGTTCTTTTGTTGTTGCTTTAGACCAAACTTGTGTTTAACAACGTCACCTTCTGTTACATTGTTTCTTAAGTCATCCGGCGACCAAGAAAGAAAGCTATGACCATCTTCGTCGCCTATCTGTACTACAAATGCTCCAGGTTCGTCGTCATATCCTTCGTCTTGGCCAATTTCCCAGCCCATGCGTGCTAGCAGTTTTTCAATTGCTGGGCTTTCATCGTTGTTCCACCAAAAAGCAGCAAGTCTTTTTAACTTGTCCTCATCGATACCAGCACTGGACAGCTTCATAAAATCAGCAATCTGTTGTTCGAGACGTTCTTTTTGTGCTTTATAACGAGGATGCAAAATTACATCGCCTTCGTCAATGTTACTTTTGTACATATCGATTGCACGGTCTTTAGTAACCATTGAACGTGGTTCCCATCCCTTGTATTGTTGAGCCCAATCGTTAACTGCTGCTGCAACATTATTACGAGTAAACTTTACTGGAGCATGCCCTCGAATTTGAAACACACCTTGCGAACCTTGACGCACCGCACGACCAACATCGCGTCCGCGCTCGTCATAAATTTCATATGACGTGACGCCTTCACCTTTGTTAACTGCTTTTATGGTGTATTTCATTATTTTTCTAATATATCTAATACTGCTCGCATACCACTTTTACGGTCACGAACTTTACCAGAAGCAATCGCAGCGTCAACTGCTTTCATAATATCTTCAATCTCATAATCAGTGGCGGTGCTTATTGACATTAATAAGTCAACTGCCAGTGACTCTTCGGCCCGCTCTTGTTCGCGAGATTTTTTAGGCATAAAGTCTGATAGTTTCATTTCTGCTAATACCTGATGTAATTCTAATTCACGTGTTGCTGCTTCTACAATAGATTCAGCTTGCTCTAAACTCAATTCGCGATCTTCTAGTTCACTACGATGTTTCCATAGTCTTCCAATATAACCTTGAGTGCGTAACATTTTAAACGCTAAATTCTCAGGGCCAAACTCACCACCCTCTGCTAGTCCAGCACGACGATAACGTTTAACGACATCTGTTACGTCATCTACCATGTTTAATTTTTTGCTAACCAATGCTGCCATGACTAAGCCTTTGAGTTTGTCGTATTTTTGATGTGTTGCAAAGTCGTCGAGGTTGGCACGCTGCTTTGTTGGAATGCGAGTCCACTCATCACGTGCTACACTATATTCACCTAAACTGGCATGTGGTTGGTTTGCGTCCTGAACATACAGTTCTACATCATAACCACGAACTTTAATATTATGCTCTTGGTTATATTGAAACTTTTTTGCGTTGAATAATTCTTGATACACGTCGTCATTGTTGATTTGTTCCATGTCAACAATCAAGTGTAAGTCAATGTCCGAATGTGGTGTATATGAATATGCTGCGTTTGAACCAGAAACGCGAACATCTTCAATTGCTAAATCTTGTACACCTAAGAACTCTTGGAAATCAGCAGCAATACGCAATAGTGCTTTGCGCACATCTGAGCGCATTGTTTCGTTTTCCCATAAGGCAGGATTTAACTCCTCATGGAAGTTAACAGCATCGCCTAATTTAAAACTATCTAGTTCTTTAAGATTCATATGTTTTTCTTACGATTGTTTCTAATTCATTAACTTCGCGCATGATACGATTAAATGCCGTGCCAAACGAGCTTTCCATTAACGGCGCATATTTCTTAACACGTAAAATGCTTTCTGCTAGTTTAAGTTCAGTATCAAAAATACGTTTAATTTTTTCATTTGGTTCACCATACAATTCAGCAATGATATTCATGCGTCCTTCATCGTTGCTGTTCATATACATTGCACGGATTTGACTAGCACTATTAATTTCCTTACCAGCAATAGAAAATGTAGCAGTAGGAACAAGTTCTACGTAACCGTGTGTGTTCATTGGTTCAAGTTTTTTGCCCAATGGTTGCATATAACTCGGCGAGCCATCTTTCTTAGGTTTAAAATTAAAACGCTCAGAATCCTTTTCACTTACAGCAAAAATAACTGCTGTTGTTTCCGAATCAAATTTTTCAGTAACTTCGCGGGCTTGATAAGGACTTTTAACTTGTGTAATTTGCGAACGCGGCACACCAAGTGCTACCATCATTTCCTTTTTATCTGCAAAAGAGAACGGACTAGTCATAGGTGCTTGTGTGCCTGAGCTAACGACGAATACGTTAGCTGCACCATATTTCTTAACTAGATAGTCATAAACACTTTTATGACCTTTATGAAATGGATGAAAACGTCCTGGATAGATTACAACTTTTCGCATAATGTTGTATTTATGCGTTACATGTTTTCAAGTAGCCATAGGTAAATTGGTGTAGTAAAACGCAAAACAATTTCGCCATTGCAACCAGCAGTCTGATAAAAATCCTCAACAATATTATCACCGTACCCATTGAAATTATGAGAGTATGGTAATGGATGTACGGCAATAACTTTTTCAATATTAATTCCATCAAATTGGATATCTGTGATAGATATTTCCGTACTAATTTTGACTTCGTTGTTTTCGTTAAGTATTGTATGTTGATCGGTTTTCTCAGAGATAACAAAGCGTATTTCCCACTCGCGATCGTCTTCTTCGGGAATTTCAAATGAAATCGTCTGCGCCCCAGTTACTGGTCCAGAATGCTTTATATCATTGTCTAATAATACAGTTAAGTTTATTGGTGTATCGGGCGTATTTGTATCTACTTTAAATGAAAAATCAGTATGTTCCATTATTCACCTTTATAGATTTCTATCAGTACACCTGCACCAACAAGTTCTTGTAGAACCAGTTCAAGTTGTGCGAGTGTGTCGTCTGTTAGAATAGGTGATTCTTGATCTGTGTCTTTTAATAGTTTGCTTAATTTAATAGCAATTGAATTTTCTTGCAACTTAGCCATGGTTTAAATCCTGTGTAATAATTTCAACTCGTTCTTTGACAAGTCCTGGAGCCATCATTTCAAAAATTAGTTCTAACCCTAGTTGATTAAAATCAAAGAAAAAATAATCTCTGCAATACTTATAGTCTTTCTCTAACCATTCGTTAAAAGTTTTACTAGCACAAACAGAGTCTGAATACACATTAAAGAACTTACGAACACTATTATGCATTTCGCCGGTCATTACAGAGTTCTTTAAATAACAACGATAACGATATTTGCTTGATTTTTTAATAATGGTTTTTAGTGGATGCGAAATATTGATTTCTGTAACCAATGGTTCATACACGCCGTCTGCTGCTAATACATCTTTAATAATGTCTACATGATTAGTATACACATAAAAGTTATGCCAAGATAACACAATCTTAAATTGATTTTCAATACTTTGCAGTACAGTTAAAAAATTGTGTAGGTTCTCGTATACGTTGTTGTTAATTTTGTGACGAGAAAAATTGTATTGATATCCGAAATAATTTCCAAACATCCCTGCCGACGCTTCAAGACGTTGTTGCGCATCGATTCTATAGTCAAGAGTTTCTCGATCTAGCCCTCGAAGAAGCTTTGCAAAATATAATTCGCCTGACGCACAATACTGGTATTCTCCATAAAATAATTTATTGGTGAATTTGTAATTATGCTTTAGGTTTAAACTGGTCCAGTACAATGAGTCCATCTTTGTTCACTGCGGCTTCTTGACCGCCGCTATTTTTATTTACAAATTCTATGGTATTTTCTGCGGTTAAATGAATACTAATTTCTGTATCTCGCAAGTTTTCAAACAAAATTTTCTCAGATAACGGAACCTTTAGAAGTTCGTCAATTTTACGTGATAGCGGGCGTGCGCCCATTTTCTTGTCGTACCCGACCTCTGCCAAGTACTCAACAACCGGTTCAGTAACATTAATTGAAATGCCTTTTTTAGATAGGTTCTTTTTAAGTTGATTAAGAAATTTAGTAACAATTTTCTTAATGCTTAGCGTATCAAGTTTATTAAACTTAACAATAGCATCTAAACGGTTGCGCAATTCTGGCTTAAAGTATTCTTTAAGTGCCTTATCTTCAGAGCCGGTGCGTTCTAAATCAGTACCAAAGCCAATGTTATTGTTTTCGTTGTCACGAGCACCTAAATTAGATGTAAGAATGATAATGGCATTGGTGCAGTTTACAGTTTTACCCGAGCTTGAGGTAATTTTACCTTCGTCAAGCATTGACAATAATACGTTACTTACATCTGGATGTGCTTTTTCAATTTCGTCAAATAAGATAATTGAGAATGGATCTTTAGATAAGTCATTAATCAATTTACCGCCACCTAGGTTAGAATCTTCATAGCCAACATAGCCCGGCGGCGCACCAATAAGTGTTGATACTGTGTGTTTTTCTTGATATTCGCTCATGTCATAGCGCAGCAATTCCATATCTAAGTTTTCGCTTAGTAGTTTAGCAAGTTCAGTTTTACCAGTACCGGTTGGACCGAGGAACAAGAAACTTGCTACAGGCTTGTTATCCGAATTTAGACCAGCAAACGAAACATTAATACGCTTTAACACAGTATCAACAACTTTGTCTTGTCCGTAAAGTCGTTCTTTAACACGTGATTCAAGGTTGCGTACTTTGTCGCAGTCTTCATTCTTCAAGCGTTCTGTTGGGATTCCGGTTAATTTGTTTGCTTCAGTATAGATTAAATCGGCGGTAATAATTACACCTGCATTATCTTTAGCACGTTGTTTAGCACACGCAGCATCAAGTAAATCAATAGACTTATCGGGATTCTTACGATCATGAATATAACGTGTTCCTAAATCAACTGCTGTTGCAATAGCAGAATCATCAATTACCACGTCGTGATACTCTTCAAGTCGGTTACTTAGCCCATGCAAAATTTTAACAGTAGTGTCGTGATCTGGCTCATCGATACTTAGATTATAAAAACGGCGCATCATCGCACGATCTTTTTCAAACGTTTCGTAGTATTCTTCCCAAGTCGTTGATGCAATTACCTTTAATTTGCCTTTAGTAATTGCTGGCTTGAGCATATTAGCCATATCTAGACTTGAGTTTGATCCAGCGCCTGCGCCGTGCATGGTATGCGCTTCATCAATAAACAAAATAGCATTGTCAGTAGCTTCTAATGCTTTAATAACATCTTTAAACTTTTCTTCGAATTCGCCGCGATATTTAGATCCAGCAAGTAATGAACCAACTTCCAAACTCCAGATTTCATGATCCTTAAGAAATTCTGGGACGTCGTTGTTTTCGATTTTCTGTGCCAACCCTTCAACGATAGCAGTTTTACCTACACCTGGATCGCCTATCATTAATACATTTGATTTAAACTTTTTCGCAAGAATTTCAATTGCATCTTGCAATTCTGCTGAACGTCCAATTAATGGTTCTAAATCGCCATCGCGTGCCAGTGCATTTAGATTAGTACAGTGTTCTTCAAGTACTTCTTTGACTTGCTCGTCGTTGAGTTTAACTTTTCCTTGTTTATAGTTGTCATTCCAGAACGCAGTAAATGCATCTTTTTCGATGCCGTACTTGAGCAAGAAATAACTGGCATGACTTTGTGTTTCTGATGTAATAGACAAATAAATGTCAATGGTAGTAATAAAACGACGCCCGGTGAACAATACTTGAGTACCAGCACGATTAAATACACGCTCTAGAGCGTTAGTGCGTTTTGGATGCCCATCATAATCTTTATTCGGAATATTGTACATCGAATCGAGATATTGGTCTAATTCTTGCTCAAGATGTTCTACATCTACGCCGTATGCTATCAATACATTATTAAATGGTTCAAACCTCACTAAGCTGAGCAACAGATGCTCGATTAATACATAATGGTGTCCTTTTTGTTTAGCAATGGTAATTGCATAATCTGTGATTTGTTCAATTTCTGGATTGATTTGCATCTGTTTTCCTAGTTGTAAATATACCCTGTATTATACATAAAAATATTTAGTTGCGCAACCGTTTAATGTCTTCTATTAGTTCTGCCGGTAAATTTTCCGGGATGCGAGCAGTAATGCGCACAAACATATCGCCAAGTGTGTATCGTTTACTTTGAATTCCTTTCCCTTTAATCCTTAATAAGGTTCCGGGTTGAGTTTTTGGAGGTACGCTAATTGAAATTTTTTCACCTTGTATTGTGTCGACCGTAATTTTAGTTCCGAGAATAAGATCCCAGAAGTCTAATTCGTAGTTTTTTGTTAAATTTAATCCTTGTACTGTCCAGATTTTATCTGGGAGGATACGATAAGTAACAATCAGATCATTATTTTGAATAATGCTTGGGTATCTGATAGTATCGCCATCTGAAGTTCCTTGCGGAATTTCAACTTCAAGTGCTTCGTGCCCGTGGGCGGTTGCTAAACTAACTAATCTTGCTCCTCCAGTAACCGCAGTTTTTAAATCAATATGTAGCGTAACTCTTAATAATGAATTATGTGTGCGACTACGCTGTTTGAAAAAATCATTAAACACATCATTGAAATCTGGACCAGAATGAAATCTAAATTCTGATCTTGGGTTATCATATTCTGCCCGTTTTTGCGGATCGCTTAGAATTTGATATGCCTCGTTAATCTTTTTAAATTGTTCGGCATCGCCTCCGCGGTCAGGGTGGTGCTTCATAGACATACTTCTGTATGCACGTTTTATTTCGTCGGCTGTAGCAGTTTTAGAAACTCCTAACGTTAAATAAGGATCAATCATTAAGATAATAACGAAGTCAAAATATTTTCTATGTGATTATCGCTCCAATCGGAAATATGATAATCACAATATGTTGGTGGTTGAAATGCAGCATTAGTGTCAGCAAATCTTCCTTCTTGTATAGTATCGAGCCAAATAATATAATCAGCACAGAAGATAGCACGCTGGGCCGGTAACGGAGCCACAAAATCAGCGACTACTAAGTCTGTAGGTGATTCGTCGGCCATTCTACGTAAAGTATGTGCTTGCAAAATCCTTCCTTCGTTAGAAAAGTCCCAATTGTTAGTTAATGTTCTAACATCATCTGCATTTAACCAAGTCACATCAAATTGATACTTACGTAGTTCCTGAACCAGTTGTTTTGCTAATGTAGTTTTACCAGCACCCGGTAATCCCATTATTAATATTCTAAATGCCATATATCATTTCAACAATTTCGTCGGGCAACCATGGATCTATCATACGTTCCGGATGCCATACAACACCTGCAATATTATTATCAATCCACGCCTCAATATTCCCGTCGTTGTCAGTAACTAGAATCTTTCCAGTTTTATGTAACGATCTAATACTTAGTGTATGAAAACTATTAACTGTGAATTCTTGATTTTTATATGTAACTGTATGATTATTATTGTAATGTTTGCTTGCGTTTCCATTGGTGATAGAACCGCCTAATACTTCCTGTAACATAAAACTTCCGTGACATATGCCAAGAATTGGTTTAGATCGCAAATGCATTTGTTCTGCTATGGCTAATTCGGTAATAACACGTGTAGCATTAGCGTCGCCGCCTGTAATTATAAGGCAGTCTAATATGTCTGCTAATTGTTCAAAGTTTTGATCTGTTCTATTAGGAATAAAAGAAAGCGTATGACCCTTTAGGTAGCGATACCACGCTTGATCTATTGAGTCATACGCTTGTTGGTTATGAACCAAGACTCGTTGTGTGAGTCCGATGTTCATTATGCTGCTAGAGCAGTATTCTCGTTGCTGATGTGCATTAGGTCAGCACGCATTTGTGGTGCTAATTCTTCAACACGAGCAACTAGAGCCGGGTTAGCTTCTAGCATTTTTTCTAGCTTCCAAGCACCAATGTTGCTGTGGAAACCTTCGTCACGAGCGATCTTTGCATAACGGCTAGATACATAAGTATCTTCGATGCAGTTAGCCATTTCGTCCCAAACTTGCTCAGCACGGCCTTCAGCAATTAGCTGATATAGTGCTAGTGAAACTGGATCAGTAGCTGCTTCGTACTTAGCTAGTAGGGTAGCACCCTTAGCGTAGTTACCTTCTGCAACTTCTGCGCCTGCTGCTGATTCAATCTTTTCAGCAACGTTGATTTCACCACCAGCAATGTGTTCGATAACTTCTTTAACTAGTTTGAAGTGAACCGCTTCATCAAAGGCTTGCTTTGATAATAGTTCTAGTTCTTCTGGGCTAGTGTCGGCTGGCATAGAAGCAACACGGTTTGAAATTTCAACCATGTTCATGCGCTCATTGACCATACGACCAACAAAGTGATCTACTAATTCTTCTTTTGAAGGATTGCTAGTGAAGTAGTTTCTTGCGTTCTCACGGCTAGCAGCAAATAGTTCTGCATTGTCCGCTTTAACTTGTGCCACGTAGGCTTTTGCGTTAAATGACATTTTGAATATCCTTTTATGTTTAAAGTGAATGTTTGTCTTATTAGGACTTTACTCTAAAGATCAGCAGCACTCGCTACTGTTAATAATTCAAACACAAAATGGATAGTATCTCCTGATACCAAATGTATTTAGCCTACAAATAAGTCCTTGAAAATGAAATAGTCTGTTATAAAAGTTAGTTCAGCACCTAAGAATACTGCCATCCAATAGTTGCCGATCCAGTTCCATAATTGCTTAATTACCCACCATGCGGCAATAACACGCAAGGTATATAGAAAATCTGAATACAAATAATCTAATATGTGCGGTAATTCCTGTGCGTTAAAGTAATAACCAAAAACAAAAGTATCATACGCAAAACTTAACTGCGCCATTACAAACACAGCCAAGTAATACGTAAGATATCGGTTTAAAAAGCGAACTATAGGACCGCTGACTAACAAACGATATGATACATAAACGATGTTTGTTAGCAGCAGTTCCATTTAGAACAGTCCTTTTACAGTATCCACTGCTGAATCAAACCAGCCCTTGCTGGTTTCTACTGCTCCGTCAATGCCACGATCAACTCGATTAACACCAACTTCTGCCGGAATAGAGTCTACAGCAATTTCTGCTTTGTATACAGCCTTAACACCAAGTGCTTCTGACTGGAACTTAACCAGGTCCTGTAATGCTTGACGCTTGGTCAAATTGTTAAGAATATCAACAGCCTTAAGCAAATCGTTGCCTACGTTCCAGCCATATTTGCCTGCTTTCTTTTCGATAGCAGCCTGTGCTTCTGGATCAGCAAGCATTGCTACAAGTGCAGCCTTAACTGCGGGCGCATTTGGATTACCTTTACGCATCCATAGTGCTTTCTGTAGTGCATCGCGATACTGCTTTACAAGGATGTATGCATCGTACAACGGACCGCTTGGGTTCTTACCGTACTTCTGGAAGTAGTATTGATCAAAACTACCAATGGAATAATTGTCGTCGGGCATAACTAAGCCAGTTTCTAGATCTAGTACACCGTGACTGAACCAAAGTTGTGCTTCACCTTTATCGATTAATGGTTGTACATGCTTGATAAACGCAGCGGTTGACTCACGTGTAGCATTTAGTTCGCCACGCATAAACGCAAGACGACGGTCGCCTGACTTCATGCCTTTAACATAAGTAACCTTGTCCTTAAAACAAGCAATGTAGTCGTCAATAGAGGGTAGTTCGCCACAAGCAAGTAATGTAAATGCCATTACATCTGGGTTATTGCCCGAACCAGAAGCAAAACGAATTGCTTCCTTGGTTGGATCAATACGTCCAGCAGTTACAATTGACAAGTTCATGCCACCGATTGGTTCATACTCTTTGTAGTTGTAGTCAACTTCTTCAATGAGAAAACTTTCAGCATTACCACCATGACTTACCATAATAGTCTTGTCGTCATTCTGTAGTTCATTGTGGAACTTGTTGAATGCTGGAATATCACGAGCGCCTGGGATATGTGTAAGCACAATTTCTTCACCAAGATGTTTTTCAAGATGTTTAGCAATAATACTAGCCCATACACTAGTACCGCCACCAGCTTCCTGCGGAATAATCATTTGATATGCAGCACTCGCAGGTAGTGATACAATCATAGCCATTGCGGCTAACCACTTTTTCATAGTTTCTCCTTAAGTAAATTCGACTTTGTTTTTGTGAAAGAATAGGCCATACACTAGTGCAATCACAGCCGACACCATTATTATAACAAATCCTGGGCGCGAAATCAACTGTTCTGGCGTATATAATGCATTAACTTGTTTAGTTAGTGCTTCAATTTTGTCTGCAAGAATAAATCCAATTACAAGTGCTGGACGACTAAATTTGAACTTTCTAAGTATTAATCCCAATACTGTGAAGATTGCCAATATAGCATAATCTTCCCATCCTCCGGTATACTGTACGCTAGCCCATACAATAGTTGCTAGAATAGGCCAAAAGAAATACTTAAACGGTAGTTGAGTCATCATTGTTAGCCAGCGTATAGTTAACAATGCTATAGGGAAAGTAAGTATTAATGCCCACATATATCCAGCGGTAAGACTTTCAAAGAATTGTCTATCGTCAAGTAGACTAATTGATCCTAGTTCAAATCCTAAATAGGCAAATAACCCTAGCACAACAGCAGCAAATGGTGCACCGGGGATGCCAAACAACACAGTTGGCAAATATGCAGTTGCTTTATGCGCATTGTTAGCACCTTCTGCTCCAATGACACCTTTAATATTGCCCTGGCCAAATGGAATTTTTTCGTTTTTACAAGTAGCAGTTGTTTGTGCGTAGGCCATCCAATCGGCGATATTACCACCAAGTCCTGGCAATGCACCAACGATAGCACCAACTATTCCGCCGCGCAACCCCAACCAGCGATGTTTCCAACTATCCTTGATGCCGTCCCATACTTGCCCCCATTGTGTTCTTGAAGTAAGCGGAGTTGGGTTACCGTGGTTGCGCAATCCTTCAATAAGTTCTGGAAACGCCAATAACCCAGATAACAACGCCATTATCTGAATTCCGTCCTCTAAATAGAACCAACCACCTGTCCAACGTGCTGCATTTGTTTCTGGGTCAGTGCCAACCAAGCCTAAAAATACACCTAGCCCAATAGCCAGGATTCCTCGGAACCAATATTGACTGTTTAAGAATACAATGCACGTCAATGCTAATACCATTAATGCAAATATTTCTGGAATACCTAATATCATCATTAAGCTACCGTAATATGGAAGCATGTAAAATACAATTATACCCCACAGTAATCCATTGATAGTACTTGTGGTAATAGCAGCACTTAACGCATAAGCGCCTTTGCCTTTGCGGGCCAATGGAAATCCGTCAATCATTGTAGCAGCACTACCGTTTGCGCCAGGGATATTCATTACTACACTAGCAAACGAATCGCCGATTGCACTCGATGCTACTAATGCCGTAGTGAATACTACACCGGCGTATGGATCGCCATACTGAAAGATGCCTATAAACGAAAATACTGTAATTAATCCGGTAGTTGCGCCAGCAACAGGAATAATACCTACTACTAGCCCGTAAACGATACCAGCTAACAGCCATATGATATGATCAGGAGTCATTGTTTTTCAAATACAAAATATAAACGCTCGCCATTTAACAGGCTTTGGTTTTTATCTTGTGCTGTATCTGTTCTCAATTGTTGAATTTGGCAGTTTAATGCCTTAGCGATATTTAAAACAAATGCTATATCCCAATCAAAAAAGTCAATCCATTTACTTTCTCTGGCGATATGTTGTATACCTGGATTGACTCGGAAAATAATCAATCCACCTGACTTAGTAAGATTAACAACTTTTTTAACTTCTTGGAATATTTTGTCTGCGCTACCAAAGTTAATACTACCTAAACAAATAACAACATCATATTGTGTGTCTGTATTGTAATCAAGTATATGTGATTTAATATCAGCACGAGGATTAAACGGATCAACACCGGTTAGGTTTTGTATTTTTCCTTTAAATTCGTTATATCCGCACCCGGCATCAAGTACTGCACGTGGGTTTAATGAATTTACTTGATCAATAATGCTTAACCCGCTATATTTGTATTTTTTTGTTTCTGGTTGCCATACACGAGAAAAATACTGCTCAAGAACTGCTTCGTCGATTTGATCAACTAATGTAACAATATCAGTAGTTTCAACAGTTACACTAACATCAAATTCGCCAGCGATTGCTTCAGACAATGACTTATTGTCCAGCAATAAATGCGGACTAAGTTTAATCATTTCTGTTAATTTATTAAAAATTTTTCTGTTCAATCTCGTACCACTGCTACTAAAATATCGTCCCAAGTTTTTATCTCGGGTATAATATTATACTCAATTCCAAATGTTTCTGCAATCCACACACGATCAAAATATTGCCATTTTACTCTATAATCGCAACCAAATTTCAGTATTGCTTGATTTTGCGCCATAATTTCAGATAACATACCTGTGCTATCTTTATACGCATCGTAGTTAGGATATTTAATTTGGAATCCCCCTGCTTCATGCCACCACGCTTGACTGGATAAGTCTGGGCGATAAACAAGCATGATCCAATTGCGTCCACGAAAACGATTGTGCAATTCGTGCAACCTGTATGCCCAGTCATGACTTTTAACTACTTGAGTTCCGTCTGACGGATCTGTCCAGGCACTATCAATTATGTTTAGATCCAACTCTGCCGGAAATTCCATGCCGCGCCCAAAGTATGCACCTAGGTGGCCTGTGTACGCATGGTGCTTGTACGTTCTTTCTGGAGTCCTATCTGATGTGTTAAATCCAGGTAATGCTTCTAATGTCTGAGCTATTCCACTCCACCGAGATCCAGGTACTCCTGTAAAAAATAGTCGTTTAGGTAAATGCATGATTGTTTAAAATATATTCAAATGCTGCCTGGTGTGCTTCTTCTAACGGGTGCCATGTATCGCTGATTGCATGATTATTATCTTTTGCCCAATGATAAAATCCTTTATTGTCAAACCATTGTATCTTTTGACTAACTGAGTCGATTAATCGATTAACATATGTTGGACAATGCCATGACTTATCAATAACTAAAGGGTCAACCGCAGTTGAAATATAGTTATCTACTAGACTAAATGCAATCTGTATATTTTTTAAAGTTTCAAATTTATCCCAGAGTTCACTTTGAAAATATTTGTAATAAAATTTATAAAATGGACTATCATTTGTATCCGGACGTAATGTTTCCCATGTTGTTTGATTATAAAAATCCCAACGATCTATCCAGGTCCAATTTATTATTACTAAGTCTGATGATTGTATATCTGTATTAAGAATTTGTCGTAATATTGAACTGTTGCTCGATCCGGGTTGTGCTAAACACTTGTATTTTAAATTTAAATGTTTAGCTAACAACGCAGGCCAGGTTAATTGACTAGCTTGATGGTCATTACAATCTGGTAAATCCGTCCCCCACGTGAAGCTATCGCCAAACGATATTAATCTGTTCATTAAATGTATGTATTAAAGACCTGCTAGACTAGCAAAATTTTTAATTTCAGTGTCGTTGTCTCTGATGCTTTTTGGTCGCATGCCAGCGGCGACACGCATTTCATTTAGTCCAGCTTCTTTTTCTTCGCGATATTTCAATGGGCTTAGAGTAACACGTGATTTAACTTCATCGAGAGAGAACGGAAACTCGTCGCCTTTATATCCGACGGTCCAATCACTTTCTGATTCATGCTCTGTTAATGTGCTTAGATCACTAATCAATTCAGCAATCCATTCTGGCAATGAACTACGGCGCTTCATTTCAACATAAACTAAGTAACGGTTTGGTTTAACTTCGCCTGGACTACGATCAGCATCAAGCACAAAGTCATAACCTTTTTCAAACCAGTTAACTAAATCGTCTGCTGCTTTGTTATTACGAACATAAAATGATACAACAGAAACTTCATCATCTGATCCCATTTTAGACGCAAACTCATCAATAAACACAGTAGGCTTCACAATGCCTTCTAAGTCTTTAAATTCTAAACCTTCGTTAAGTTTTTTATTATACATATTAACCTTCAAATGCTTCGTCTGCTTCTTCTTGTGTTTCGATATCTTGAGTTTCTTGTTGATCTAAGTCTTGTTCGTATGCTGAATCTAGATCTTCAAAGTCAATATCCTGACCTTCTAGTTCAACAGAACCAGTACGAATGTCTGACATTAGATCTTTGGGCATAGTAATTTCAACTAACCAAACTGTTTGATCGATCATTTTTGGTTTTTTAGTACCTGGTTTAAAATCATCGTATGATTTAACTTTAGCAGGAATCTGTAGAACTGTTTTCAAAAACGATACATCGCAGTCAAATGGTAATAAACGTTTGGCACCACGCGGATCAGGCATCATCTGCTCTGGCCACATAAATGTACAAGTGACTTTGTAACGCCCAATGTTTGGTCCTTTAACTAGTTCACCGTCTTCCCAGTTAGCAAAAGCATAAATGTCTACTTCGTCTAATACACGCTCAAAGTCAATTAAACTTGCAATTGAGCCATCACTCATGTAAACGCCTTTGACTTCGTCTGCGATCTGCCAGTATGCTTTATCGTCTTTGAAAAAATCTTTATCCATAATACTATTTATAAAAAAAGCAGCCCAAAGGCTGCTTTGATGTAACGTAAGATTTGTGTTTACTTGTTGTTCATAAAGTCAGGATAAGCAGCGCCTGTGCCTTCCCACATATCTGAACCAGCAAGCTCTTCTTCTTCGCCGACACGAATGCCAATGGTGTACTTCAAGATTGTCCATACAATCAAAGAAGCAACAAATACGAATCCAAAGATTGCGCCAGTACCAATCAACTGTGCCATTAATGTAGCATCAGCGTTTAGTACAGGAACAAGCATCAAACCTAAGATACCTGCAACACCGTGTACTGAAATAGCACCAACTGGATCATCAATACCCCACTTCTCAAGCAGAGACATTGCTGGCACTACAATTAGACCACCGAGTCCACCATATAGTGCTGCCATTTCAGCAGAAGGTGTAAGTGGATCGGCAGTAATAACGACTAACCCTGCTAGTGCACCGTTAACGGTTGCGTTAAGAGCAGTCTTGCCAGTCCACAACTTAGACAACAACATAGCAATAATTAGGCCTGCTGCGGCTGCTGTGTTTGTGTTTACAAAGATTTGGGCAACTGCGTCTGCGTTTTCGTTACCAATGATAGATAACTGCGAACCGCCATTGAATCCAAACCAGCCCATCCAAAGGATCAACATACCAAGTGCTACCTGACCACTGTTAGATCCGTGAATTGCAACTGGCTTGCCATCGACGTACTTGCCAGCACGTGGACCAATCAACAATACTGCTGCCAAAGCCGCTGCCGCACCTGCCATGTGTACGATACCAGAACCAGCAAAGTCAAAAAACCCTGCTTCGGACAGCCAGCCGCCGCCCCAACTCCAAGAACCCTGGATCGGATAAATGACTGCTGTAAAGACTGCGGCAAAGACCAAGAAGGACCAAAGTTTCTTTCGCTCAGCAACTGCACCAGATACAACCGACATTGCGGTTGCTACAAACACAACCTGGAAGAAGAAATCACTCATCATAGCGTGATCTTCAGGCTGGCTCCAACCATACATCAATTCATACCCTAAGAAAAGATATGTAAGAGATGCTACTGCATAAAGCGAAACATTCTTGACAAGGATTTCGGTAACGTTCTTTACTCGAACACTACCTGCCTCCAACATAGTGAAACCTGCTGCCATCCACATAACCAGCACCGCTGACATGAGGAAGTAGAAGGTGTTTAAGGCATAGCCTAATTCCATATAAAAACTCCTTAATATTAAATTGTCTTACGTTTATAAGTGTATAATAACTCACTTATGATTATCATTATACATTAGTATATACCATGTGTCAAGACGGGGTATTAAAAAGAAATTTGAGGAACAAAGCCAAGTATTTAGTGCCAAAATAATTTCAATAACTGAGCTGTAATATTGATCTGATTGCGGCCTTAAATAAAATTAAGTCAGGAAGGAGATATATGGCTAGAAACAAACGTTTAAAGAAAGATGAAAATACTATTAACTTTAATTCAGCATTAAAAACACAGCTAAGACAAACAGAGTTAATTCCTAAATCACTTAATCAAGAGAACTATATTGTAGGATTACTTGATCCAAGCACTGACATTGTTATTGCCTATGGCCCAGCAGGTACAGGCAAAACATATCTAGCAATGCAAGCAGCAATCCGTTGTTTTAGAATGGGGCGTTGCGAACGTATTGTACTAACAAGACCAGCAGTAGGCGTAGAAGACGAGCAGCATGGCTTCTTACCGGGTACCCTTGAAGAAAAAATGGCACCTTGGACTCGTCCATTACTAGACGTATTACGTGAATATTACACGCCTCAAGAGATCACAAGAATGCTAGAAGAACAAATTGTGGAAGTTGCCCCACTAGCATTTATGAGAGGTCGCACATTCAAGAACGCTTGGATTATTGGAGATGAAATGCAAAACGCCACTCCTGGACAAATGAAAATGCTACTAACACGTATTGGTGAAGGTAGTAAGATTGTTGTAACAGGTGACGTAGAACAAACAGATCGCCGTAAGTCCGAAAATGGTCTCATTGATCTTTGTGCTAGACTTCAAGAACAGACATCTGGCATCACTGTTTGTAAATTATCAACCAAGGACATTCAACGACACAGAATCATCGATACCGTGCTAGATCTATATCAAGACTGAGTAATAATTTCGTAAACTTCACGCCAGTTTTGTACACGCCGCACGTTATCACTAACGTGATCGGCGTTATGATCGTGCTCCATAAGTAGAGGAGTTAATCCCATATTATGGCCTAATTCGCTGTTTTCTGGTTTATCTTCTACCCAATAACAACCAGAATCACGATATGGTTCTAGCGCAGCATCTTTGTCTGCGCCTGTATCCAAGTATACATACTTTTCAAACACGGTATCTCCAAACAATTCACGTAAGTTCTTAGTACGCAAGTGCTGCGAATATTCATCGTCACTAAGTGAACTAATTACGTGGAATACATAACCGTGTTCCTGATGTAGTTTCTTTACATAATGGATAGCGTCTTTGTGTGGAGGAAGTTTGCGAATCCACGCACTTTCATTAAACATCTTAGCATACATCTTGCCTTTATCATATTCAATGTAAAAACGCTCGTCTACTTTATATCCGTTTGGGTCTTTTACTTGAAATCCGTGACGAATCATCCATTGGTCAAAAGCGTACAGCCAATCAAGGAGTACGCCGTCGGCATCAACTAGGATTCGTTTCTGTTTCAATCTTTGATTCATCATATCCGTATTGTTTATCTAGCATATCAATTAAATCCTTGTAGTGCGTATGGTAATAAACCCATACTCTACCCCAATCTTTTTCGCCAACTTGGCCATCATCTAAACGCAATTTCAGAACTTTGCGTTCCTTAAAATCCATTATAACGTTTGCTGATGCTAAATCTTTATTTTTCAAATTTTTATCTACTTTAACAGCTTCGTCATATGTGCCATCTGGCTTGTTTACATATGTTGCAATAAAATATCTCATGGTCTGTAATATTTCCTCATTAAATTATTATACGTATCTGGATCATCTGCTTTCGGCGCACATAATCCACATTTACATCTATGCTTGCAGCATTTAATAACCGGCAAGGTGTCGTTTTGTAAATTTTGTCTTGTAAAATCGAGTAACTTCTCAGAATCTGCTAAGTTACCAATTGGTCCTAATACTCCATCATAATTGACTCTACAATCACGGTTGGTAAAAATTGCTCCATCCCATTGTCTAACAAATACAAAGAAATGATTTACTGAACAATTCCAACCATAAAAGTTGTTATGTACAAAGAATTCTCTTGATTTTAAGTTACCATTTAAACATACTTGTCTTCCGCCACAACATGCTCTTCCGCCATCGTTAGCTAAATCAAATTTCTCGTTTTTAGGTTCTACTGTTAATTCAAAATCTGTCTTATATGTTTTACTCTTAAAAAAATTATTAAACCATTCTTTCTGTTTTTCTGAATAATTAAATTCAACCTGACTAATTCCATGATCTAATGCACGAGGTAGATATTTAATTTCATGCTTATCTAGCCATTCCATCATACGCAAACTATTTTCAAAATTTTCCTGAATAGTATGCATTAACACGATTACTTTAATTCTACGATTATTTTCCTTAAGAAATAATAAATTAGATCTAAACCAATCTTGCTGTGTTGGTGTACTTTCGGTATGATAACTGCAAGTAAATTCTTCAATATAAGGAATATAGTTTTTAAGTTTTTCCGGTTTAATAATTAAGTTTGTAGTAGTGGTAACCGTTAAATGCCAGTTATCCCGATATGGGTTGTAACGCTTATATACTTCGTCTAGTATTTTGATAATATCCGGATGGGTCATTGCTTCACCACCGTAGATATTTAATACTACATATCTAATCCCGTTAGGCTTTGTTTTCATATACAAATCTGCATATTCAAACATAAAGTCAATTGACCTTAGACTTTCTTCTAGACTCGGATAAGGCATAGAATTATCATGCCCGGTCCCGCAATAACTACAGTCTAGATTGCATTTTAGCGTTAATTCCCAATCTAGTAGAAATGTAATTCTATTATTTGGATCAATTGCAGGTTCAAGAGCATGAAATTTCTTCATCAAGACGTTAATTCTACCAATGTTGCAGAGAGATTAATCTCTGGATCCGCTACAAAACTGTGATTAACAAGTCCTGTGCGGATAGCAAGGATTGCCTTATCCTTCTTTTCGTCTGTGTCGCCCCACAACTCCAAGTTGTCGTACATCCAACGATACAGTTCTTCCATGTCCTCTGGACGCACACTTGTGGTAAGCATATTGCGAGCTTCTTTAATTTTACCTGCTTTGAATAAATCTACTACTTGTAGTTTATAATCCTGCGAACCACCTTCGTCGCCATTTGGCTTGGTTAAGTGTCCGTCAGATACATTCATTTGACACATATTCAAACACTTTCTTAAGTCTGGATATGTTGCTTTAACGTATGTGTCTAGTGTATCAAGTTCAAAATTAACCCCTTCGCTAAGAAGTACGTTAGCCATACGAGCAGTAAACTCAACAATATCCACACGCTCGATATGGAATCCTTGACATCTAGAATGTAGAGCAGGGATAATACGATTTGGATAGTTACAGGTAAGAATAAATCTGGCACTTGCATGATATGTTTCCATTACGCCGCGCAATGCAGCCTGTCCATTTGGAGAAATATAGTCCGCTTCATCAAGTAGTACCACCTTAAATGCACCAAAAGGCATTGTGGCTACAAATCCAGTAATTTTTTCTCGAATAGTATCAACAGAGTTTTCACGACTTGCATTAATTTCAAGAACGTCATACTCGTTGACTTCAAGTTCATTAATTAATATTTTAGCTAGTGTAGTCTTGCCCACGCCTGGTGCGCCCGAGAACAGCAAATGTGGAATAGCACCAGAATCTATCCAGCCCTGTACTTGTTTACGTTGTGCGTCATCACGAAACACGTAGTCCGCTACAGTGCGCGGACGCCACTTTTCAGTCCATAGTTCTTTCATAGTGTATATTATACTAAGATTGTTTTAGTTTGTCAACTAAGAGTTCTTGTTCCCATTCCTTTTCTGTTGTAAAGGTAGGAGCATTTTGATACATTTGATCTATTAAGTGTTTGAGAATAAACAATTCTCGTTTATAGTGTGCAGCAATAAATCCGTCATTGTATCCTGAGTGCATTTCAGCAACAATTCGATATAGACTATATAATGCTTGCGATCCTTCTTTGGTGTGCGGGTGTAACATTACCAGTTATGTGAATTATGCATTGACCCGTAAATTTGTGCGTCTGATTGCATCTTGCCGCCATCGGTTTCTTTGCTCATAGTATCATCTATCATTGGTTCATCGCTGACGAGCAAAATATCATTGTTGTCAACACGACGGATGGTTGCAGCACGACCGCCCATTTCAATTTCAAGTCCTCGAGTCCAGCGTCCGTGTGCAACTAGAATGTATTGTCCTACTTGCACATCTTGTTGTTCTGGTCCTACAGCAACCACCATTGCCCAGCGAGGACGGACACCAGCTGATTTCATATCATCGTTAGGAATAAAAATACCACCGCTTGTGAATCGTTCTGAAAAATT
>Ga0208795_1000354_pt1 | contig 22648 bp, 35 predicted proteins | sample CB_VirMetaG_6_FD_184541 | JGI IMG/M metagenome (GOLD analysis project Ga0208795, IMG submission 184541) | Freshwater to marine saline gradient viral communities from Chesapeake Bay - CB_1508_2 Viral MetaG (SPAdes) (version 4) | ecosystem: Environmental > Aquatic > Marine > Coastal | place: USA... | reverse complement strand
GGTTGGTTTGGAAGACAAGCACAGAATTTGTTAGACATGGGAGTATGTAAAGAAAAAAATTTACAATAAAATGCTTGACAAATATTTTAAATGTGATAAAGAAAAGATATGAAGACAAATATAAAAACAATAATAGTTAAACTAAGAATGAAGTATGCTGATTGGAGAGGACATCATGGTAAAAGATGGAACTATGAACCTGGTAATTGGTATATGGGAAGACATAAGAAAATAAAAAAAGAACAAGAGCCTACACTAAGATATACAATCTTTAGTGTACTGTTTATATTGGTAGGGATATTATCACTATCAATAATATTAAATATTTTACAAGGAGGTATATAATGTACATAGATAAATATAATATAAAAGTTATAGGTCAAACTTATAATTCTAAAAAAGAAAAGTATGATAATGATATGATTAAACTAACTTTAAATTCTAATGAAGGACTTAATGTTAAAAAGTTTATACCAATGTTAGATGAGATTATGGATGCTAACGATGGTTGTCATTTAGAATTAGACATTACAATTAAACAACATCAATACGATAACTAAGGAGAATATAATATGTTTGGATTTAATAAAGGTAAAGAAGATAAGGTTAGAAGATACATGGTAATGGGTAAATTTAAACATGGTACTAATTTTATTTTAGAAAAACAATTTTTAAATAAGCATAGTGCAGACCAATATGTTTCACTAATGAAAGAGAATAATGAATATTCTGACTATGAATATTTTTTATTTGAACAATCAAAAGATTATAACTATGAACAAAAAAATGACTGATGACATTACATCTTATGGTGATGTTTATCTTGCAGAGTTATCTAAAAATTTAGCTGACAGTAAGGATGAGCATACAAAATTATTAGATTGGATTAATGAACTTTCAGAAAATAATTTTAATCTGATAAAAGAAATAAGAGATTTAGAAATTAAGTTTAACAATTTAAAATTTAAATCAAATGATTGGATAGCAGACTTAAAGAAAGCTGAAGAGGTTAGATTAAAGTTAGTTGAAGAAATAAAAAATCTAAAAGCTGAAGTTAAATATGAAAGACAATTAAGAATAGAGGGTGCTAAATATCATAATGGGTAGAAACTATAAATGGTTGGAGGAAAATATGTTAACACCTAGACAAATAAAACTTTTTAATTTCTTAAAAAAATATAAGGAAGAAAATAATTATATGCCTACATTTAGAGAAATTAAAAAACATATGAACTTAAAATCTATCAGTACCGTACATAAAATGATAGGTTATCTAGAGTTCAAAGGATATATTAAAAGGATTCCAGCAATGGCTAGGGCACTAGAAATAATAAAGGAGTATAAATAATGATGTATGATGAGTCTAAAAAATATAAAGATGTACCACTAGATAATGAAGTGTTTACATATCTAGATAAATATGATAACTTGGAGACAGAAAAATTAGGTATGCTGTTAGCTAATCTAAGTATGCCTAGAATGTGTTATAGTTGGAGTAGTGTTGAGGACTTTAATACTCTTTTAAATAAATATAAAATAAATGTTTCACAGTTTGAAAAGGAAAAACCAACTGTAGAAAAATCTATTAAGTCTGAAATATCAGATACTTTATTTTCTTTAATAGATAATAATAAATATAAGAAAAGAAATTTGATAAAAGCTTTAAGAGAAAAGTTTCCTCAAGTTAATGCAGGTGTAATACAAAGATTAATTAAAAAATATTTATCTCTAAGAATACTAGAAGTAGATACAACATTTAAAACTAAAAAGTATATTATAAAAGGAAAGTATTATATTAAATAATTTATGACAAAATTTATTTTAAAAAAATCTTATGTTAATTTAGATTTACAAATTGAGGATTACTTTGAAGATGTAAAAGATGAAAACAAATTAAAAAATAAAATTAACTTTAGTGAGAATGCTATCATAGTTAGTAAAGAAGTTAAACAAACAAGAGCAACAATAGAGGAGATAGATGAGAAAAGTTTTAAAGAAAAAATTAAAAATGTTAACAGCAAAAATAAAACAGTCACTACAAAAGATATTAAAAAGGATTAGGAATGTTATTTAAAACTGAATCATTTGTTAATCCATTAAACGATTCTTCAGGTTATACTATAACACCAGAAATATTATTATGGAGGTCAGTACTTGTAAGAGTTATATTAGATTCTTTAGGAGTTGATATTCATGCATGGGGTTATGTTAAGAAAAGAATAATAGAAGATTCTAATTTGTGGTTTGATAAAAACAATAAAGATTTTATACTGGTGTGTGACTATGCTGATTTAAATTCTGATTTTGTTCTGCGTTTATTTAATAAAATTAAAAACAATAGTAATCAAAAGAGATTTAAAAATATTAATTTAAATAAATTTCTTTTAGAATATCTATGTACATTTACAGGTGAGAAATAGTGAAATTAAACAACACATCTAAGTTTGATATTGACTTAAAGTATGGTCAAATAAGAGAGAAGAGAGTAGCAAATCTTCTTGGTAAAGAACAAGTAGAAATTAAAACTGAAAGGAGTTGGTGGAGAAAAACAGGAAACATTGCAATTGAATATGAATACAGAGGTAATCCTTCTGGTATTGATAAGACAGAAGCGAAATGGTGGTTTCATATTTTAGAATTAGAAAATAAAGAACATTGCATTTTAGTTTTTAGAGTATCAAGATTAAGAAAGATAGTTAAGAAGTATAAAAAAACTCACACTAAAAGTATCGGAGACTACCGAGCAAGTAAGTGTGTTGTTATTCCAATCAAAGATTTATTTAATGAGGACTGTTACAGTATATAATTATGGCTGATAAAGATTTAATTCGTCAATACAAAGATACAATATTAGACTTAACTAAAGAAAAGGAAGAGGCTTTTAAAACAATTAAAGATAAAGATTTAAGAATTAAAAAAATCTTAATTGAATTAGAACAAGCTAATTATGATATACAATCTATGGGTAAAAAGATTAATGAATTAGAAATTAAATTAAATAAAAAGGTTAATTTATCTAAGAAAATAGATAAAGTTTTAAGTGAAGAAAGTGAAAAAAAAGTTTCAAATAGTGTTGACATGGATGACAAAATTTGATATAGATTATGACATGTCAAATAAATTAAACAACATACGAGGTAATATAATATGGCAATAGTAGAAGGAACAGCTTATTGGGCATCAATAACTAGACCCAATGAAAAGTTTGAACCAATGTGGAGAATTGACTTATCAGTTGATGATGCAACAGCATCTGAATTTCAAAAGCAAGGATTCCAAATTGGAGAAACCGTTGTTAATGATGAGACTATAAAGAACATCATTAAGTTTAAAAGAAAAGTATCAAAGGCTAATGGTGATAAAAATCAACAGCCACAATTAGTTGATGCTGATAAGAAACCAATTGATAAAATAATTGGTAACGGTAGCAAAGTAAAAGTAATGTATAAATCTTATGACTGGAATTACAAAGGTAAGACTGGTAAAGGTTTAGACTTACAAGCAGTACAAGTTTTAGACTTGGTTGAGTATACACCTAAAGAATCTTTTGAGGTTGAGAACGCATCTTCGGATGGCTCATCAATCAATAGTGATTTTTAAATAGGTCTAAAAACCACAAGATATAATGTTCATAGTTGTCATTATACTTTACTCCTATGAGAGAGTCGAATGCCTCCATTTGGCTCTCTCACAATTAACTAAAAATTTAAAGGGCGACAATGGAAGACATAAACAAAAATGGATTTGTTAAGTATCATTTACCATGTCCACTTTGTGAAAGTACTGACGCAGTATCTTTAAACAAAGATGGTTCAGCTTATTGTTTTTCCTGTCAACAATACATCAGGGAATACAATATGGAAACAAATCATGAAACTACAAATAGAGTAAATGAATATCAAGTAAAAGATTTCTTAAAAGAATCTAACTACGCAGAAATTATAGATAGAAATATCAAAGAAGATACTTGCAAAAAGTATGGAGTCACAGTTAAGATGGACTCTGTTGGAAGTATAACACATCATTACTATCCGTACCATGATAAACAAGGTGCAAAGATAGCTACCAAAACTAGATACACTAAGCTAAAAGAATTTAGTATACAAGGCAATACTAAAAACTCTGGATTGTTTGGTGAAAATTTATTCTCAAAAAATAAATATATAATAATAACTGAAGGTGAGTTAGATTGTTTATCAGCTTATCAAATGTTTAAGACTGATAGGTATGACACACCTGTTGTTAGTATTAAGAATGGAATTACTTCAGCAGTTAAAGATGTTAAAGGAAGTTTGGAATGGTTAGAAAGTAATTTTGATAATATTATTATTAACTTTGATAATGATAAACATGGACAAGAAGGTGCACTAAAAGTAGCAGAATTATTTAGTCCAGGTAAATGTAAGATTATGTATTTACCTGAAGAATATAAAGATGCATCTGATTGTTTAACTAAAAATAAAATTCAAATTTATACTAAAGCTTTTTGGGATGCTAAGTTATATGCACCTGATGGTATTATAAATGCTAATGTTTTATTTGAAGAGATAGCTAAACCAACAACAAGAGCATTTGTTCAGTATCCATTTGAAGGAATGAATAAATTAACATACGGTATTAGACCATCAGAGTTAGTTACATTTACTGCAGGTTCAGGCTTAGGTAAAACTCAAGTGATGAGAGAAGTAGTTTATCATATGTTAAAATCAACTGAAGATAATATTGGTTTGTTAATGTTAGAAGAAACACCAGTCATTACATCTAAAGGTTTGATGAGTATTGAAGCTAATCAAAGATTACATTTACCAGATGTCCATGTTAGTAAAGAAGAATTGAAAACTTACTTTGATGCAACAGTAGGTACTGGTAGAATATATATGTTCGACCACTTTGGTTCTAACTCTATTGATAATATAGTTTCAAGAGTAAGATACTTAGCTAAAGGTTTGGATTGTAAATATATAATCATAGACCATGTTAGTATTATTGTATCCGACCAATCACATGGAGATGAACGAAGAGCATTAGATGAAATCATGACTAGACTTAGAACACTAGTTCAAGAGACTGGAGTATCTATGATAGTTGTATCTCATTTAAGAAGACCAGATGGTAAAGGACATGAGGAAGGTGCTGCAACATCTTTATCACAGCTTAGAGGTTCAGCAAGTATAGGTCAGTTAAGTGATATGGTAATTGGATTAGAGAGAGATGCTCAAAACGATGACCCTGAAATTAGAAATACTACAAGAGTTAGAGTATTAAAAAATAGATTTGCAGGATTGACAGGACCTTGTTGTGATTTAAGATATGATATTGATACAGGTAGATTGAAGGAGGTTAAGGTAGATGACCTTTAATAAAGTAGTATTTGATATTGAAACAACAATGACTGCAGATAAAATATGGTGCATTGTTTGTAAGCATGATAATACTTACTATCAATTTACAGACGGTAAAAATTTAAATAGATTTGAAGAGTTTGCAAAACAAACTAAAGAATTTATTGGACATAATATTATTGGGTTTGATGTACCAGTAGTTAAAAAGTTTTTAGGTGCAGACATATTTAAGAATTGTAAACTTACAGATACATTAGTATTATCAAGATTGTTTAATCCTATATTAGAAGGTGGACACTCATTAAAAAATTGGGGAACAAAACTTGGACAAAATAAAATAGAGTTTGAACAGTTTGATTTTCTAAGTGATGATATGTTAAAGTATTGTCGTAATGACGTAGCCTTAACAGAAAAGCTTTATAAGTTTTTATCTAGAAAGATGACTGACTTTGGTGAGTCAATTGAATTAGAGCATAAGGTAGCTGAGATAATTCAGAAACAACATGACAATGGATTTCTTATTGATGTTGTTAATGCATATGGATTACAAGCTAAGTTTCAAGAAGACATGAATGAACTTACTACTGAAGTTAGGAAGTCTTTTCCACCAGAAAAAATAGAAGAAACATTTATACCTAAATCAAATAATAAAGCTAGAGGTTATGTTAAAGGTGTACCATTTACTAAAGTAAAATATAAAGAATTTAATTTAGGTTCACGACAACAAATAGGTGAACGATTAATGAAGCTAGGCTGGAAACCAAAAAAGAAAACAGATAAAGGACATATCATTGTAGATGAAAAAGTTTTATCTGAAATAAATAATATTCCAGAAGCTGCATTAATAAACAAGTTTCTCTTGCTACAAAAAAGAATTGCTCAAGTCAGTTCTTGGATTGAAGCGATTAGAGAAGATGGGAGAGTACATGGGAAGGTAATTACTAATGGTACAGTAACAGGTAGAATGAGTCACCAGTCGCCCAACATGGCTCAGATACCTGCTGTGTATTCTCCCTACGGTAAAGAATGTAGGGCACTTTGGATACCAAGAAAACAATTTAAACTAGTAGGTGTTGATGCTTCTGGACTTGAGTTAAGAATGTTAGCACACTACATGAATGATGAGGGATATATAAATGAAGTCGTTAATGGAGATATACACACAGCAAATCAAGTTGCTGCTGGTTTGGAATCAAGAGATAAGGCGAAGACTTTTATCTACGCATTTATCTATGGAGCAGGTTCAAAAAAAATCGGAAGTATCATTGGAGGTACGGAAAGAGATGGAGACAGAGTTAAAGAAAAATTTCTTAGAGCAACACCAAGTCTTAGAAGCTTACGAGAAAAAGTGGAAAGAGTGGCTCAACGTAGATGGGTCAAAGGACTTGACGGAAGAAAAATAATTATAAGGCAACCTCATGCTGCATTGAATACTTTATTGCAGGGAGCAGGTGCAATAGTTATGAAGTATGCGTTGACATTGCTAGAAGAATATGTTAATAATAAACGAATCAAAGCATTTCCAGTTGTAAATGTACATGATGAATTTCAATATGAAGTTGAAGAATCAAGAGCCGAAGAGTTCGGTAAGCTAGGTGTACAAGCAATTATAGATGCAGGAAATAAATTGAAAGTGAGATGTCCTTTAAATGGAGAATATAAAATTGGAAACAACTGGTCAGAAACACATTAGTACATTAGTACCTGATATAAAAAAATTAATTACTGATGTATCAAATGGAAAACCTGCACCTATTACAGAAGAAAATTTAAATAAATTTTTAAATAATATTAAAGAGGCTATAATATCTTGGAACAAACCATCTGTAAAAGAAAAGTATGATGGTAAATTAAGGATGTCTATTATAGGTAAACCACCTAGACAACTTTGGTATGATAAAAATAGTCCTAAAGAATCAAGTGAAAATAATTCAGATATAACATTAAAGTTTTTATATGGACATATCATTGAACATTTGATTTTATATTTAGCAGAATTGTCTGGTCATAAGATTGAAGACCAACAAAAGAAAGTTGAGATAGATGGTATTACTGGACACATAGATAGTAAAATAGATGGTGAAGTTTGTGATGTTAAGTCAGCATCACCATTTAGTTTTAAAAAGTTTCAGTCTGGTGACATAGTTAATGATGACCCATTTGGTTATCATGCCCAGTTATCAGGATATGAAACAGCTTTAGGTACAAAGCATGGTGGCTTTCTTGTTGTTGATAAATCTAACGGTGACTTATGTTTTTATAAACCAGATGATATGGCAAAACCAAATGTTAAAGATTTGATTTCAACTTTAAAATCAACACTAGAAAGTAATACACCTCCTGGTAAATGTTATGAAGATAAAGAAGAAAAAAATGGTAATAAAACTTTAGCAACAGGATGTCAATTTTGTATTCACAAATGGGAGTGTCACTCTGATAGTAATAATGGAAAAGGATTAAGAGTTTTTAAGTATGCAAATAAAAATGTTTTCTTAACAAACATTGTTAAACTTCCTAATGTTGAAGAAATAACAAATCAATTTACGGAGCAACTACAAAATTATGGAAAACGTATTAAAGCATAAACATTTACTTATTAGAGCAGAGGTATCTAAACCACCATTAACTGAACAACATATTATTTTTTGGATGAATGACTTAATTAAAAAAATAGATATGAAAATACTTGCAGGTCCTTATGCATCTAGAGTTAATAAAAAAGGTAACGCAGGTTTAACTTGTGTTTCTATTATAGAAACTTCTCATGTTATTATTCATACTTGGGATGAGAATAATCCTGCCTTAATTCAACTTGATGTTTACTCATGTAAAGATTTTAAGAAATCAGATATACTAGAATGTTTAGAAGAGTTTCAACCAATTCAAGTTGACTATAAATATTTTGATAGAGAAAATAATTTTAAAGAAATAAAATAATGAAATGTTTTTATTGTAATGCTGAAGTAAGATGGAACGAAGATTATGATACTGAAGATACTTATCCAGATTCAGAACACGATATAGTTAGTATGTATAACTGTGATGAATGTGATACATGGTATGAAGTCTTTTCACATAGGAAGGAAAAAAATGAACGCAAAGAAAATGAGTAAGATAAGAAACAAAGCTAAGCATATTTTAGTTGAATGGTTATCTTCTTTGTTAAATAAAGAGGAGGCTAGTAAGATTAACTATAAAAATATACTACAATTCTTACCAAATCAAACTCACTATTGGCAAAACACTACATTAAGATTACAACCCTGGTCATATAAATGGGTAGTTAAAAAATTAAAACACAACCAACAGTTGACATATGATGATTTAAATGCTATGTTACAACCATCTGAAAAAGATTTACGAAGACAACAGATGATTGAGAAAGGACCTTTATAATATGACAGATAAAAGTTTATTTAATGGATTAGCTTATGATAGTTTAAATAAGCAGGTAGATGGAACTCATTATAAAGGTATGAGGATTCAACCTGCACAATTTATTAATGAGAATAATTTATTATTTGCTGAGGGTAATGCAATTAAATATATTTGCAGACATAAACTAAAAGGAAAAAGAAAAGATATTGAGAAAGCAATTCACTATCTTGAAATGATATTGGAGAGAGATTATGATTCATGAAAGTACGATAAGTCAATTAGAAAAAAGAGCAAGAGGATTTAGAAGAATTATTTCTTCTCTTAATGATTTGCCTATGTATGGAATAAATCCTACTATAGATAAAATCTTATTTGTAAAAATTGAAGCTTTGAAAGAACACCTAAAACAAAAGATTCAAAAGAATAATGAAAAATTAAATGAGATTTATACAAGTAGTATTGATAGTTTGTTAGATGATGACGGACAGATTAATAATAACAATGTATCTATAGATAATGATTCGCAAAAAATTACCAAGAAATAATAAAAGACGTAAAAAAACTGAAGCTGATTTAGCTACGTTTAAATTAATAATAAATAATACAGGACAATTTATTGTTGAGCAATCACTTTATCCAAAAGATAAAATTAATTTACACTTTAGAAAAGAAAATGCAGGATTAATATCTGCAATGTTAAGAGAATCAAAAATTAAATTTGATGATATAAAAGATATATATGAAATTCTTTTAAAAGAATTAAGTTAATTATGTTGGACTTCCTATACTTTCTTTTTCATTACAAAAATAACTAATATATAATTTATCTTTATTAGTTTCTTCTGGCATCTTACTAGAAAAATCCATTATTAATTTTCCTCCTGCTGCAACACAGTCTGACCAATAATTAAATTTATTATCTACTACCATAGGATTGTTACAAAACCCTGTGATTGCAGAACATATTGAAAACACTAATACAAATTTCATATCTTAACCTTCTTTCTATTATACTTTTTTTTATTCTTAATAATCTTAGGTCTATATCGAAGATTAATTAATTCTTTTGCATATGGATTAAGAAGATTACTTCTTAAATCATTAGCTAGTATTGTCAATTTTTTTAAATCCAATTTATTTAGATGCTATAATCTTTTATTTTCATTTAAAAATATTTAAAATTTTTTTCCACCAAGGAATATATTCATCTGTTAATGTTAAAGCTTCTTCCCATTCTTCTAAATGAGTACATCTATTACATGCACATCTAGAACATTTGTCAATGTTACAATGACATTTATGATTACATTTAATACAATCAGACATATTATATTCCTTGTAGTCTAGGGTCGTTTGATGTTATATTCTTTTCTGCTTTAGGTCTAGCAATAGATTGCTTACTTCTTTCACGAAGTTGTACTTTAGCAGACTCAGCTTTTCTTTTTTCTTCTAATTGTTTTTTTAAATCCCATTTAAAATTCATATCATTCTCCTTATTGACAAGATAAACATTCATCAGAATCAGAATCTAATTCTGCTAATGCTTCTTCTTTACAATCTTGACCACAGAAAATATCTAATTCATTCTTAGGTTCAAACTCTTCATTACATTGTTTACATTTTATAATCATTAAATTCCCTCATCTAAAAATTTAGTAGTCTTTTTCTTTTTATCTTTCTTCTTCTTAGTAAATATAGTTTCTACTTTTAAAAAGAAATTATCAATTGCTCCTAAAACTTTATACATAAACTTATCAAACATTACCTTACTGGTCCTCCAAATATTGCTAATAATACCATTAATATAATTAATGTACCTGTAAAATAATAGTTCATTTTTATAACCTATTCCTTTCTGTCTGTTTCCCCATAGCTTTTGCCATGACCAGACACTAAGTTTACTTGACCAATGATTTATTAACAATAATATTTTTTTTAACATTTATTTTCTTTTTATCAAATCAGTAGCTTTCAAACCATAGACACTCGCAATTACTCCTACGAATATAGTCTGATACCAAAAAGGTAGCTGTGAAAAGTATTCAAAAAATAATTTCATTTTCTCCATTGCACTTGGGTCATCTGTAAATACAGCCCAAGTTAACAATGCTATTGGTGCTGAGAGTAATAATAAAATAAATTCATCTTTCCAGTCTGAATTTCTAGACTCAAGTAATTTACCTTGATATTCTGCCTCACCATTTGCCATCTTCTCAGCATGTTTCATCTGAGCATCAGACATTAACATCTTAGTTTTCTGTCTATTTTGATATATATGTGTACCTGCTTTTACTGCTAGATTTAAAGCACTAAGTATTGGAAATCCCATTGTTGTCTAACCACTCCTTTACATTAAATGAAGGACATTTCTTTTTATCATCTACTTCATAATGTCCTATTATTTTTTTAATATCGTATTTATCTTTTAGTGTTTCTAATATTTGTTTTAATGTATCAAACTGCTCAGGTAAAAAATTATTTTCCCAAGCACCCTCCTTATTAGAACCACCTATCATACAAATTCCTATTGATGTACCATTAACTGCTCTTGCATGAGAGCCTACCATAGATTCATCTCGACCTACTTCTAAAGTACCATCTCTTTTAATAACATAATGATAGCCTATGTCATCCCATCCATTTTCTACGACATGCCAATGTTTAATTTTTTCTGCTCCTATATCCATATCAGCAGGTGTTGCTGAACAATGAATAACAATCATATCTGTTTTAGTTCTTGGTGTCATATTATTATCTAGGGAGCATTACACTCCCTAGAATTATGGAGGTTATTTTATTTTTATTGTCTTAGCTTTCTTTTCTTCAGGTACTTCTTCATATAATTTAATACTTAGAATACCATCTTTAAAGTCAGCCGTATCTACTTTAATATATTCTGATAAAGTAAATTTTCTTAAAACATTTCTAGATGCAATACCTTGATGTATTAAGTTTTCACCATCCTTATCTTCTTTGATAGCTTCAACAGTTAATATACCATCTTCAACTTCACATCTAATATCAGATTTATTGAAACCAGCTAGTGCTATTTCAACCTGATATTTTCCGTCACTTAATTTTCTTATATTATAAGGAGGAAAGTTTGTTGTATTGATTCTAGATACCTCATTTAAAGTATTAAACATTCTATCAAATCCAATAGAATAATTTTTAAATGGGTCAAAATTTAATATCGTCATATTATATCCTTTCGTTAAGCGATTTAATTTTTAGTAATCTCTAATGAGCATTACTGTTCCTATATTATAGTAGGAATTTTATGTTGTGTCAACTATTCTTTAGTAAATAAATTAACATATAAGTCAGCTAATTCTTGTTTATTTTTACCAGAAATTCTTTTATTCAAAATACTTTTAACATTAGATGACCATTCGTTATTTTCTGCATATCCTGTTGCAGCTATTGAATCTATTATATCTTCTTTACTAGCTACACCTTGATTATACTTTGCAATTGTTTCTCTAACATTACTATACTTCTCTGATTTATTAACTAGATTTAAGAAATCTTTAATTGAATCTTCTTCAGTAGCATATTTTTTAATCATAGCTTTACTATCTGTAGCTTTAATATGTGGTTTATTTTTATCAAAGACTTGTATATTAAATAAATTTTTACTTCCATCTTTTATAAATCTTGATGTACCCCAACCAGTCTCTTCACTATTGATAGCAAGTATAATATCACTTGGTATAATATTATCTGTATTAGTTTTATAAACTTTTTCTGCAGTATTAAATAACCATTCTTTTTTTGGTTTCTCTAATTCAGATACTTTAGAATAATCTTTTTGTATTTCTATATTAGGTTTCTTTTTTGGTAATAAAGGTTTCTCTTTAATAACAGTTATTGCAATACCAGATTCTTTAGCACCAGGATTACCTTCTAACATAGCTTCATAGGATTGAAACTGTTCTGGTTTTTTAGGTGGTACTATTACTTCATCACCATCTTTAAATGTAGGTCTAACCTTTTTAATAATAACACCTGATGTTCCAATACCATATTTATTAGGTATTTTTTCTACTTTAAATAAATCACCTAGTATATCTTGTACATATTTTTCTAATTCTTTTTGACTAAATCCTTTTTGAAAAGTTTTATTATCACCTGAACCAAATATAAATCCATCAGCAAATGCTTCTGCATTCTTAGATTTTTTAGCTTGTGATAATATTTCTCTATTACCTCTTGTTGTTATAATAGCAACACCATCATCACTAACTAATTGTCCTATCTGTTTAACAACATTAGCTCTTTCAATTGGGTCTGAGATTACATTTAATACATTAGCATTTACAACACCTTGTTTAGAACTAAAACCTTCTTTAAATATAACATCATCTGCTGTTTTATAATCAGGTACTTTACCTTTTGATTGTATAATTTTTTCTATAGCAACAAAAGGTTCATGACTTGTTACTTTTTTATTTACAAATTCTTTAGAACCTAATCCTAATCCAGAACCAAAGTCATGTACTGTCGTAACATTATTATCATCTAATATCTTATTCATTTTTTTATAAGTACCAGTTGTAGTAGATATAGCTGTCTTACCAGGATTAACTTTTGTTATAGCTTGACTTACAGTTTTCGCTAAAGTTTTTGCAGCAAGTCCACCTACATTAAAAGGTTTTAATTCTCCAGTAGAAAAACTTGTTCCTTCTAATTTAATACTTCTTGGTCTTCCTTGATTAAATAATTTCATTGCAAAATTTCTCCAATTAGGAAGAGGAACTATTTTATCACTTAATATTTTTAATGCTCTATCTGATTTACCTTTATATACATTATACGCAACATCAACTGGTGCTTGTAAAAATTGAAAGAAAGGTGCAAATAAATACCAAGGTTCTCTAGAACCAGGACCAACAAATCTATTAGCAACTAATTCAGGTAACCATCCAAACTGTCCTGAAAGTTTTCCACCTTCAGCCCACCATTTAGCATTGTTAGCATCAAAATCTGTTACTACTTCTCCATATTTAGCTAACTCCCTTAATGATTGAATACCACTATAAATAGGAATAACAGCTAAAGTTTTAACTAAAGTTTTAGCATTACCATTTTCTATTCTTCCTAAAATTTTATTTGTTTGTGCTGACTTAGCCATAGCCCAAGATAAAAACTGACCCCATATTCTTACCCATGGATTTTGACTTTGTGTAAATAATAATCTATTTGATACTTGAGGAAGTAAAGCATCTCTATTTGCTGCAATAATTCCTGCTTGATTTAATAATTTTTTATTAACACCAAGTTGTATTGCTGATTCAAATGTTTTATTCTCACCTATTTGTAAACCTTGTTTAGCATTAATACCATACTTTTGTAAAAAAGTTATAACTTGTTTAGCTTTATTACTATTAATACCTGCACCTTTATTTGTTATATTATATAATTGTTTTGATAAACTATAAGCATCTGCTGTACCAGTATTATATGCAAATCTTCTAGCATAACCTGTTAACCATTCTAATCCTAAACCTTTAAAAAATGCATTGTTTAATTTCTGTGTTGGTTTTTCTCCCATCCATGCAACAGCAGAATTAATATCACCTTTCATACCAGCAGAACGAATTAATGATGCTTGTAATTCATTACTAATATCATAGTTTAAATTTTTTGCTAAACCACTTTCACTTTTTGCTCTTAATGCTGTTTGTTTCCAACCTTTTAATATAGATGAAAATTGTGATGAGTTTTGAAAAGGTTGAACTAAATCACCTAATGATGAAATAGTAACTCGACCTAACATATTTAAGTTAGATAGTGTTGCAAGTATTGAAGCACTAGCTTGTGCAGCTCCTCCTAAGTGTTGTCCATATCTATCAAAGTATGCATCGATAGTATCAACAACAAGATTACTTTCTCTTATTGCTGCTTTTTTTGCAGCCTCTTCACTTAATCCTGATTGTAAATATTTATTTCTTATTTGTATAAAGAAAGGTTGTAATAATTCACCATTTGTTCCAAACTGTCTAGCAAATGCAATTGACTTAGTAGATTTATTTACAAGATTTGATAATATATATCCTGCATCATTTACTAAATATCCATTTTTTTCTAATACTTCTTCTACTAATTTATAAGGACCATTTAGTGTTCTTTCTTGTGTTATATGTTCACTAACAGGAGTTTTAACAAATACATTATCTTTTGATGATACTCTAGTAGGTTTACCTTTTGCACCTCTTCCAAAAATATCTTCCATAATCGTTCTATTAAAGACACTTTCTCCACTAGACTTATGTCCAGCTATATAATTTTCTGCTGCAACAACTGCTTTATCTCTACCTGCATTTGTTCCTTTAGTAATCGTACCTTTTACATCTAAACTTTTATAAATTCCTATTAATACTTCTTTAAATTTTTTAGGGTCTTGATTTATTTTACCCCAATCTAATACTCTAGGAAAATAATTTTGTATTTCTTTTTTAGGAAAAAAACCTGCTGATTGATATAATTGTTTAAACTCATCTAAATAATTTACAATACCTTTTGCTAAATCTTGTGCATTTTTAGATGTAGTATCTGTTATATCTTTTCCTCTAACAATAGATACTGCTTCTAATTGTTCTTCAGGTGTATATTTTTTTGTTAACTCTGCTGCTTTTCTAAAAAAATATCTATCCATTTGTTCAGCAACAGCAATAGCAGATTTTTCTTGAACAGATGAATCAATATCTCTTAATAGCATTCTACTAATTTTTTCAGTAGCACCACCATAAGAATTTAATTTAGTTGCACTTGTTGAAGATAACATACTTCTTACCTTTTGCATATTTAATGCAACCATTTCTCTATCTATTAATCCTAATATTTTACCTTTTTCTTGAGTACCAAATCTAGCACTTCTTTGAATCATTTTTTGCATTTGACCTGCAGCAGCACCAGCAGCAGCCCAATACATTATATCAGTTTCTTCATCACCAAATAATGTACCAAATGTAGCACCTGCTCCAGCACCTACTAAAGGTTTAACAGTAGCAGATAATAAACTTCTAACAGCCCAATCAATTGTACCTTCAGTTTTTCTTAATTCTTCTAATATTTTAGTATCTCTATTAGCAACAAGCTCTGACCATTTTTGTAACTTACCTTGTTGTTTTTCAATTAATTTCTTTTTAATAATTTCAGATTGTTTTCTAGCATCAATAATATTATTTCTAATATCTATTATTTGTTTACTAATAGGTTTTGTAATTTCTTGAAACTTAGCTTGATTTATCTTTCTTAATTTTAATTTTTCTTTAGATAATTTTCTAAGTTGAGTTAAATATTTACTTTGTTCAAATAATTTTTTTTCAGTAGCTCTTAATGCTGCAGCCTCATTTGCAATAGGAGCAACAAAATTTCTATTCCATTTTATAATTTCATTATTAGCTGCAGTAACAGCTTTTGAGTTTGTAACATTTTGTATTTTTTTTAATTGTTCTGGTTTAAGATTATTTTTCTTTGCAATTTTATTATCTAACCAATTAGCAATTTGGTCTACTTGTGCTTTAGTAGAATTAGGTAAAAACTTTTTAATTATTTTTCCACCAACAGGAAGAACAGCACCGATTGCTGCACCAGTACCACTACTAATAGCTGTAGCTTTCCAATCTATTTCACCTGTTTTAGCTAAACTATCAATTGCAGTATCTCCACCAATTAAAAATCCATTTAATGCAGCAGATGTTAAAGGATTAGATAATGCAGGTGCACCAAGATAATAACCAACAAGATAATAAGGGTCAGTTAACATTGATGCTACTTCACCAACAGTAACTAATCCACTCTTATCTTCACCACTAGCTATAATTTTCCAATGTTCATTCTCAATTTTTTGTTTTCTTTTTTCTTCATTTTCTAAAATATAATCTTTAAATGTTTTATCTTCATCTAACCAATCTTGTGCTTTAGCTTTTCCTATTCTAAATATATTACCTATTACATTTGTACTTTTATCCCAGCCATATTCTAATTTATCAAAATTAGATATTTCTATTTTTTTAGCACCAGTAAATGTAGGAGTTTCTTCAGTAGGTATAGTAGTTTGTTCTTTAGATGTAGAAATCTCTTCAATAGTTTTATCTTCAGTAACTATTGTTTCTTTTTCTTCAGGTTGTGTAATTAAAATTTCTTGAAATTGTTTTTCTTTTTCTTCGGTAATCGGAATTGCACCTTGAAAAGTATAAGTCTCTGACGACATAGTGCCTCCTACTAACTAGACTTTAACGGATTTTGATTTCCATACTGTGTATTTGATTTCATATTTTTCATGTTTTGTGAAAAATTAGTAAATGAATCTTTTATTTTTTTATTTGTAGCTTGAGTATTTTTTTGCATATCTTCGTAAGTTGTTCCTTTACTTACTTTTTTATTTTCAGAATTATTTTGTTTTGACTTCCATTCATTATAAGGACCAACTAATTCAGATGGTAATTTATCTTCTTCATTATTTTTTAATACTGAATCAAATGTAACTTCACTACCATCAATCACAAAACTATCTTTATTTGGACTTAATTTATATTTAGATTTTGGAGGTGGAGGTGCATCACTATCTGTATCTGTAGTTATAGTTTTTTCTATATTAATTTCTTCTTTAGGTAATGATGCTTGAAACTCATTTAAATAACTTTTATCACCTTCATATAATTTTTTATAAACAAATGTTGCAATTTGTTGACTATTTAAATCTTTAAAATATCCACCATCTTTTAATACTTTTGTTTTATCTACAATATATTTATTCATTGAGGCATTAATATTTTTCATAGTTCCTGTATCAATAGGTTTACCATCAATTGTAGCTCCTAAAGGCACAATAGATAATGGAACTATTGTTGTTAATCTAATATTATCTACTAAAGGATTACCATATCCTTGATTTATATTTCCAGCTCTATCAGGAATTTCTTTTTCCATTTGTTTAAATATAGTTTCTTCATTCCAAGTCTTACCTATATTACCATATAAGTTTGTTACAGTATTATAATGTTTAATCATAGTATCATTACTATCTTTAATTTGATTAAACATATATCTTGTAGCTTCAACATGAGCTATAGAAGGGTCATTCATACCAGTAATCTTACTATCAGTTTTATCATATTTAAAACTTAACTCATCACTACCACCAGAAATTGCTGCACTATTTAAAAATCTTATACCTTTAGTTCCTGATAAAATATCAAATTCAATTTTATCTCTTTGTTTAGCCCATTCAGTTTGATATTTATCAGCATTAGGGTCATTAGAAAATGCTGCAGTTGATGAAGAAACTTTAACATCTTTACCTACATATTCTTGATTAACATTTTGTTCAGACATTTTAACAGTATCGGCTGCTTTAATTTTTTCTTCAACTTCTTTTAATAAATCTCTTTCTGCTTGTTTCTTTTCACCTAATATTTTATTAATTAAAAAACTATTTCCCTTAGCATCTTTAATTGCAGTAGCTGTTTCACTATTAATTTTTTGATTTATTATTGCAGCTTGTTTATTAATTTCTTCTTCACTACCAATTAATTTATAATCAATAGTTTTACCATCAAAATTATTTATATTAAGTTGTTTAGTTTTATCATCTAAATTTTTCCAATTAGGATTTGTTAATGGAAGAATAGTTGCAGCATAAGTTCTAGCATCAATAGATTTTAAATCATACATTTCATTTGCTTTATTAATAATATCAAACTTTTCTTTTTCATCATAATAGTTTTGTAATTCTTTATCATATTTCTTTTTCTTTTGGTCTCTTAAAAAATCTCTATTATCTTGTAATTCTTGAGCTCTAATAGCTAAATTTTCTTTAGTTAATTCTCTATCTTTTTCAATAGCTCCAATAGCAAAGTTTGCAACATCTATTAATTTAATTCCCATTATACTTCTTCCTCTTCTTTATTACCCTTAGCTTCTTCTACTTTACTAGGTAATTCTTTTTTAATTCTAGCTAATAAACCTGAACCTATACTTTCTTCTCTAGGTTCTATTTTAGGTTTTTCTGTTTCTTCTTCATCCATATTAATCGGTTCAATATTATCACCAGGAATCATATCTTGTTCATCTTCATCTTCTTCATTATATAAAACATAATCTTTAATATCAGCATAATCAGCAATAGCTATTAATAAATACATTGTAGGTTCAGCTAACATTAACATCATGTCAGGTGTAAATTTACCTTCAGTATAACCTTTATATAAAATAACTTGTGCTATTTCATCTAATGGAATACCATCATCAATAATATTAATTAATTTTTTTAATGTATCTTCTTCTGTTAAAGTTAAATATACAGCTTTCATAGCTTCATCTTGTTCTGTATATTCAGGTGGTCTTTCCCATGCTCTAGGAGTATCAGGTGATGAAGTTAAAGCTTCTCCAGGAATAGGAGCATTAAAAGGATTAACACCTACTTCATCAAATTGATTCTTTTGTATTTTCTCAGCCATTATGTTCTATACTTCCTTACTTTATTAGCTATACCTTGTGGTTGTTTTACAAATTGTTTACCTGCTGCTTTACCTTTTCTTTTAGCTGCAGATGTTCTTGCATATTCAGAAGCTGTTAAAGCTTTAATTGCTTTCTCTGGTAAATATCTTTCACCAGTTTTACTAGAAGGTTTACCTGATTTGGTTCTCCATTTTTGTTTTCCCCAATCAACTAAACTTTGTTGTGATTTTGAAAGAGACATTATTTATATCCTCCTCCAGCAGATTTATATTTCTTAGCTAACAACTGTGCTTTTCTTGCTGACCATTGACCAGCCTTAGTACCATGTGTAGCTGAAGATTTAATTTGATTAAATAATCTTTTTCTTAATGCAGGTTTTGTATAATTACCTGCTTTATTTACTGTCATATTTTTTACCTTTATGTTTTTTTGCTAATTGTTTAGCAACTTTAGGTTTATTTTTAAATAAATATTTTCTTTGCTTATCAGATTTAAAAGGCATTATTAATAATCTGCAATTAAATTCATATTCTTATAATAAGTTTTAATTTTATTAGCAGCATCAATACCATATACTTTTGTAATTAAGTCTCCACCACTAGTACCAGTTATATTTGTTCCACCATAACCAGTCATTGCTGTTTCAAAAGTCATATCTTGAGTTGGAGATAATTCATATGGTTTTGAATAATCAGGTTTTGGTTTTAATAAACTTTTACCAAAATCAAATGCAGCTTTCTTAGTTGCTTTCATTAAATCAGATGACGCAGTTTTAACTGGTTCACTACTAAATGTTTTTTCACCAGTAAATCTATAACCACCATTTGGTAATTCAACATAGTCATTAGTTTTAGAAAAGTCAATATCAATATTATATGGAGTAGTAGAAAAATCAGTAGCATAACTTTTACTTGCACCAATAGAATTTTCTACAGCACTACCAATTTCTGCATCATTAACATATGTTTTAATATCAGTTGCTCTTCTTTTTAAATCATTAAAATATGTTTGAGCATTTGGACTAAAACTATTATATGTAGATTTATATGCTTCATTAATAGTATCAGTTATAAGTTTATCTGTTTGTTGACTTCCTTGAACAAACCATTTATTACTACCTAAAGTTTGTCCTGAAATTTGACTAGCATCAATTGTTCCTAATTCAAGTGCTTTAGCTGCTTGACTAGATGTCATAGTTGTTGTTTCTCCAAATCCATATCCCATGTCTGAAATTTGTACAGTACCTTGTTGACCTTTAATTGGAGAATATTTTTTAGTAATATTTTTTGCAGAATTAAATAAATTTTTAGCACCTTCAGAAATTCTAGAATATAAATTAGTAACATTTTTAGGTGCAAATCTTTGAAAACCTTGAGATATAGATTTAGTAATTGTATTAAATGATTTAGATACACCAGCATTAAAAGCTTGATAACCAGTTCTAATTTGATTACCTATAGTTCCAATACTTTTAAGAAATAAATTTTGACTATTCATTAAACCAGTTGCACCTCCAGGTACACCTATCATACTACTAAGTCCTGATAATGCATATGGCATGGCAACTGCTAAAGCAATAGAACCTAATGGTCCAAGTTTTTGATTTAATTTAGCAACACCTCTCATAGCTGCTTTACCAACTTTAGCTATTCCTTTAGCAACACTTTTAAAAGCTTTACTTACAACTTTAGTTACTGGTGAAGTTACTTTTTTAAATATTTTTTTAAAAAATCCCATATGATTACCTTATTTTAATTTATTGTTTCCTTATTTATATTATACCATTATTATTAATTATTGTCAATATTAATCAATTTGTTTCCAAATATCTATTGCAAATCCACCAAGAGTTTTTAATATATCTGCTCTACCTTGGTCTGCTGCAGCTTCATTCCCTAGTGCTGCAATAGCTAAGTTAGTTTGTCTTTCTTGTGCATTCTGTGCTGATTCATATTCCCACTTAGCAGCATCTCTCATCTCTTGCCAAATAAATGATAAAGCTTGATTACTTAAATTAAATGCATTCATAGCATTAGCTTGGTTAACAGCATTAATTCCTGCTGTATTAGCTGTATTTAATTGTCTTCTCCATGCAACATTAGATTGTTCTATTGCTAAAGAGTTAGTTGTATTAAATTGATTTCTATTGTAATCAAGTTGTTCATTGAATTGATTAATTTGTGTATTTAAAGTTTCTTGTAATCTTTGTGCTTCTAAATCATTACCTTGATTTAAAGCTGCAATTCTATTTGCTTCACTAATATTGTATTGAGTCATAGCATCATTTCGTGCAGCATTCTGTGTATTGATTGTTGTTGCTAAACTTTCTATAAATTGATTAGTTTGATTTTCACTTGTAGCATTAAATTGTCTAGCAGCATTTTGAGCAGCTTGGTCAGATAACATAGCTTGTTGTCTATTCTGTGTATTTAATACTTCAGTTTGCTGTGCATTAGTTAAGTTAGTCATATCCATTTGTAAAAATGACTGAGCATTTAATACTGCTTTTTGTTGAGCATTAGATAAGTTAGCCATATCCATAGTTGCTAATTGCACAGCATTCTGCATAGTTGCCTGTTGAGTATTACTTAAATTTTGTAATTCAAATGTTCTAAATAAATTAGAATTAGAGATAGCAGTCTGTTGTCTGTTGTTTAAATTTAAAACATCAAACCCTGCTATTGTTTGTGCATTTGCTAAAGCTGATTGTTGATTAGCATTTAAATTAGCTAATGACATTTGTTGTGTTAACTGTGCATTAGTTAAACCAGCTTGTTGTAAATTTGCTAAGTTAGCTAATCTTATTTGTTGTTGTTGATTAGCTGAAGCTAGAATAGCTTGTTGTTGATTAGTAGCATTAAGCATTGTTATTTCTTGAGCATATTGCCCAGTTAACATCTTAGCTTTCATATCATTCTCAGCATTGACTAACTGAGTTTGATAATTTTGTTGTGCAGTTAATACGGATGCTTGTTGTTCATTAGATAAATTTTGTGCTGCTCTTTGTTGTAAAGCTGTAGCATTTGATTGAGCAATCGGTAATGCTGATTGTATAATAGCATTTACTAAAGCATCTCTACCAATTGTAGATTTACTTAAACCTCTAGCTGCTAAATTTGCTTCAACACTTTCAACTGCATTTCTAGCCCATGTTGGAATTTGTCCTGAATCAATACCATTTAATAAACTGTTTATCTGTGTAGAAACTAAAGCATCTGTAGGTAATGATGCAACTGCTGCTTGAACTGCAGGAGGTTGTTGCATAATTGTAGCTGTGATTTGTGCAGGGTTACTTGCAACTGCTGCTTGAATGTCAGCAGGTAATGTAGCTGTCTGTGCTGTAACGGTAGCTGCTGTACCTTGTACAACTTGTGCTAATGCTCCAGCAGATAATTGTCCTTGAGCAGCTTGTGCAATTGCAGAACTAGTTGGAGCTGCTGTAGCACCTACTGCTTGTCCTG
>Ga0208795_1000349_pt1 | contig 22896 bp, 30 predicted proteins | sample CB_VirMetaG_6_FD_184541 | JGI IMG/M metagenome (GOLD analysis project Ga0208795, IMG submission 184541) | Freshwater to marine saline gradient viral communities from Chesapeake Bay - CB_1508_2 Viral MetaG (SPAdes) (version 4) | ecosystem: Environmental > Aquatic > Marine > Coastal | place: USA... | reverse complement strand
CCTGGCCTCAGCCAGGGCGGCGCACGCCATCACGGAGGAGAGCCTTCACGAGGCCTTCACGCTCCAGGGCTCGGCCGAGATCCTTCTTGAGGCGCTTCGGCACGAGGGCCCCGAGCAGGTGGCCGCCGCCCACCCGCAGCTTCGCCTGCTCAAGGCGGAGCTCCAGCGCGCACTTGCCGACGCTGGCACACTCGTGGCACAGCCCGAAAACGGGCCCTCGGAGTGATGCGCCGATCTCGCCCTGCTGATGGTGATCGTAGAGCCATCGGCCAACCGCACACTATTACTACTACTGGTAGTGGTAATGCGTCCAGATCACGGGTGCTTAGCCCCAATTTGTGCCACCGATTCGCGACTATGTACGACTCGGGATGGCACAGATGGTGAGGCGGGCCCTGTCGCACCGAGCGATGAGCCGCGCAGAGCTCCAATACCGCTTGCCCCGAGCTGAGCGAGTCCTCCCTGCCAGCGGGACGGTCGACCTGGACGCCTGCGCAGTGGCCTGGGCCATCGAGCAGCTGGGCATCCGGCCCCTGCTTCAGGCGGATGGGACCGTCTGGCACGGCGATCCCCCTACTTCCGCGGTGGTCTACTGCGGAAGTAGCGTGTCTCGGTGGGTGTACTTCGTGGCCGCCGACGGCTCGCTGCGCCGGACCTGGGCCTGACTCAGCCTGAAGGCGCCTCGACCCGGACAGCCCGGTCCGCCTCGAGCGTGGCCCGGATGCGGTCGAGTTCGGCTTCCAGCTCGTCGAGCTCCTCGAGCAGGCCCGAGTCCTCCCGGGGAAGCTCGGCCTCGGGAAGCGGCTCCAGCTCCACAGGCGTGAGCTGCTCGCGCTCGGGGGGTGCGCAGGCGTTCAGGGGGGGCGGTGCGGCCTCGGCGGACAGGACGGCGAAGAAGATGAGCATGGTGGGCTACTCCGGGTGGACGTGGACGCCGGCCGCGATCTCGCGGACGTCGTCGTGCATGTTGCGGACCCGCTCGGTCATGATGGGGTGACCGACCAGGTCACGGTGAGCGTCCAGCTCCGCCTTCAGTTCGGTGATGTCGTCGGCCTGGGCGCTGACCTGGTACTGCAGCGCCCCGTAGCCGGCGGCCGCGGCGAGCAGGGGCAGCCCGATGCTCAGCACGGTCTTCAGGTCCAGGGTCATGGGCTCAGCCCTCCTTCGGGCTGGACGTAGGCGCCTGGGGGCGCTTGGCTACGTGCTCTCCCACGTTGGCCCCGACGAAGGCGGCGAAGAGGGTGGAGGCCGCAGCCAAGCCCGCCAGGATGGCAGACTGCAGCAGGGCCTCGCTCAGCGTGAGACAGCCCAGCACGACGAGGCACAGCACGGCGAGCAGCGAGGCGTAAAGGCCCCGCAGCTTCCGGCCGCTGGCCTCGCCGAGCAGGATCTGCTTCATCAGGCCTTGGCGGCCTTCTCGAGGCGCTTGTCGAACTTGGCGGTGACCTTGGCGTGCACCTCCTCGTCGCGGGCGACCTCGAAGAGCTTGGCCTTGATGCCGACGGCCATCGCCTTCGCGATGTCCTGGCGCTCGCCCTTGGTGACACGGCTTCCGCCACGGCTCTCGGGGCTCTTGGCGTTGAACAGCTCCTGGGCGCCGGCCTCGATGCCAGCGACCAGCACCTTGCCCAGCTCGAGGGGGGTCAGACCCAAGCGCTCCATGAGCTCCTTCGCGCCCTTGCTCATCTTCAACAGATCCATGTCGTCCTCTCAGTAGTCGAAGCCCTCGGGCTCCATCTGGGTGAAGTCCGGCAGCTCCTCGCCGCGGACGATGGCGTGCACAGCTTCGAGCCACGCGCGCCGAGGGAAGGCTGGCCCCGGGTCGTTCTTCTCGGGGTCCAGCTCGTCGTGGAAGAGCACGACGGCGGCCGGCACGCAGGAGCTGCGTAGCAGGTCGGCCACGTGCAGGGCCGCTTGCTCGAGGTCCAGGGCGGTGTAGGGCCGCTGGTGCATGTCCTGGCGGCGCTTCCGATGGAAGGCCGGGACCGAGCCCTCGCAGGGGCTGGCGCGCAGGCCCTCGTGCTTGATGGCCACACCGATGTGGCTCAGGTTCCGGCCCTTGCAGTGGTAGACGATGTCGGCCGGGTCCGCGAGGGTGTAGATCACGCCCTTGGCAATGATGGACTCGTAGCCCAGGCCGTACTCGATGAGCGCGCCCACGCTCGAGCCGACGGTCCCGTCCGTGCCCGAGGTGAAGTGCAAGACCACGCCCTGGGCCAGGTTGCGCTGGCCGTGCACCTGCACCCGCCCGTGGTGGGCGGCGTTGTAGTAGCGGCGGGGGATCACGGCTGGGCCTTGCAGACGTCGGGCTCGAGCTGGCCGGGGTCACACTCGCGCCGACAGCGCCACTCCTCGCACAGGCAGGCCTGGTCCTCGGCCGGGGGCAGCTGGTCGCTGGGCACGCCGTCTCGGCAGTCCTCTTCCGCCTGGGTCTCGCACACCAGGAAGCAGGCCTCGGGCGAGGGCGTGCAGGCGATCATGGCGAGCAGGGACAGCATCGCCCCGTGCTACCGGGCGGCCTACGACTCGACGGACTGCAGCGGGTGGCTGTGGCTCTCCGCCCGTCGCGCTACGTCCTCGGTCAGGCCGACGTTCCAGCCCCGAGCTCGAGCTCGGCGGGCCTTGTCGGCCTCGTTCTTCGTGACCGAGTCCAGGACCATCCAGGCATAGTTGCTGAGGGTGCTCAGCGCGGGGTCGAAGGGCCGGCGGCCAGCGTTCCGCACCAGGATGCTGAGGAACACGCGCTGAAGGACGTCGTTCGGGTCCAGGCCCGCGGCCTCGACGCGCTTGCTGTAGCGGGCCCAGAAGATCCGCTCGATGAGCCCGCGCTGGGCGTCATCCGCCAGGTCGACGCCGGGGCCTCGGACGGCTGCGGGGGCCTGCTCCTCGACCATGGGCGTTCACCTTGGGGAATTACGACTATTTGGACTATAGCTTACGCATCCAGCTGAGCAAGCAGTCCGGCGACCAGGTCCTGCTGTTCCCCCTTCTTCGCGCCCAGCACGGTGCTGAGCAGGTGCACCAGGTCGGAGCCCTGCAGGCTGTGGACGCTCCACATCGCGAGCTCGGGCTCCTTGCGAGCCCTGGCCCACGCCATCACCTGCACGCGCTTCTCACGGGGCAGGTCGACGAACCAGTCCGGGTCGGAGCCGAAGGCCAGGCCGAGGTCCACCGCCATGAAGTCCAGGCGGCCCCCGGGGGCCTTCAGTCGTTTCCCTCGGTGTCCGCCTCGTCCACCTCGCCCAGGCGCTCCCCGAGCTGCTCGATCAGCGAGTTGGTGAGCTTCATGATGCCGGCCAGCTTGATGCCGCGCTCCTGCAGCTCGTCGATGACCGCGTCCCCGTAGTCGCGCCAGTTGTTGGCCTGGACGTCCAGACGCGGGGGCCGGCCGGCCTCGAGGTCGTAGCCCCGGTTGAACCAGCACACGCCCATGGCGTAGCCGGCGACGTCGACCAGGGTCACGAGCTTGTCCAGCCCGTCGCCTTCCTTCAGCTCGCTGAGCAGCTCGACGAGGCCGGCGGCCTTGCCGTAGGTGGGGAAGCGGAAGTGGTAGTCGTCGCCGTCGACCTCGACGCACCAGTAGCGGTCGGAGTCGGGAACAACGCGGGCTTCAGCGCGCGGGGTCATGGGTCACGTCCTGGGGTTGGCTCAGGCCTCGGCCGAGGTCTCCGAGCTGGGGGTGGTGAGCTCGATCGCGAGCTTCCGCCGGCAGTGGTGGAAGAGGTTCGCGCCCGGCTCGGCGTCCAGCACCAGCTTCTCGACCACCTTCAGGGGGAGCTCGAGGCGGTGAGCGATCTGGGGCAGGCTGGCCTGCTCGGACCGGCCCGCCATGCGCAGGCGCGAGGCCGCGGCCAGCGACTCCGCGGTGTGCTCGTCGCGCGGAATGATGGGCATGGCGAACATCTTCCAGGTCCCGTCGGCCTGCTTGATGCTCTTGACGACGACCTCGTAGTCCTTGCCGTTGTAGAGGTGCTTGCGCCGCTGCAGCAGGTACTTCACCCGCACCTTGACGTTCATGTCCTCGATGCCGCGGCTGCCCACGATGCCGCGGGGGCCGAGGCGGGACCGGCCTGGCTGGCGCCAGGCAGGGTGCAGCTGGTCGAGCTCGCCCTCGATCTCGAGGATCTGCTCCGCGAAGCGGACAGGCGGCAAGGCGTCCTGTAGATGCTTCGAGGGGAAGATCAGCCCCTTGACGCCCCGGCCCATGCTCAGGCCAGGGTCGGGCGGACGTCGGTGTGGCTCTTCCAGTTGGTGCTGGTCGTGTTCGGCACGCCCTCGGCAAGGCCGTAGTCGAGGCTGACGTCCGTCACCGTGATGGTGTGGTCCGCGCCGTCGCCGTGGTCGCTGCCCTCGATGGTCAGGCGCAGGTCCACGGTGAAGACCTCGGCGTTGGCGCCGAGGGTGCTGGTCCAGTTGGCGCCGACGTACCCGGACTGGTTCAGGATGTCGAACATGGTCGCCTCGGAGGCGTCCGTAGCGTCCCGGAAGTAGTTGCTGAAGCTGCCGTTCAGGGCCTGGTCGTCGCCGTAGCGGGTCGAGCTGACGAGGCGGCCGCGGTCGAGGAAGTCGACGCGCGTCTCCTGGGGGGCGTTCATCTGCCAGTCGCCGGGCTCGTAGGCCAGGTCGAGGGTGTTGGCGCCGCCGAAGCCCGCGTTGTCCGCGAGGCTCAGCAGGCCGTCGCGCTTGGTCTTGACGACGGTCGAGTAGGACATGGGCGAACCCTCGGGCAGCAGGTGATGCGCTCGGTTCTACCGACGCACCCCTACCCGGCAGGTCAGGCGCTGCGACCCAGCAGCAGCAGGTCGAACTCGATGGTGTCGGCGCCGGGGTCGATCTGCAGGATGTCGCCCGTGCCCGCCACGGGGGCGATGCCGTCGACCGGGTCGAACCAGACGAAGAGGCCGCCGGGGCCGAGCTTGATGATGTCGCCCGAGGCGCCCCACAGGCCGGCGACCGGGTTGGATCCCCCGCCGATGCTGAGGATCTCGGTGCTGGTCGTGCTCTTGTTCTTGATGATGACCGCGTTCAGCGTCACGAAGCTGATGGCCGCGCCGGTCAGCACCGACGCCAGGCTGCCCAGCAGGTCGTAGGTCTTCACGGCCGCAGCAGCGCTGTGGCTGTCGCTGTAGACCACGTCGAACTGGTTGGCGCTGGTGCCCGAGGCCAGGAACTGAGACAGAGCCAGCGACCAGGTCGCCTTGGACGTGCCCAGGTCACCAGCGAGCTCCTCCTTGGCCTGGACGAGGAAATCGAAGTCGGTCTTGACGCTCACAGAGGGCCTCCAACGGCTGCCCCGTGCTACCGAGGAGCTCAGTCAGAAGGGGACAGCGTCAGCAGGCGCAGCTCCCAGCCGCCAGGACACTCGACCTCGAGCTCCGTCCCGATGCGCCGCCAGTCGGCGGGGGCCAGGAACTTGCAGTCCTCGGCACACTTCTCGAGCTGGAAGAGGCTCAGCTCGTCGGGCAGGGCGAGGGTGACCCACTCGTTTTCCTGGGCCGGGCAGGCACGCGTCTGGACCTCCCACTCGACGGCCTCGGACCACTCGGGGCCGGAGCTGGTGGCCTCGGGGCCTCCGGCGTTGTCCTCTCCACAGGCGAGCACGAACAACAGGCTGAGCATCTGACCTCCCTCCCCTACGCCTCGAAGACCAGGGGCTCGAAGAGTACGAGCTGGGCCGTGAGGTTGTTCTCCCCGTAGCCGATGGAGCCGACCAGCGCGATGGCCTCAGTCAGGTGCAGCCCCGTGTCGGCGTAGAGCACGACGTCGCCGGGCCGAAGCCAGTCCAGGTCTCGGCCGAGGGTGACCAGGAGCTCCCGGCGGGGGAAGCTGTGCCGCCGGGCCAGGTGGCCGAGCATGGCCTCGGCGGTGGCGGTGTCGAAGACCGCGGCGGTGTCGAAGCTGGCGGACCGGCGGCCGAAGAGACTACGACTGCGACGACACCAGAACTCCGGCCGGCTGTCCGGGTCGGCGCTGTCGTAGTTGTCCCCGCTGACCCGGCGGCGCAGGGCGTAGCTGCCGGTGTCCGCGGCCCGCCCGAACCGGATCGTGAGGTCGTTCAGCACCTCCGACCGGCTGGTGTAGACGACGTCGCCGGCGCGGACGCAGTTGCGCTTGTGCTCGAGCACGTCGACGGCCTGGTCCTTCCGGAGCGAGGTGTGCAGCCAGGGCACGACGAAGAGCCCGTCCGGGCCGGTGCCTACCGACACGGGCAGCAGGGGCAGGAGGTTGCTGCTGACCCAGCTCCAGGGCGAGCTGGGGACGTTGATGTGGCTGTCCACCAGGAAGCCGTTGAGCGCCTTCAGCTCGCTCAGGCGGCTGCGGTCGATGCGCAGGGTGGACGCGTTGAGGGCCCAGCGGATGACATCGCCAGCGCCTCGCAGGGTGCCGGGCGCGAAGCTGTTGCGGAGCCCTCCCCCCGTCGTGGGGTCCCAGATGGCGTAGAGCTCCTCGCCTTCGAGCGGCTTCACGCCGGCGCTGGGTGGGTTCACGTAGCTGTAGACGTTGCCCAGCAGGTCCCGAGCGAGCTGGGGCGTGGCCGACCAGGTGATGCCCGTCGTCTTGTTCCAGATCTTGACCGATGTGGCCGCCACCTGGTGGCCGGCGATGAGCACGCGGTAGTCCGTGAGGGTCGTTGAGGCGCCCGTCCCATCCCGCCGGACCAGCAGCGCGGGCGTGCCTCCGACCTCCTCGGACAGCCCGCCCGTCGACGTGGTGCCGATGGTCTTGGCCTGGCCCGGCGTGCCGATCACCGTGGGGTAGACCGCCCCGATGATGCCGGGGTCCGGGCCGATGTTCCCGCTCTCCAGGAAGGTCACGCCCTCGGCCACCGTCTTCGAGGGGCTGGGCTCGAGGGCCTGGTCATCGCCGGGGTCCTCGGACAGCGCGAAGCTGAAGGGGTCGCCCTGCTCGCCGTAGACGGGCTCCTCGAGCTGGCCGAAGAGCACGCGCCGGCGCTGCTCCCAGCTGGTGCCCTCGTACCACTGCGCCAGCTCGCCCTCAGCGGCGTACACGGGCACGCCGCGGGCCACGGCCTGGGCGATGTCGAAGTCCAGGAAGACCTCGAAGGACTGCGACCGGGGCGACGCCGAGGCGTTCCACAGGTCCAGCAGGCGCTCGTAGCTGACCTCGCCCAGCCCGCCGACGAACTCGTAGAGCTCCCCATCGTTGCCCGTCACGGTCAGGTGCTGGTCGCTGTCGCCCGTGGTGAGGCGCACGACGCGGCCGCCGATGGTCAGGGTCAGCAGCCAGCGAAACGGCCCGGTGTGCAGGGTCGTCAGCCCGTGGCGCAGGTCGGGCACCTCAGACCTCTTCCTCGAGGCGGAAGCCGCCGGCCGAGACCACCTCGGAGACCAGCTCCGTCCCCATGGTCGAGCTCCGGGTCATGCCCTGCACGATGCGCCCGTAGACGTGGTCCTCGCGCGAGGCCAGCTCGGTCACCTTGTCGCTGACCGTGGTCTCCGGGATCTTCGGCAGGTAGACCACCGGACGGGTGGCTCCCCCGAGCTCGCCCAGCAGGCCCTCGAGGACCAGGGCGGCGCTGTGGCGGTCGGCCACCTCGGGGGTCCCTGGGCGCAGGCTGATGTAGTCGGGGCTGGGCGAGTCCCCGCTGATCTCGGTGAGGTCCCGGTCCGACCAGGCCATGACGACGGCGCGACGGGCGCGGCCCAGCTTCCTGACAGCTCGCCGGCCCGCCTGGTCCTGGCGCATGGCGTAGTTGGGCTCGGTTTCGATGACACGGCCGCGGGCGTTCTTCCAGCCGAAGAAGACCACGTGTCCGATGAGCGGCACGCCGACGGTGAAGTAGCCCTCGTAGGTGGACTGCGCCGGGATGTTCAGGGCGTAGCGGTCGTAGATCGTGGTGTTCTCGTGCAGCAGCACGACGGCCGAGGGGTACCAGAGCTCGCAGGTGGCGGTAGCGCCGCCAGGCGCGCCCCCCTCGAAGCGGAAGACAGGGCGCTTCGTGGCCCCGTCGGTCCAGACGCCCTCGGAGTTCCAGACGATCTTGCGGATGTCCCCGCCGCTGAACTTCACGTAGCCGCCGACGTACTCGCCGTAGCCGATGTAGCGGTTGGAGCTGGCCGAGCCGGTGTTCACCGTGACGGTGTCCCCGGTGACCGTGCAGGGCAGGCCGGGGCCCAGCTTGCCGTTGAGGGTGGCCAGGGTGACCCAGGCGGCCCCGTTCCAGCCGAGCAGCTCGGCGTCGGGGAAGTTGATGCCCCCGAGGAACATGCCGATCGAGGTGCTGCCGAGGGTGGCGTCGAGGGTGGCGTCCCACGCGAACAGGGCCTGGGTGACCCCCGTCGAACGCCAGCCAGACCAGGGCGTAGCGGAGTTCCGCCAGTCCATGTTCGCCACCGGGTGGTCGAAGCGAGGCTCGACGCGCCAGGTGTCGCCCCGGTAGGCCGGGCCCGAGGTCCCGCGCACGAACAGGCCCTGGTCCACGTAGAGCTGGAAGGGCGGCGCCGGGAGGGGGGCGCCGTAGAGCACGAAGGGGTCGTCCCCCAGGATGTCCTGGGCCAGGTCGTCGAAGTAGTCGCCGGTGTCGCCGGATCCGGTGTCCGCGACCCAGTGGAAGAAGGTCCAGGTGCAGTCGGCCGTGGTGACGTGGTGGCCCCACTTGATGCTGTTGGCGACCGAGGCGCCAGCGGTCAGCGTGCCCGTGATGAGGGTCTCCCAGACGTCGTTGCTGGGGCTCCGGCGGTACAACGTCGCGTTCTTCGTTCCACCGCCGCCGTCCTGGCGCACGGCCAGCTTAAAGACGTGCTCGGCGCTCATGCCGCCCGAGGGGCTCGCGGTGCCCACGGCCGCGCCGGCGTGGTTGTCCCACAGGCGCACCTGCGTCGTGCTGAAGCGGAGCTCGACGTCGAGGGTGTCGAGGATGACGTGCAGCCCGACGTCCAGGTTGGTGAGGCTGCCCCCGCTGGCGACCTCGAGCCCGAAGAAGCACTCGATCCCGTCGGTCTTCGCCCCAGCGGGGACCACGCTGTAGACCGAGATGTTGGTGGTGAGCTGCAGGCCCAGGGGCACCGTCGCGCTCGGGGTCTTCGTGGTCCCGGTGAGGGCGAAGCCGCTGTCCTCGGGCTTGTCGCTGGGGAACCACGTCCCCGACTCCGGCCCGGTCACGGAGCCGAAGCCGCGGTTGACAGTGGGATCCGTGCCCAGCACGCGCGGCTGACACAGGGTGTTCCAGCCCCCGGCCTCCATCCAGAACATCTTGTGGTCGGTCAGCGGGAGGGCGCCGCCGGCGCTGGCGGTCTGCCCGATGATCCAGACGGCCCGGCCCTTGGCGACGGTGATGTCCCAGACGAAGGTGTTGGTGCTCTCGTTGTGGTTCAGCACGGGCTCGACGACGGCCCAGGTGACGCCCCCGTCGCGGCTGTAGTAGAGCTCGACGCCGTCGGCGGTGTCGTAGGTGGTGTAGAGCCAGCCCCCGGGGTCAGCGTAGGCCACGACGTGGTCCGGGCTGACGCTCGAGGCCATCGCCTGGGCGTCCTCGTTGTAGGGCGTGAAGGGCGACGCCAGCCGGCTGAAGCGCAGGAAGTTGTTGAGGTCGTGCTCCCAGACCACGACGAAGGTCCCGTCCGCCTCAGCGACGACCACGTCCGGGTGGCTGTTGTTGTCCGTCGAGCCCTCGGTCTGGTCGTTGTAGACCTCGACGAAGTTCAGGCCGGTGTCGTCGCTCCCGTACTGGACGATCCCGCGGTGTGGCGTCTGGTCGACCAGCCAGCCGATCTCGATGAGGAGGACGACGCCCTGCGCGGCGTGGGCGGCCCGGAGCTTGTACAGGCCCCCGGAGACGTCGAGGGGGCTGTCCAGGCCCAGGTACTGCCCGGTGCGCCAGCTGGCGCCGTCGTCGTCGCTGTACGCGGCCCACAGCTGGGCGTCGGTAGAGCTGCCGTCGATCTCGCGGGTCAGGTAGTAGATGACCAGGCGGCCCGAGGGCAGCTTCAGCGCGTCGAGGACGTTGGCCGTGGTCGCGAAGCGCTCGTAGCTCGAGGTGTCGGCGTTGATGGCCGCGGCGACGTCGACGGCAACGACCTCGGCCGAGGCGGTCCGGGTCTCCGGATCGTACTTGCGGACCTTGATCTGCCCCGCTTCCCACCAGACGGCCATGGCCTGGTTGTCCGCCGTCGTCACCTGCGAGTAGCTGACGTTGGTCCCGCCGGTCCCGTCCCGGTTGATGAGGTAGTCCCGCTCGAGGTGCACGAGGACGTTGTGGGTGTTCCAGCCCCGCCAGTCCCCCGAGCTCAGCGAGTCCCGGCGGGCAAGCGTCGCGTGCTGGCCAGGGAAGCCGCCCTTGAGCGCCTTCAGGTGGTAGCTGGTGTCCGGGTCCTGCTCGCCCAGCCCGTCCAGGGACAGCGAGGGCCCGTAGTCGCCGGCCGTCGCGCTCGAGGCGGCCACCTCGGCCTGGTCGTACTCGGGCACGCCGGGCCGGGGGCCGGCCTGGGTGTAGTCGGAGTTGCCGAGCACGCCGTCGTTGGCGCGCAGGTTCGCGTGCTGGACGATCTCGGAGGGGACCAGCAGCCCGACGTAGGGGCCCTGTGCAACGCGGTTGCCCATCAGCCGTAGACCTTCACCTGGCCCGTCTGGGGGCCGAGGAGCTTGGAGAGCTCGCCGCCTGCGCGCCGGCTCCGCTTGAACATGCGCTCGAAGGCGAGGTGTCCGTCGGTGAGGTCCAAGGACACGCGGGCTCCGCTTCCACTCGCACCGGCGGCCCGGTCAGCCTGCCGCTTCAGCTCCCGCGCGTCCTTGGCCGCGACCACCTTGTCCCCGGGAGCGAAGCGCGCGGTGAGCCCACGCATGCCGACCTGGACGGCCCCCGGTGTGTCGTTGAAGGCGGTCTGGGCGGTGTTCGCCAGATCGCCCAGGGCCCCGTCCCCCGAGAAGAGCTCGAGGATCCACTGCCGCAGCTGGCCCTTCACCTTGTCCCACAGGCTCTTCACGTACTCGACGAAGCCCTGCTCTCGGAGCTGGGTCAGCTGCTGCTTCAGGAAGGACCAGACCGCGCCCACGGTCTCCAAGAGCTGCTTGGTCAGCGCGATGGTGAGCTGCGGGCCCAGCTTGGTGAGCGCGGCCAGGATGCGGACGCTGATCTCCGGGAGCTTCATGCTGATGGCGGTCACCAGCTTCGGCAGCGCGTCGATCAGGCTGGCGATGATGTCGTCCGCGCCCTCGACGAGCTTCACGACGACGTCGCCGATACCGTCCAGCAGGGTCAGGCTGATGCTCGGGAGCGCCTCGAGCACGGCCTCGATGAGCATGGGCACGCCGTCGAGCAGGGTCACGAGCAGGTCGGAGCCGAACTGCAGGGCCTGCTTCACCAGGCGCGAGGCGTTGGCCTCGATGAACTCGACCAGCTTCCCGGCCAGGCGCTCAGCGAGCTTCAGGATCCGCGGCTCCTGGCCTTCGAGGACGTCGAAGATGGACAGCGCAGCGTCGAGCAGCGCGTCCGTGACGGGGCCCAGGTTCGCGGCCACGGCCTGCATCAGGCCCGGCAGCTTGTCGACCAGGGCGTCGATCACCTCGTCCAGGCGGCCCACGAACTCCCCGATCGCCTTGGTGGCCCCGGTGACCATCGCGGACACGATGCCGTCGAGCGAGCCGCCCCCCTCGCCCTGGGCGCTCATCGCGTCCCCGAACAGGCTGCTGAGGTCCAGGCCTCCGGCCACCTCGACGAAGCGCAGGAAGCCCTGGATGAGCCGGGTCACCAGCCCCAGGGCCGTGTCCACGGCCTTGCCGATGCCGCGGAAGACCTTCTCGCCCACCTCGCCCACCCGGCCGAGGCTCTCCCCGAGCTGGGGGAAGCGCTCATCGAGCTTGCCGAGCAGGTCCCCGAGCAGGGTGCCCTCGCTGTTCAGCTCTTCCATGCGCGCCTTCACGCGCTCGATGTTCTCGGCCAGGATGGCGTTGGCCCCGCCCGAGGCGATGGCGGCCTGCTCGAGGTCGAAGAGCAGGAGCTGCAGCCGGTCGACCTCGTCGAGGGCCTTGGGCGGGACGAGCTCGTCGACCTGGTCGTGCAGGGCCCGGACGTTGCGGATCGCGCCGGCCGAGGTCGCCTCGACGTCCTCGAGCATCGCGGCCAGGGCGCGCTGGTCGCGCAGGTTGCGGCTGGCGTCGGCCAGCAGGAAGAGGATCTCGCGGTAGCCCTTGAGCCGGTCCGTGGCCTTCTTCGCCTGGTCGTCGAGCTTGCCGATGGTCCCGATCAGCTCGCGAGCTCGAGCGTCGTAGTCCGCGGTGGCCTCGTCCAGGCCCTCGAGGGCCACGCCGATGCTCTCGAGCGTCTTGTCGACGATCTTGTCCCCCAGGCCGGCCTTGAAGTCGTCCCAGGCCCCCGAGGTCTTGCGCAGCTGGGCGGCCAGGCCATCGGCTCCGGCGACATCAGCAAGCTCAGCGAGGCCCCCGACCAGCTGGCTGTTGAGCGTGATCGCCTTGTCGACCGGGCCCAGCAGGAAGGCAACGATCGCCTCGGCCATCCGGCTGAGGGCCTTGTAGAAGATGCCCTCGCCCTCGCTGACCAGCTTCATCTGGTCGAGGAAGATCAGGCCCAGCTTCACCAGCAGCGTCGCAACCTGCTCGATGACCGGGGCGAGTTCGGTGGCGAGCTGGACGACGACGCGCTCAGCGACGGCCGAGACCGTGCGCATGGCGTCGTTGGCTCGCTCGATGGACTCGATGGCGTCCGGGGGGATGGCCAGGGCGCCGCCGACCGGCTCGAGCTTCTCGACCAGGTCCTCGGCGGTCTTCACCAGGGCGACGCCACCCACGACGGCCCCGCTGATGGCCAGGCCCAGGGCGCCCAGGCCCACCGTCACCGCGCCCACGGGGTTGGTGAGCGCGCCCATGACGTTGTTCAGCTTCTCGAAGACCTCGCCGGAGCCTCCGCCGATCTCGAAGAGCCCCTTCAGGCCATCGGCCGTGGACTTCAGGCTCTTGCTGGTGGCCTGCTCGGCGCTCTTCGCGGCTCGCTTCACCGTGGCGGCCGAGCGCTTCGCGGCGGTCTCGGCCCGGCTGACGGCCTTCTCGACCTTGATCAGCGTCTTCTGCGCGGCGTCCGCGCTCAGGTTCGGCAGCTTGGCGAGCTCGCGGCGGAGCTTCGTAAGGTCCGCGCCGATGGCGACAGTGGAGTCCGACACTAGAAGAGCCCCTTCTGGATGGCGGCGCCCAGGACCTGGGGCAGCCGGCCAGCCAACTCGCGGGCGGCCAGGCGCGCGGGCTTGCGGACCACGGCCTGCAGGACGTTCCGCAGCCGGGTGGCGTCAGCTCGGCGGCCCAGCTTCGTCGACCGGATGTACCGGGCGTACTTCAGCGGGTTGACCATCACGACCTCGACGCGGAGCTCCCCGGGGTGGACGCGCAGCGCGGTGGTCCAGGCGTCCCGCGAGGCCCCCGACTTCACCGGCCACTCCTTGCGGACGTGCTGGTGCAGGACGCCGTCGGCCGCGAACTGCAGTTCGTCGCCCACGGGGCCCAGCAGGCCCCGAACTTCGGAGCTGAGGTCCTCGGCCAGCGGGCCCGTGATGGTCACGGTGGCCCGGCCCTTGCCCACCTTGATCAACACGGCCTCCGGTCGCTGGGTGCTACCGGGCGGGGCTCAAACGAACAGGAAGCGGTGGTAGGCCTTGAAGCGGATCCGGGAGACCAGCCACTCGCCCGAGGGGGACACCGCGCGCTGGGGCACGCCTTCAACGGCCAGGTGGAAGCTCAGGCTGCGGTCGGTCTCGCACAGCACGGTGCGGATGACCCGGTGTTCGTGGTCCAGGGCCTTGTTGTAGTCCTCGTCGACGTTGTCCGGGCGCATGCGCTTGCAGGTCCGGACCTCGTAGATGGTCTCGGCCTCGCCCTCGTCCCCGATGTTCTCGCGGCCGTCGAAGTCGTGGATGACGCTGGACGGCGCAGAGATCGAGTAGGCCTCGTCCTGCAGCTGGTCGCTGTCCAGGCCGAAGAGCTCGGGGGCGTGCCTCGAGCGCAGCAGCTTGGCGTCCTGCAGCGCCTGGTCGATGCGCTGGCGGCCCTTGGCGACGGTGAGGCAGCTGTCCATCAACAGAGCCAGACGGTGGGATCAGGGCCCTTGCGCTGCTGGCTGCCCCCGTTGGTGTCGTCGTTGGCCGCGGCGTAGCGGAGGCGGACGCCGTGGATGGCGTCGTGGTACTTGCCCAGGTAGGTCTTGGCCCGGTCCCCGTAGAGCTCGTTGTCCATGCTGGTGCGGAAGTCCTCGAAGATGAGGGCCAGCGTCAGGAACAGGTGGGGCTTGCGCAGCGCCGAGGGGTTGAGGACCAGGTGGGCCCGGTTGCCCTGCTTGATGAGCCAGTCCTGGATCTCGACCCAGGCGTCATCCCGGTAGTCCCCGTAGTGCTGGACCGTGGACAGGGGGCTCTTGCTGTTCGGGTCCAGGGCCCGGTGGCGCCGGAAGAGGTCCGCGTCCGTCAGCACCGGGGACAGCGGGTGCCGGACGAGCTGGGCGTCATTGCGGAAGGGCTTGTTGACCCCGCCGTAGACCAGCGACCACTCGATCCGCCAGTTCTCGCCCCAGTCGATGGTGGCGGCCGGCGTGTAGTTGTAGCCGGCGACCTTGTCGGTGACGGTGACGGCGGCCGCGTCCACGCGCTTCGTGGACCCGTCCCAGATGGTGACGGTGCTCCCCGACTCCGTCGGCGCGACCAGGGCGCCGTTGAGGTACACCGGGCAGGTGAGCGCGTTCACCACTCCCCGCTCGAGCAGGTCGTCGAGCAGGAAGCGAGCGGCGTAGCGCTGGGTGGCGGCCCCGGTGCTCACGCTCAGGCCGTCGGGTCCATCGCCCGGATCGAGTAGCTCACGCGGTACTTCACCGGGCTGTCGCCGGCAGCGGCGTACCAGGCGTTGTTCGACCAGGCGACCACGGCCGCGTTGCCCACGGGCACGCAGTCGATCCCCTTCACCAGGGCGTAGGTGTCGGCGGTCTGGTCCATGAAGCCGGTCTCGGCCACGGCCCCGACCACCTCGTCCCCGGTCTCATCGGTGTAGCTGGCGCGCAGGCTGCCGGTCTTCGTGCCGTCGTAGGCCGCGGTGCCGTAGTCCAGGAACCAGTGGATCGAGTCGACCTCGATGTAGAGGCCGGCGCCGGGGGCGGCGACGAGCTCGACGGGGTCGGTGTTCAGGTCGCCCGCGTTGCCGGCGCCGTTGCCCGCCGGGATGGTGCCCGTGGCCTCGAGCTGGCCAGCGAACGCCGTCCAGGTGGTGCCGCCGTCCTCGGAGACGTACAGGCAGTTCTGGCCGTGGGTGGCGTCCTTGCGGATGTAGAGCAGCGTGGTGCCCGAGGCGCGGCCGTAGGCCCCGCTGGGCGCGCCGTCTCCGACGAGGACGTCCGCGTAGTCGCTGGTGGGGCCGGCCTCGTCGTCCGAGATGCGGACAAAGGGCACCTTGATGCCGCGGCCGCCGTTGTTGGCGCCCAGCACCGGGTTGCTGTTCGTGGACATGGGAGCTCCTCGCTTGCCCGGGTCAGCGTTCCTGCTGGTCGTCGCCGGGCATGCCCACAGCAGGCGGAGGTCCGCAGACCTCGGCCCGTGCTACCGAGGGCTCAGCGCTTGCCCTCGCTCCGGAGCTGTCGATCCACCCGGCGCATCGAGTCCACGGCCATCTGGCGGGCCTTGTCCGGGGCCACGCCGCTTTCGATGATGTCGCGGGTGTTGTTCTCGATGACCTCGCGGTCGATCTCCCGCTCACCGCCGGCGGTGCTGCGCTCGAAGCGGCCATCGTCGAAGGCGACGAAGCTGGCGGGGTCCAGGGTCCCGCCCTCGTCGTCGAAGCGCGGGGGCCACGGCTTCTCGCTCACTCGCCGGGATCCTCGTCCAGGTCCGGGACGAAGGCCTCACCCTCGCCCGAGCCGGTCGACGCCGCCTTGCTGAGGACGTCGAACTCCTCAGCGAGTGCCTTGGCGCGCAGGCTGGCGGAGCCGGAGCCCGCGCCGCCCTTCTCGGCCTTGGCCTGCTCCTCGCGGAGCCGCTCCTCGACCTTCTCGAGCATCCGCCGGGCCACGTGGGGCGGGCAGGCGGGCAGCTTGTCGGGCGCGACCAGGCCGGCGGCCCACTCGGCGTAGGCCTTCTCGTCCGGGTAGGTGTCCCGGCTGCCGGGCTCGTACTTCTCCCAGACGCTGATGTGCGCGACGGCGGTGTCCCGGCGCCCCTCGGGGCGGGTGGTCACCTTCTGAATGTACGAGGTCCCGTTGGGGGCCCAGGCGTAGGGAATGATCCGGCGGCCCTGGTCCTCGATCTTCGCGCGGAGGGCAGCGATCCGGTACTTCTTGTCCTTGCCCATGTCGACGTTCTGGACGCCGCGCTCGAGCGGGACGGTGATCAGTCCGGGGATGAGCAGGCCCTGCATCACCGTCCAGCGCATCGGATCGAAGACCAGAAGGAACGGCGGATTCGCCGGCAGGAAGGGCTCGGTGATGCCGGTCGAGCGGGTCGAGAACTCGGGGGTGACGAGCTCCATCGCCCCCGCAGCCTGCCCGGTGGTCAGTTCCTTCGCCATGGGTCACGTCCTTGGTTGTGCCTCGTGCTACCGAGGCGGACGGGTGTCCCCAGACCGCTCCGGTCCGAAGGACGTGGGGGCCGGCACGAAGCCGCCCGAGGACACCCGAGAGCTGAGATCAGGCGTCGGTCTTCAGGGTCACGCCCGCGCCGTCGATGGCCTTGGCCACGCCAGCGTGGAACGAGGTCACCCAGCTGGTCGCCAGGTAGGTCCCCTTGCGGGCCCGCTCGAAGCGGCCTCGACCGAGCTCGACGATGTTCGGGTCTCCCTCGGGGCGCATCTGAGCATCGGCCCAGGCGACACCGCCGCGGGTGAAGATGGCGCCGGCCCGGTTCGCCCCGGCGTCGGCCGTGGGGACCGCGCTGTGGGTGAAGAAGTCGATGCCCATGTAGCGGCCCTTGTAGGAGCCGAGACCCTGCATGATGACGCCGCCCATGGACTGAGCGGGGTTGATGCCCAGGCTCATCGCGTCCTTGTCGAGGTCACCCCACTGCTGGGGGTGCAGGACGCCGAGCATGTCACCGCGGGCCTTGGCCACGCCCAGCGTGGTCTTGGCGTCGATGACGTCGTTCCAGCTGGCGTCGACGCCGGAGCTGCCGGCCGTGCTGGTGAAGTCGTCGGTGACGTTGGCGATCAGGCTGATCAGCGTCTGGCTGATGCTGATGACCGCGTCCTGGGCGAGCAGGACGGCGTTGGCGGCGCTGTCGCCGGTCAGCCACGCGGCCAGGTCGTCGAAGGTGTAGACCTTCGCGCGGCTGGCGATGGTGACGTCCGTCGAGCCGTCGGTCAGCGCGGTGTTCGCGACCTCGGAGCCCGGCGTGGTCGCGGCCAGGGTGTCGTAGCCCATGAGGCCCAGGTGGGGCACGCGGACCACGTTGCTGGTCGAGCTCACGCCGGTGGCGTGCATCAGCGCGGGGTGGTTCAGCAGGCTGTCGTCGCGGTCGGCGAGCAGCAGCAGGAACTCGGCGGCCATCACCTCGCCCGAGATGAGATCGCCAATTCCGGAAGGAACGACTTCGTCGGCCATGTCGGCTCCGTGGGGCTGGGTGCGCTGCCCTACGTCCGATCACGGAGACGACCCGGGGGCGGAGACGCTGGCCCTACGTCCGTTTACGGAGACGACCCGGGACCTTCCGCTCCCGTGCTACCGAGCCACTTCAGCCGCTACGCGTCCTTCTGCGGCGACCAGTGCTTCCGGAGCTTCCGGAGCTCGGCGTAGTTGCCGGTGCGCTGGGCCTCGGCGGTCTTCCGGCGCAGGGTCTCGGCGTCGATGCCGCCACCGGTGCCCGGGGGCTGACCACCGCCGCCCAGGGGCTTCGGCTTCGGCTTGCCGTCACCGCCGCCGCCGCCGCCACTCAGGTCGCCCAGGAAGGGGCGCAACGAGCTCGGGGCCTCGTCCGGCTTTTCCTTCAGGCCCTTGATCCAGTCGGGAAGCTCGGCGCGGCCTTCCTCGGGGAGCTTGGCGTACTTGCTCTCGAAGGTCTCGATGATGTCCGGGTCCGTCGTGCCCAGCGCGGAACTGACGTCCTTGTAGCGCCGGTAGCGCCCCTCGGCGGCCTCGGCCTTGCCCTGGGCCTCGCGCAGTTGGCCAGCCAGGGTGTCGTAGTTGGCGGTCCGCTCGGTCAGGTCGCTGACCTGGGTCTTGAGCTGGCCCACCTGGGTTTCGAGGCCCTGCTTCGCAGCGACTACGCGCTGATAGGTCTCATAGTCGACGGTCTTCCCGCCGCCACCGCCGCCACCGCCGCCACCACCGCCACCAGGCGGGTCGTCGTCACCCTCGAAGCAGGTGTAGGCGGAGCCCGTGAGGGCGAGCAGGGCCAGGGCTGCGGGCAGCCCCTGAGCCCGGAGCTGGGCGAGCTGGGTGCGCATGGTCACGTCCTTGGTTGGCGTCCAGTCCTACCGAGGCTCAGGCGGCCTGCCGGTTGTCCGACTCGATGAGCGCCAGGGCGGCCTGAGCCTCTTCGCGGGTGAGCCCGGGGTGCAGCTTCTGGTAGGCCTCGACCCGGCTCATCAGCCCGGACTCGATGAGCCCAGCCATCTGCTCCATCTCGGCGCGGATCTCCGCCGCGTCCTTCGGGATGGAGAAGTAGTTGATGCGCCAGCCCGCGGTGGGCCCGCCCATGAGGCCGGAGACCAGGCGCAGCAGCTGCAGGTCCGACCGGCGGAACATCGGCTCGTAGCTGGCCTGGGCCTCGCGCTGGGCCTCGCGGCTCACGGCCAGGCTCATCGCGCTTCGGACGTCGCTCTCCCGCCGGGAGACCCCGACAGCGCCGAGGGCCATGTCGACCAGGCGGCGCTCGTAGCGCTCGACGGCCTTCAGGACCTGGTCAGGGTCCACGGGGGTGTTGAACTGCCCCATGGTCGGCTGACCCTCGAAGCCCTCAAGGAGCTTGAAGAGCAGCAGGGTGGCGGGGTCGGCCGTCACCTCGGAGCGCTTGCCGTCGGCCGAGGTGCTGGCGCCGAGGGGCTCGACGCCCAGGGCCCAGCGCTGCGCCCAGGCGGCGTTGCGCAGGATGTGTCCGAAGAAGCTGTAGTAGACGCCCAGCTGCAGGGCGCCCTCGAAGACCTCGGACCCGGTGTAGGGGTCGAGCGCGTAGCCCGTCTCCGCAGCCCGGTAGCTGACGTAGGGCATGACCGCGTTGCCCTCGACCATCCAGGGGTAGCTCTCGCCCGAGAACGAGTCGCCCTCGAGGACCTCGCGGGTGACCTCGGCGCCGTCCTCGTCGAAGGCCTGGTAGCGGCGCTTGGCGGGCTCGACCTCGAGGCGGACCCACTTCTCCGCGTCCCGGGGGTCCTGAACCCAGTGCTTCACCTGCAGCAGCTTCGAGGGGCGCAGGGGGTGGGCCTTCACCTCGACCAGGTCGGGGTGGGCAAGCTGGAAGGCCGGTCCGTCGTCCTCGTCGATGTCGACGCGCACCAGCATGTTGTTGAGCCCGATGGTGTCCCGCTGGTTGCGCTGGGCAAGCTGCCAGAAGCCGGCCTCAGCGATGGCGGCCGCGGCGTCGTCTCCGCCCTTGGGTGCCATCACGTCCGGGGCCTTGCGGTACAGCGCGGCCAGCTGGGTGCAGACCGTCCATGCCGGGTTGCTGGTCATGTCGGGGTCCATGCCCCACTTCTCCGCCCGCTTGCTGCCCACGGACTGCACCAGACGCTTCTTCACGTCGTTCTTGTGCTGCGAGTACAGGATCCGCCGGCGGAGGCGGCTGTGCTGGACCCGAAAGGCCTCGGCGCCGTTCTCCGGGATGGGCGGCCCGAGCGGGAGTGCGATGTCCATGCCGGGTGCTACCGGCCCGGTAGGACGGGGCACACGCGAGGCTCGTCCCATGGCTACCGACCTGTCCGGACAGAACGTCCTGCCCCACGCCGCGACGGAGTCCGTGGGCACCAGCTACGTCACCCTGACCGTCCCGCCGACGGCCCAGCGCGTGGACGTCTACTTCGAGACCAACGCGGGCTTCTTCAGCTACGAAAGCGGCGCTCCCGCCGTTCACTGCCCTGTGCCGGCGGACACCTGGTTCGTCCTGTGGGAAGCCCCGAAGAAGAAGAGCCAGGAGGACCTCACCGTGCAGGTGAAGGCCGCCAGCGCCAGCACCAACGTCTTCTACCGGGTCGTCTGATGTCCGGGGCTCCCGCGCTCTACCTGACCCCGGCTCCGGCCTCGAGCTCCGGCCTGGTCCTCCTCGACTGGACCAGCGCCACCGAGAGCAACACGGGCGGCAAGGGAGCCAACACCAGCCTGGGCGAGACGGTCCGCTTCGAGGCCGCGGCCGTCCAGCAGCTGCTCACCACGCTGAACGGCTACGCCATCGCGGTCGAGATTCCGGACAAGCCGGCTGATGCCACGGGGATCCGGCTGCTGATGGAGATCGCTACGCCCGACGCCGCCCCGGCCATCGGCGCGAACGCGGGCATCCACCTCGCCATCACCACGCAGGCCGCCCTGGCGGCGAACACCGGCGTCGTGGCTGGCGTCGAGTACCAGGACACCGGGACGCGCTACCGAACACACGCCGACTGCAAGAAGCTCGGCACGGCCCCGGCCGGCGTGACCATCATCGACACCGCGGCCGCTGCGGGAAAGCTCTACGTCGAGCTCATCGGGCGCCTGAGTCGGACCAACGGCGAGTTGATTCACGTGTCTGCCGGCGTCTGGGGTGAGGACGGCACGACCAACGGCGAGAACTACCACCACCTGGACGTGACCGGCGTGACCGGGACCACGTTCTACGCGATGATCCTCGCTGAACAGAACGACGCAGCGCCGGGCGACACTCTGGATATGCAGGCCATTCGGGTCTGGGGCGAGTGGTTCCAGAAGGCGGCATAGCTCAGGTTCGGAGCACGACCTCGGGCAGCTCGTCGTAGCGGACCGTCTCGCGCCAGATGTCGCGCAGGCTGTACATCCAGGCGTCGAGGATGTCCTTCAGCTCGTGCTTGTCGGTGTAGTCCCACTCCTGCAGGGCCTGGATCAGCGTCTTGCACCGTGGGTGAACGAGCACGCGATCAGCGGCGAACTCGCCATACATCCAGCGGCACCGGATGTCCTTCGTCCGCCGCCTGGCCGAGCTCTGGCCCCGGCCTTCCTTCACGTTCAGGATCCGCGGCTTCAGGTTCTGTTGCGGGACCCCGAGCTGCCGGGCCATGCACCGGGCCAACTCGGTGATCGAGGCCTCGGTGAAGCGGCTGCGGACGGGGTTGTCGCCGTAGACGTAGTCCAGCTCCGACCACTTCACACCGTGTCGGCGCAGCATCTGCCGGGTATGGCGCGCGAGCTGGTCCATGGTCGAGGTGCCCGGGAGCACGACCTCGTCGATGGCGTGCACGTAGGTGAAGGTGCGCCCCTCGTCGTCGTCCTTCTCGTCCCAGATGTAGGACAGGGTGGCGGTGAGGCCCTTCTCCCGGTCCGCGGTGGCGAAGTCGAAGCCGAGGGCGATGCGCACGGTCCCCGTCGGTAGGTGCTCGGACACGTGCTTCTGGGGGTCGAAGCTGGCGAAGAACTGCCCCTCGGAGCGGCTCTCCCACTCGCCATCCAGCCGGATCGGGGCGTTGATGGGGTCTGTTCGGGCTCGGACCTTGTCGATGAAGTCTTGGTCCCAGGGGGTGCCCTGCTTCGTCCGGCGGACCAGGCCCGTGATGGGGCTGACCTGGCTCTCCGCGGTGAGCGGCTGATGGTAGTCCGCGACCAGGCCCTGCTCGCACAGCTCCCGCAGCCAGGGCAGCGGGGGCCCGTTGATGGGGGTCAGCGTGATCCCGATGCCGCCCTCGGTGTTCTTGACGCGCTCGACGCACTCCTCATAGACCTCGGGCGCCGGGGGCTCATCCATCAGGATGTAGTCGAACTCGGCGCCGGCCAGCGCTCCCGCCCCCTGGGCGTTGCCGTAGATGTGCAGCTCGGAGCCGTTGGTCCACTCCAGGACGGGCTTGTGTCCCTTGAACCCGGTCTTCGAGCTGAACTCGGTCCCAGCGACCAGCTCGACGTTGTTCTCCTTGCCGAGGAGCTCCCACAGGACGCGCTGGATCTCGACGGACTGGATGAGCGAGAAGCACACCAGGGCCAGGCGGACAGGCCCGGTCCGCACCTCCTTGAAGGGGTGCTTGCCTCGGGCGCGGAAGATGAGCTCAGCGGCCCCGCAGGTGCTCTTGCCCATGCGGTTGCCCAGCCGCAGCAGGTGGGGAATGATCCCCTCGTGGCTCATCCACTTGACCTGGTAGGGGAGCCAGCTGATGAAGTCGACCGGAGCCTGACCCACCTTCACCTTGAGCGCGCGGACCTTCCTGGCCAGCTTCCGGAGCAGGCCTCCGGGCTTCGGCGTCGCCGGCGGATCGAGGGGGGCGCGGGGGCTCACGAGATGACCCGGAGGTGCTCCCCTCGCAGCCGTGCCTCGCAGGCCTGCAGGATGCGCTGGACCGAGACATCCGGCAGGGCGTAGACCACCTCGATGATGTCCTCGAGGACCTCGTCCGCGCTGGCGTTCTGCAAGCCCTCGCGCTCGAGCTCCCTGGCCTCGGCCTCGCGCTTGGCGATGAGCTCGAGCTCTTTCTGCAGCAGGCGGGACGCGGCCACGTGCGAGCCGTCGGCCTCGGCGGCCCTCCGCATCCGCTTGAGCGTGTCCAACTCGTCCTCTTTCTCGTCAGCCAGGCGCTGGGTCTTCAGGCGGACGAGCTCGGCGCGGAGCTTCGAGGCCTTGTCACGCGCGGAGACCGCCGCGCTGAACTGCGCGTGCCTCTCGGCCTCGCGCGCCGTCTTCAGCATCGCTCGGATCTCGCCAGCGAGTTGGGCCTCGCGGCTACCGGCCGGCGCCCGGGTCTTCGGGCGGGCCATCAGCTGGCCTCGGCGCCGCGGATTTGGTTTTTTTCAGCCTCGCGCGCGGGCAGAACGACTGAGATGAA
>Ga0208795_1000348_pt1 | contig 22906 bp, 26 predicted proteins | sample CB_VirMetaG_6_FD_184541 | JGI IMG/M metagenome (GOLD analysis project Ga0208795, IMG submission 184541) | Freshwater to marine saline gradient viral communities from Chesapeake Bay - CB_1508_2 Viral MetaG (SPAdes) (version 4) | ecosystem: Environmental > Aquatic > Marine > Coastal | place: USA... | reverse complement strand
TTATTTGATCGAGCACGTTTTTCTGCTTTACCGGCTGAAATAGCTCCTATAGCACTTCCAGCTACAGCAACAGCTCCGGAAACTATAGCAACCACGCCAAAAGACGCCTCTTGAACTACAGGTTCAGCTAAGTGTATTAATTCTTGTATCATAACAAACTTTATTGTTTTATTTTAAAGCAACCAACGGATCATCAAAATCCTCTGCTATTACTTCTTTAGTTACCTCTTCTATCGTTAATTTATTTGTAGCATGAACTGTTATAAAAACGCAATCTTCAATAACGCTAATTAATCTTTTTGTACCAGCTCTAGTTATTCCATGATAAGGACCTGTTATCTCTTGTTTACCTTTTTCAGAAATAACTATTATTTTACCACTTAACACGAAAAAAGGATGATCTTTTTTGTGTATTTTAGTTGTTATTATTTGATCGGCAGGCATGAATATTTCTCTTATGTAACACCCACCAACAAATGTACTTTTTGTAGGATTCTTTGCTTCAAAATCGTCTCCAGTTATAGAAGATGGATGTTTGCATATTGCGTCTTCTATTTTAGATAAATTTTGTCTAAAGTTAAGCTTATTAGCTATTTCCGCTTTTTTTTTATTAGTTAATTCCATTTAATTTAATTTAATATGACGACTCTATATAATCAGAAGAGACCGCAAATAATTCTTTCATACCGCCTACATCAGTTACATTGTCAGTAGACATAGTTACCGTTGCGTAATGACCTTTTATACCAGTCATTGAAGCTCCCCAAACAACTTCACCAGCTGCTGCAGGACTATTGTTTATAAGGTTTGCCATATATTTATTTTCTTTACGGGTAAATCCAGCGTGGTTTATAGGTGGAATCAACCTTGCTGGATATTCATTCCCGTAATTATCATAAGATCCTTGATTATAACTATATACAACTGTAGAAGAATCTCTTGTTCCGTTTTGCCAAGCTGCATTATCTGTAGCTGGATTTGTTTCTATTCTTTCAGGAGTTCCAATACTATTTATTCCTGTAATATCGGATTTAAAACTATCAACTTGCCATCCGTTTCCACCTTCGTAGTTAACAGTCTTAAATACTTTAGACATGCTAACTTTGGGATTCAACAAGAATGTTACTTTAGATGAATACTGTTGTCCATAAAAATTAGCTCTTTTTGCATTTGAACCATAGTGTACATATAAAACACCATCTTTCATAGTGTAATATTTGTTTTTTAAGCTAATAGATTGATCCGGTTTGTAACTAAAAAAGCTTGGGAATCCTTTTATATCATCATCAAAAGAAACCGTTGAATAACCTCCAGATGCTGGTTGTAAAGATAAAGTATATTGCTTATTGTGTATATCCCAACCACCTACTGCTTTACCAGCTTTAATAGGATTTGTTTGATTTAACGCGCTTAACTGATCTCTAAAAAAGTCTGACATACCATAATTAGATATTTCAGTTAAACCATCGTTAGAAAGCCTTAAAACGGCATTTCTGTCTTTGTCTGTAAAGTATTTTCTATAACCATAAACAGCAAAGCTTTCTGGGTTTTTACTTATACCAAAATTACCTGCATAAGGCTGAATAGCTCCAATAACTAAATTAGATGAAGTTACTGTTCCACCGCCTTCAGCTGAGTATATAGCATCTTTATCTATAAGTGCTCTACTTATTTTAGATTCTTGAAATATAGTTAAGTTTGTATTTTCAGCGTATATTCTTTGTATTGAGCCGTTTGCTGGGTTTACACTTTTTGTAATGTCTTCTCCAACAGAAAAAACATTAGTATCATTAACACCAGTTCTTGAGTTAAATATACCAGAATATATCATAGAATTTAATCTACGTTGTGCATTTGGCTCGTTTTCAACTAAATAAGCTTTAACACCGAACTCTATAGAAGTATTGTTATATCCACCTCTAATTCTAGATTCTTCAACAAACCAGTTTTTATCTCTCGTTTCTGCTGGTACACTTTCATAGTTTGGTATTTGAGGATATGTTCCATCACCTCTAGATCCATTCCACGTAAGTTCGCCGGATGAGTTTAATGTTTTTCTCAGTATAAAACTGTTGAAATATTTAACTTCAATTACTCCCATATTAATATTATCACTTATAAATTACCTACATTACCTGTTGAAGGTATAGCAGTTCCTTTTAGTTTTTTACCGTTTTCATCAAATTGAGCAACCCATCTTCTGTTTGAAATAAGTGTTGAATTTCCAATAGATGTAAATCCTGAATTAATACCATTAATAAAAGAATTTTCAGAACCATTAGCTACATTAAAAGGAACTTCGCCTTGTCCGTCATTATCCGCAGTTCCAGAATAACTAAACCAGTTACCATTAGTTAAATTAGGAACCCAAGGTATAGTTAAAGCAGCATCTTCATATAGTTCAGTTATATATTTATGAGACCATTCTCTAGCAAAAACTTCTTTAAACGGCGTGTCTATAGCGGCAGACGAACTATCTGGCTTACCACTTGCAGAAACAAAGTACGAAAAGCTATTGTCACTATTAGCATAATAAAAATCACCAAACGATAAATTTACTCTAACATTATTCTGAACAAACTCTCTTCCTGCTACTGCAAAAAATTGATAATCTAAATCGTCTTGCAGTGTTGTTGGCCAAGGAACAATTATATTTGTATTAGCACTATCTCTTAATCCGCCCGCTAATGATTGGGGAAATTTAATTAAAAGTCTGTATTCTCCAAACTTATCTGGAGTTTGTTCATATTTTTGATCTTTACCAAAAACAAATACCTTTGACAAAACAGACGTATTTGGTCTTCCATCACTTGGATACGCTACCGTTGCTTGAGCTATGTCATTAACAGAAACACTCGTATTATTTGGCAAAGGATGTGATGCTACAGGAGGTTGATAACCAGTAGCTTCAGTGCTATTTGTTAGTGCGCCAGATGTAGAAAAATTATTATTATTTATGCCATTAGCTTGAGTACCTCCAAACCTAATATCTTTTCCTTCTACGTCTACAGCTGTCTGCCATTGACTATTTTGACCTTGAGGTTTATATTGTAAGTAAGCAACCCAACCTATTCCGTATTGCTCTCCAATAGTAGGATTCATAGTTGTTTCAGGACCAGCATATTGAGGAGCTGGATTAGCATCTAAATTAGGCCAAGACTTAAAACTAAAATCAACTTTAATATAAGCAGTTCCAGAAGTTAAACTAACATCACTTTTTAAAGATTCACCAGTAAAATATTCTGGTCTAACGTTTGTATTTTTCCAAAGATATTTCTCACGCTCGCCATCAGGACCTATTTCATTTGCTCTACCACCTTCTCTAGTGTATAGATTGTCAACTTCTTTGCTTTCAATATTTGCTGTTATTAAAGCGTTTGGGTTTAATGATAAGTTTAGATTTTCTGTATTATAAGCTACTCTTCCAAGATTTGTATTGTTTACAGCATTTGGAATAGGACCTTCACTTATACATGTTTGATAATTCGAAGCCCAATATATTCCGCCTGATTCAAGTCCCTTTAAAAAAGGTCTGTTTTTAGCTGCACCAAATTCTTCATTCATTTGCTCTTCTCCAAAAAGTAAATTAACACTTGTTTGGGCGGTTCCACCGCCGGAGTCAGTTACTTGAAAAGTAGCTGTATATTTTCCACTGGCATCTCCAGTTGGCTCATAAACAACAGCGTTTGATAAAAATTGAAGCGGAGGGTTTTCTGGAAATTGGCTAATCTTTTGATAAGTTAATCCAGCGTTAGTTGGTGTATTAGTACTATTAGGCTGTACACATCCGTTTACACCAGAAAGAGTAAATAAACCTTGATTTAAGTTTCTATCACCTTGAAATACTTGATCTTCAATATAATTTATTGTTGGATCTACATTTGTTAGTCTATTATTAGTAATTGGCATGTTAAATATATTGCCAGTAGTTAAATCTTTAACTCTAAAATTAAACGTAAATGTATTTTTTAATGCGTCTGGACTAAAATACATTGGTTTTTCTACAACCAAATTATAAGAATCAGCCTGTCCAGCTGTTTCTATTTTTAACAAACTCCAATTTGCAGTTATGTTTTCCCCAGCTCCGTCTATAACGCTAACTAAAGTTACTTGACTAGTAGGCATTACTATGCCGTTAAAACCACCAGAAGTTTTAGGAGAGAACGCATCAGTGGTAGCACTTTGACTTTTTATAGTCGCTTCTGTTTGGTTAAATTCAAAGTTGTACCAACCGTCAGAATTACCAGATAAACCAGCCGATGTATTAAAATCTGAAATAAGACCAGTTGATGAAGTTTCCCAAAATATATCTAATAAAGAAACTGTTGGCTCTGTTTCAAATACGCCTAAAAGAATATTATAATCGGCATTAAGGTTGTTTACTTGAGAAGAACCAATTGGAGTAAGATTATTTCCTTGAGATATTCTAGCTAAATAAGGATCTGATGCAGTTTGATACACTGATCCAAAAGGACCATCTGTTTTTGAATCTGCAAACATAAAGTCTTGTTCTGCTATTGTAACAACAGTCATCGATTCTGTTCCAGAATAATAAGGTTGTGTAAAAGTGGGTAAAGCGTTTAAAACGTAATTAGGTGTTACTCTACCATACAACTGTATTGAACTACCGTATTGTCTTTGTTCTGGACCTACTTCTGTTAAATTTCTAGGAACTTTATTTATATTGTCACCTATTAAAGTTATATAAGCTATAGTGTTTAATGGATCAGGTTGAACTGCGTTTGACGCCACATCTGGATAACCGTTTAATATACCGGGCAAATATACATTATAATATTCTTGCTCTGTTTGCTTTACAACTATTTTATAAGAATACCAACCTAATGGATTGTAATCTTGACTATTTACGTCTCCATTATATAAGCCAGGCCAACCAGTGCTTAAATTTGGCGTATCAGAAGGTATACCTTGGTTTACTAAAACTTTTAAAGAGTCTCCAGCCCAACTGTTCACAGAGTTGTTTCCAGGACCTGGATTAGCAGTATACGGATGAAAGAAAGTAGATCCACCAAACGTAATATTTTCATCTATTTTTGTTTCTGAATTTACTGAAGAAAGTATTGTTGTTGATTGTCTACCATACCTGTCAGATAAAACAAAACCAATTTGATAATTACGGTTTTGCTTTACACTATGCATTGGATATTCTACAGAGCTAGTAGTCCAAGTTGCTTTGTTTCCATTTAAATTAAATTCATCTTTAGCGGTTACAGCAACGTCATAGTCCATCGTTTCTGGTGGAGTATGTTTATCTTGAAAATTACTATATACTATTCTATTACTTATTACCTCTTGACCAAAAGCCCTAACAGGTACTTTATCATATACTCTTATTATTTCACTTTCTGGAAGTGTTTTATATGGTTTTCTTGATTGGTAATCGTAGTTATACTGTAAACTATTATTTGGCGTTTGTTTATCATCTGTAAATGAAAAAATAGAATTAGGAACGGTATCTAAAACTTTAACCGATAAAGAATCAGATTCTTTGTAAAGAATATCTATAGCTTCAACACCAAGTTTACTGTTTAATAAGTTAGCTTGATAAGGTAGTGGAATAAAAAGTTTTATGTTATTAACTTTATTTTCCATAAAAGATACAACGGTATTTCTATATGTAGCTAGTTCATCAGAATCTTCATCTGTATTACCTAAAAAATAACCATCTTGTTTTGGAATAAACGCTTCTTGAGTAAATGGAGCCATTATAGAATATTCTCCATCTGTGAATTTAAACCTATAACTAAAAGTAACAAACTTGTCTTCTAAATAATCTTTGTCTCCAGGCCAGTTGGGATTGTAAAAAGGATTTGCAGTTGTTCCGTCTGGAAGAAATTCCGATGTTACGTCTTGATAAGAGCTAGCTGGAGCTCCGTTTAGTTCTGGAGCATTATAATATAAATTTATAGTTTGATAAGGATTATATTTTGCTACAGATATTAAATCTTCTGAAGTATAATAAAGACCATCATTAGCTAAATCTAAATTTATTTTTCTAGGTTGATTTCTATTATCAGTCCAAAATAATAAATTTTCTAAAACATTTATACCATATATCGGATTAGTTGTTGAGAAATTTAAAAAAGATCCTTCAACTAATTTGCTAGTTTTTAAAGTAAGTGTATTATAAGAATAAATATAGTTATTAGCTGTAGGAGAATAGGTTATGTTGTTTATAGATTCTTCAGTGTAATCAGTTAAAAACACATATATAGTTGAAGAGTTTGTATCAGCATATACACCTATAGACTTTAAAGTTCCAGAGGTTAAACCAGCTAAAACACTAAAATCTACGTTTTCATCTGTAGAATTAACAGCTGGTAAATTACCAACAGCGTTTTCTAAAGCACCAACGTCTTCGCCTTCTGATTTGCTAACTTGTATATTTTGTCCATCACGATATTCACCTGGAGGTAACAATCTGTCATCCAGGTCTTTATTCATTTTAGACTTAATGAAAGCATTTTTAACTTCTGCCATTTAATTTACTATTTAATAAACTTAGATTTACCTCTTGCTATTTGAACAAACTCATTTAGTTTTATATTTGATAATCTAATTTTTGCATTTCTTAATTTAGCACTTCTTTCTCGTCTTAAACGTTGTACTACATATTCTGGTTGATTTATTCTTGAAGCTATAATAGCATGACTTATATGAGCATACAAAGCTTCTTCAGCTAACTTAGGTATTTTCATATCACTATCATAAGCTAAACCATCTGTAATATATTCTAATATAATTACTTTGTCAGCCAAATCACTTGAAAAAGACATTTTACCATCTCTATCGTTTATAGTAAACCATCCGTTTATTTGAGCTGTTTCTGGTTGTAAACCATATCTTTGACCAAAATAATTATCACCATACATTCCAATATATCCTAATCCATCAGAAAGAAGTAATCCAGTTAAATTACTTTCAGCATTCTTTAAATCTTTATAGTCATTGTTTTTCCATCTTTCTTCTACGATAGATGTTCCTTCTATGTTTTCAAAATCACTATCTTGCAAAGCAACACCTTTACTATCTTGTGTTGGCGTAGAATAAGGGTTTGAAGTTAAAGTAGTTGGATATATAATGTGTTTAATACCTTGGCTATCTATCCAAGAAACGTTCACATAGTTAACATAATCTTGTGGTAAAGGTATACTTAAATTAGAAGGAATAGTAAGCTCTTGCTTTCTTATACTTCTTAATGTATCATAACTAAACTCTTGAAGTCCTCTTTTAGCAAAAAACATTACATCAGTTGTTTTAGCACTTGGAATAAGTTTGCCAGGACCAACGTAACCAACCATGAAATTAGTTATAACATCTTCTAATGTAGTATAAGAATATCCTCCATAGTTTTCTTCAACCGTTCTGCCTAAAGCCTTTCTATCTCCATAATCTCCACCATATTCATTTAACAACTGAACAACAAACCAAGTATCTTGATTAGGTACTTCGGTTATAGTTATAACGTTATTTGAAACGGTATATTCGTTTACAAACTCTTGAAAAGTATTTGGACTTCCGGTTGAACTAGCGTAAAGTTTAAAGTTATTTAAGTTATATCCAGATCCACTTGGACTATAATTACCAAAAACTAAGTCTGTATTAAAAGTTGTTGTAAAAGAATTATTAACGCCATTAGCGACAAATGTCTGAGAACCAGCGTAGTATTGAGCATTGGTTTCGGTTATTAAGCCGTTATTAGGTTTAGCCATTTGTTTTTAACTTTTTTTATTTATTTCATCAGCTTGAACTTGAGCTGCAGCTGCTTGTACTATTTGAGGATCTCTTATAACTATACCAGCGTATATTAATATTTTAAGTATTACTTCAGATTGTTCCGATTCATGTAATTCAAAATTAACAGATCCAGTAGAACCAATACCCGTGTATGGATTTTCATCCCAAATATATTGACCTAAATTACCTGTTGTAAATCCCCATATAACGTCTTTAGGTTTTCTAACATAATCAACTTGTATATTACTAGTTATACTTGTTGGCTTTACAAAAAGTTTTTGATTCTCGTAAAGATACACAGGATTTAAAGTGGTTGGTTTAGTTAATTTAGATCTATTAACGTAAGAGAATTCATGTCGATCTAATCTTTGTACTATTTTTTCGTTATCATACATAACATTACCCATTCTATAAAAAGAAACGGCGTCTCCATAGCTATCAGTAGATGGTAAAGTAAAATAAGAAAGGTTTGCGTTTTGAGTGACATAAGTAGCGTCACCAAATGTTTTGAAAATAGCTATTTTTTCATCTATATTTTCTTGTCTATCAGCGTAATCTGTATCCGCTTGAGGAACACGTAGTTGCTGATTTAGATCATCAAAATACTTTTCAAATATTTCTAACTGAACTTGTGTAGATATTTTGTTAAACTCAGTTGGCGTCATATAACCACGCTGTTCTTTGTTAAGTATCATTAAGACAGTTTGATATACTGTATTTACATTTATAGCCATTTGTTATTTTTATTAAAATAAAAGGAGGCATTACACCTCCCTTTATAATATTACATGTTAAGAGAGTTTTTTCTCTATAGACTGGAATACTTGTATTCCTTCGTCCGTTTTGAAGAATGAAGCCATAGCTGAGTATGGGTTTTCATCAAAAGGAACCGTCATTAGTTTTCTACCATTAGAAGCCCACATAAATGTTCTTTGATCGTCAGCTAATTTAATTATTCTAGCTTCAGCAGCTCTAATAGCAAAATTTCTTAATTGTACGTTATCATCATTAGCCAGTGTAATAAAGAGTTTAGGATTTTGTTTAGCGAATAACAATAAATCTCTTTTAAGTTCCTTAGAACTCATCTCAGACACCTTAGATCCAATCTCAACTCTCATTATAGCTTCAGCTTGATCTACGTCAAGGTTTTGAGCTAAGTTTAATGCTTCAATTTCTAATTCTAAATCTAAAAGTTCATCTTTAGCCTCTTCTACCACATCTAATTCGTAGTATATAATTCCTTTTAATGGATGATATAACGATAATATTTTTTGAAGAACTTGATTTTTCTTTGGAACAAACAAGCTTCCTTCTTTAAAAACAATATGCCCTAATGTTGCTTCTCCATTTTGCTCGTCTTTAAATGGTGAATTTTGATTAGTCGCATATCTTATTTCACGTTGTGTATTATTACTTTCATCATAGTACAGCAAAGCGTGTCTTGCGTTGTGTCTTGATGGAATTTTTAACGTTAACGGTTTATTGATCCCAGTTAGTAAATACGTTCTGTCTTTTACTTCCCAAGATGTATCTTTAATTAATTCTTTTTTAGCCATAATATAATAAAATTTAATAGTTTAATAAAGGTAAGAAATACCCCCGTAGATTCAACGAGGGTAAATCTACCAATTGTTTATGCTCCTTTGAACAATACAAAGTTGTTAGCAGCTTGCACTACCAAACATCTTTCAGATAAGAAGTTAATATCCATTGCATCTAAACTAGAAGTGAAAGCACCACCAGCAGATCCAGTCAACCAAGACTTCATACGACGATCTTCAGTTTGAGAAGCTCTATAACGTACGTGTAAGAATGGACGACGAATATTAGTTCCTAAAATTTGATCGTAAACTGTAGAAGTTCCAGCCGGTACTAATACTCCTTCAATAGAAGATATTCCAGTTGTTGCTCCACGAGTAGACGCATCATTTAGATATTTCCAGTCAGTCTTATAGAAATCATAAGATCCTCTACGGAAACCGCTAAAACCTAGGTTTAATGCCATTTCTTCAGAGTTTTCAAATAATCCATAAGCAGTACCTCCTTGAGCTCCAGCAGATACATCAGCTAACATGTCGTCAATTTCTAATGAAGTCGTACGATCTAAGAAAAGCATGTTCTCTTCAATTGCTCCTTGAGTATCTAAATTCTTTAAGATGTTATCAAAGTCAGTTAAGTTAGCTCCACTAAATGCTGTTTCAACGTTACCTCTAGCTTCGATAGCAGCAAATAAACCTTGCGTACCTTTAAATCCTCCAGCTAAAGCTCCAGATCCTGCAGCAGCAAGTTCTCCTTCAACTACACTCATTTCTAAGTAGTCTTCAAAACGTAAACGAGTTTCAGATTCAGCTTTTAAATACCACAAATATCCAGAAGTTCCGTCTTCAGTTGCAACTTCAACCCATCCGATCTGAGACATGTCAGAGCCATTTATAGTATAGTTGCTACGAATAATAATTGGTGAATTACTAAACTGAGTAAATGTAGGGTCAATACTAATGTTTGTAGTTCCTGTTATTGCTCCAGCAGATCCATCCCAGTTAGTAGTTTGAGATCCTTTGTTAAATTCAGAACCGTATACAAAAATCTTGATTCCAGTAGCGGCAAGTGCAGCTGTATTAGCAGCGGTGTAAGGAGCTACAACTAAAACACCAGTTGTTGGGTTTGAAGATGTAACTACAGCTTTTAATTCAACGCCATCACCATCCATAAGAACGATAGTTTGGCCGGGAGAAATAACGTTTACAACACCAGCTCCAACTGGAATTCCAATATTGTTAGCATCATCATTGGTACATCCGTTATAAGCAACGTGTAATCTGTTTTGCTCTGACCAAATAACTTGATCCGAAGTCATTGGCATTTCAGCTCCAACCATACGTAAGAATCCAGATAAAGTTCTGTTTCCATAACGCTCTACCTCTTGTTCGTAGATCTCAGGTAAATACTGCTGAGCAAAGTCAGATGTGCCATTATTGAACTGTAAATAGTTCGTTTGTAGTAATTGTTGTGACTGCGATGGTATAATCGAGCCAAACGTAGGGGTTAATGTTCCCATAATAGTTTAATTTTTAATTGTTAAATTTTCTTGTTTTAATTCTAAGTTTTGAAGAATCTTGCCCGCTTATTGCTTTTACTTTAAATCCATTAACAAATACACTACCATCTTGAGTTTTTCTAGGTTCTGTACTTATATTTTTAGATTTAGCAATTTGATCTTTAATAGCATCGGTTTTACCTTGCTCATAAAAATGATTTGCTATAGTATCAGCGTTTCGCGCTGCATATAAAGCTTTATGATAACCTTTAGCATCTACTATTTCTCCTTTGTCATTCAAGAACGTCTTGATAAAATTAGAAATATCGCCTTGGGTTTCAGCAACCTTCGAAGGATCTTTAATACCGTATCTAAATTTACTCTCTCCAACTTTAAAATCAAAACCTTTGAAGTCGTCGTTAAGAATTTCTTTAGTTTGGTTTAGAAACTTTTCGTGATTAGCTCTACTTGCTGCTTGCTCTTCGTTATATCGGTTGAAAAAGTCCATAGCTTTTTGTTGCTCTTGATTTACACCAGGTCTCAACTTGATCTCTGCGTAGTATTTATCTTTGAGCGAGTCCAAATAGCTTTTAGCTTTTGCAACTTCTTCTTTATAGGCGAGTTTTTTCTTACGAACTTCTCTTTCCTCGTCCAACTCTTCATCATAACTAAAAGAATCTTCAATTATAAATTGAATTTCTTCTGAATCAAGATGAGGTTTAGCTTGCTTATAATATTCTTTTAATAATGCTTCACCGCTTACGTTGCTGTAATCAGCATTTAACCTAGCATAATCTTCAATGGTTCCACCAGTTTCTTGCATAAAGCTAATTAGCTTATCTACGTTTTCTGGTAAGACTTGTGTTTCTGCTTGCGGTAATACTTCTTTTTGTTCCGGTGTGGAGTCGGTAATTTCAGTGCCTCCAACCATTCTGACCTCTTCAGGCTCACTGTTTTCATCTTCTATTAATTCTAATGGGGATTCATTTACCTCCGACAGATCGATTTTAGCATCGACACTGGGCTGCTCCCGTACTTCTTTTTCCACTTTTTGTAAATCTCCGGCTTGTTTATCATTAGCCACTTCTTTTGTTTCTCCGACTTGAACGGCATCTTCTTCTGTTTTAGATGGTTTACTTAAATCTACTTTAGTAATTTCAGGAATAACATTTCCTTGACCTTTAATTGTTGGAGTTTTCTTTTTTAGTTTAAACTCTCCTTCTTGTTTTACTTTTTCTGACATAATATAATATAATAAAAATTAATAATTCCTTATCTTGGGGTAAATTGCTCTAAACCAAAACCATCTAAGTTATCATTAGATGATTCAAAGTTTTTAGGCAATAGATCATTTTGTCTTTGATTTATTAACTCGCTTTGTTGAGTTCCTTGTATTCTAACTCTTTTGTCTTTGCGATCTTCAATTTCCTTTTCTTTTTGTTTTTGAGCATCAACTTGTAATTGAGCTAATTTAATTTGATACGAAAACTCTTCAGCCATTAATTGTTTTTTAATTAAAGCTTCTTGCTCTAGTCTTTGTATTTCAAACTGAGATTTAGCTTGCTCTATTTGAACCGTGGTTTGAGCAAGTGCTTGTTGTTTTTGAACTTCAGCAGCGGCGGCTTTTTCAGCTGATTCAGCATTAGCCTGTGCCTGTGCTTGAATATTAGCCATTTGAGCAGCTTGTTCTGCCTCTGCATTTTGTTTTTGTCTAAACTTAAGTAGTGAATTAGCTAACTTAATATTTTTAACTTCTCTAATATCTATTGCATCAGATAATTTTATACCTCCAGATTGAAGCGCTATTTGTATACTTTTTTCTAATTGAGCTTTATCTTCTTCATCTGGTTCCAACTCTAAAAATATACCAAAATCATGCAATTGTAAATCATCTATTTCGTTTAACGTAGCTACATTAAATGAATTTATACTATTTAATAAAGAAGCTTTGGTCAAAGGAAACTGAAGTACATCAGCAGCTCTTAAACTTATATTTTCACATGTTCTTATTGTAATGTACATTAAAGACTGAAGTATATGTCTAGTAGCCGTGTTAGAATTAGCGGCAGCTAGTTTTTGCAAACCAACTAAAGCGTTTTTATCTGGAGTGCTTCCATCTCTTGCTTCGTTTAATCCAGTAACATCACGTATCATTTGTAAGTAATACTGATATGTTTGAATCATAGCTTGGATTTTAGATATACCAGAAGAACTTTGAAGTTCTTGAATTGGCACTTTACCTCTATTTAGCTCACCATCTTGAGTTAAAGATCTACCTACAATAGTACCTGTTTGAAAATACATATTTAAAGCTTCAGCTGGATTGTAATTAGTTCCATTACCTAAATCAACTTCAGCTAAACCATCTACATCAACATAAACACCATCTGGCACCATTCTGGCTAATACTTGCTGTAGCTTAAGATGTGTTATTTGAATCATATCAGCAAAACCAGTTGTTCTACTAACTAAAGATTCTATTCTACCTTGATACATTCTTGGTGCAGATATACAATAGTTCATATTAACTTTAGTAGTATCACCATAGGGTCTTGTCATGTTTTCAGCGAGTTTCCACTCTAACATTGTATCTCCCATACCCAAAACTTTTGCTCCGGTATATAATACTTCTATAGATCTTGACACTCTTTCAAAGTTGTCACTAGGAGGTGGATTAAATGTATCTGGTTTTTCTAATGTTTTTTCTAAACCTTGTTCTGTTTGTTTTATTTTAAATACTTGATCTTGATATGTTTTATATTCAAAAAATAAAACTTGATGTTGTTCTGGATCGCTTTGAACTTGCCAATCACTTCTAGCATAATTTTGACGGCCAGGATATTTTTGTATTTGATCTAGTTCAGTGTCTGTTAAATTTGGAAACAATCTTTTTATTTCAGCCAGCGTTAAACTTTTTATTTCTCCAATATAATAAATGTCTTCAAAATTAGGATCATCAGTTGCGGAGTAAACTAAATTAGCAGGATCAACATAATCAATTGTTATTCCTTCAGATAAATTAAAACTTGTTTTACTAGCCGCAATACCTAAAACCGTTAGATCATAAGCTAATCTTTTTTTAACTTCTTCAAATTTGTTTGCGTTTAAAACATTTTCAATAAGTTCTTCTTCTGCAATTTCTACACTAAGTTTATAATCCAGTTGTAGCATTACATCTAGTTCATTCTTATCTCTAGGAATATTATCCGGATCTGTTGACGCGTAAAAGTTTTGACCTGTTGCGGCTGTTAATTTATCTATTGCCGCTTTATTTTGTATGTCTCGCAAGGCATTAGAAGCATAATCAGTTCTTTGTTTTAAAGCAAAAGGATCTGATGCAAAAGATTTTATTTCATAACCTTTTTCAGTCATACCATTTACTACTATATCTACAAATTTAGATAAAACAGGTACTGGTTTCCAGTCTAAATTAAGATAAGATAAATCACCATTATTAGATAACTCATCTTTATATTTTTGTATAGGCTGCTCACCTCTAGCGTACAATCGTAGTCTATTAAAGTTTTGAAAATTATAAGAAAACCTATTTTGGCCACTATTATTTCTAAACCATTCTTGTTCTATAGCATTACCCACCTTTAAACCATACTCAAATGATTTCTTTTCTTCTTCAGGTACAACCTGATCTGGAAAGATGCTGTTATTACTAGTATAGACCATTTATTTATATTATTTTTGAATTTGCTCCTGAGTTGTTGTATTTTCTAAAACCTAAAGACACTTTAGAAACTGTTCTTTTTGCCACAGGTGTATATCTATTTTTGTTACATGCCATCATAGCTAAACCAGAGCTAATAGATGCATCGTGTTTTGTTCTATTATTTATATTAAATTTAGCCCAATCTTCTAGTGTTCTTTGAAAATATACATTTCCATAAGTTCCATCTTCTTGTAAACCAACATAATTTTCTATATAATCTTCAATAGCAGCCGCGTGAGCTTGCTTTATATCTTCGCTTGAGTTAGGTATTCCACCTATTTCTCTTTCTGTTACAGATAATTTATGTAAAACCTTATCTGGTCTATTCATTGAATAACCCCTGTAACCTCTTCTTTTTAAATAATATAATAATCTAGGTTTGTTATTTTCAGCTAATATAGGCATGCCATAAAAAACTAATGCCATTAAAACGTCTTCAAAAAATATTTCAGCTGTTTGTGGTCTTGATATATATTCTAAAAAAAATAAATTAGGCGGTACGTCTTCCATTGAAAACTTAGTTAAACCGTGTAAAGCTCCTTTAGAACCTCTACCATCTACAGTACCGGATATATCATAACTATCACATCCAAAAGCACCACAGTGCTCATTGCCAGGATATTTAGAACCATTTTTTAAATAATATCTATTTTGTAAATTAGCTGAAGGCACCCAACTGACTAAAAATCTGCCATTTTTGTTTGGAATAAACAATACCCTAGTATCTTTAATTCCACCTTCCCATTGAAAATTACCCTGTGTAACCACATTAGTATTTCGTAAATCTTCATTATAATCAACTTGTTCGTATATTTTAGTTAAATTAAATAAAGATTCTTTAGCTTCATCTCTAAAAGCGTGTTTTTCTGTTCTTGGAAACTGTCTATAGTATTCGTTTAAACCGTCTTGATCGTCTTTTAAACCATCTACTTCGTTTTCCCAATGAGATATAACACCTATATCAATATATTCACCATCAATACCTTTTATAGGTTTTTTTGGAGTGTCGAAGACAGGTAAGCCATAAGTATCAATGTATCCTTCGTAGTTCCATTCCATAGGTATGAACAAACTATATAGTCCTGAGCTAGTCTGTCCATTTCGGTTTCTTTGCGTAACGTCCGATGATTCGTATAGCTTTTTAAAATTCCCTCCACCTTTTTCTAAAGCATTAGATGTTGATCCCATTAAACATTTACCTACTATTCTTCTACCTAGTCGTAATGTTGTTTTAGTTACCCTCCAGTTGTTTAATATATTATCTGGTCTTTCCCACTTACCCGATTCATCGTGGACGAGGAGCTTAAGTTTCTCTCCGTCATACGAGTTGTCGCCTGTGTTCTTCCAGTCGATCGTGGTGTCGAGACCGTCCTGGAGTTCCTCACTGGTTTCCTTAATCGAGTTTCTTGTAAGTCTTTTCGACGGTACTTTATATGATAATTCTGTTTTTGGACGTTCCATCCCATCCTGTATTGGCTTGAAAAAGAACGGATAGTTGATTGATATGGGTACAACTTTATCGGTAAACATTTTCTTCGCATCAGCTCCTGATTTAGATAATATACCAAATCTAGCGTCTCTTGATATTGTTGCTTGGTTAACCGTTTCTGACGAAGCCATAAAAGAGAAACCCGAACGTCTGTTCTTAAGGTAGCACAATCCGTAGCATCTTGAATCTGCTTTGCAAGCTTCCCAGAATATATAGAATAATCTATTTGATTCTCTAAAGTCTGGTTTGCCAACGTCAATTTTAGTCCACTGCAAGTACATGTAATGAGTACCAGTAATATAAGTAGGAACGCCTTTGTTGTAATACCAAAAACCTTCTTCACGTTTAATAAACTCTTCGTTAATATACTCATACCATTTTTCTTTAAACTCATCTGGATAATCATTCCAATCAAATACACTTTGAATTTTTTTAAGTTCAACAGGATATTTAAATTGTTCCCAGTATTGATCTTTTTCTTTGTTAGATCTTTTGTATACTTTTTCTGCTAATGGTAATGCTATTTTTAAATTCTGTATCTCATAGATTTCACCTATTTGACCAGTTTTACTTATAACTACTATATCGTAGTCTTTATTATAACCATACTCCCATTTTTTAAGCCTATTAAGTCTATTTAAAACTTTTGGCTTTATATGGTCTTCAACTACGCTATATAAATTTTGTTTATACATTACTTAGATCTTCCTTCTGCAAAGCCAGCAAAAGATTTTTTAACTACAGCTTCTTCAACTGTAGTTCCATTTAAAGCAGCTTCTTCAGCTTCTATTCTACTAAGTATTTCAAAAGCATCAAATATAGCTAGCTTTTTAGTAGCGGCAGCGTTTTTAAGTCTGTCAGCTGAAATATCATCTTCTGAGTCAACGATCTTTTCTTTTGCTACCTTTATTAATTCCTCAACTGCTTTTTGCCCAGCTTGGATTATATTCAGTTTCGTTTCCTTTACGTTCATCTTTTAATAAAATATCATTTGATTCCATACAATAAACAACTTCATTATTTATTAAGAATTCAAACTCTCTATTTTTCTTAAAAACAACTAAATCTTCTTTATGTATTTTAAGAGCTTCTAACGTGCTGTTTCCGTATTTTACTATACCAACACATTGTTTTAGTTTTTTTAAACTAGATGAACTCTTATTGACTATAGGCTTTATAAAACAATACTCGTTTAAAGTTTCCCATGAGTCTTTTGTTTTTTTCATATATATTTGATTTAAAGAAGCAAAGTATAAATCATCTTTAAAATATTTAGTACTATTAACAGACTTTCCTTTCATGTTATAGTATCTTCTAAATAAGTTGTGATGAACAATTACTCTGTCACCTACTTTTAATTTTGTTTTAAAAGCTAAAGGCAAAGCAACTATTTCTGCTTCTCTATTGACAAATTTATGATTAGATATGCTAGAATTAACTATTAGCTTTTTATCACCAACAGTTAATTCATTGCTATATCTATTTCCTACAGGTTTAATTATAAACTCGTAAACACTATTCATTAATACTCTAAATCGTATTCAACTGATATTGCCATGTTTCTATTAAACTTTTTCCAAGGCAAAACTTCATTGTCTTTTTTTATGTATATGTTATACGATTGTTCAGACTCTTCAAAGATAATAGCTGAAATAGTATGTCCTCCATATACTTGCTGAGATACAGCATAATGCATAGCGTCATTTTTATAATCAGAACCTATGCTGATTTTTCTAATGACTTTACTCACTATTTCTCTTTTTCAATATCAGTATACGTACCATCTTCAATATTAATGTTGATAGCCCCGTATTGCTCTTCTAGTTCTTTTTTGTAAGATTCAATATCTTCTACCAGACCAGCATACTCGTGAAGCAGTGAATGCTTTTGTGTTTCTATAAAACCGATATTAGTTAAAGACTTGTTTAAGTCTTGTTGGTGTTTTTTAACCGTTTTTAATTGTTCGTCGGTAATTTTTTTAACTGCGTCTGTGTCCATTTTTTTTACTTTACTCATTTGATTAAATTTAATTGATTATTAATTATTTTACTTTATCTTTTATTTTCTCGTATGTTCTTAAGCCACCAAGCCCGAGCATTCCTAGTAGCACTGTCATTAAATGTTCCATTTGTAATGGAGGCGGAGCATCTGTTGTTTTTGTTACCCATATAAATAAATCACGTATAACAAAATTATAAGCTAACGCAACGCCACAGATCCAACCTATAAAAGGTCTCCAGCCTGCAACGAACAGTGTCCGATGCGAAGCTTCAACCATATTTATCTTAGTTTGTAACTCTATTAGTTTTTCAGGATCTAGTTCTTTGCCTTTGATGGCTTCTCGAATATCCCAAGCTAAATTACCAGCTACAGATTTTCTACCATCACCTCCTTTAAAAAGGTTGAGTAGTATTTTCCACATTACAACTTTGACTTTTTATCTTTTTGCCGCTTCTTTTTGTTTGCGTCAAATATTTTTTTACCTTCGGCGTCTAATTCACTTCTTTTCACCTTTGGCTCATAACCTGGAGTACCTGGAACACCTGGAGCGTCTGGATCAATAGCTGAATGTGGGTGTTTGTGCACTGGAAAAGAGTTATGATTTAAAGCGCTTGCTTTATTATCTATAAAAATATCACTTAAAAGGTTTTTAGTGTGCTTAGTCATCCAACTCATAATATTGTTTTTATTTAATTACTTCTAGGCTCGCTAGGATCATATCTCTCGATTGATTGTTCTCCCAGATTTTTTACCATCACCTTCTTTAAAAAGGTTTAGTAGTGTTTTCCACATTTTTTATTGTTTTTTTACCTTTCCTGATCTAACATCTCTAGCTAGTTCTGATTGTGTGTAAACACTTGCTTTTTCTCCTCTTTTGCTTCTATTATACACTCTTTGCTTAATAGCTTCTTTTTCTTCTTCAGTGTAGCCTTTTAATTTACTTTTTTTCTTGTCTCCAGGATCGTTGTAATTAAAGGCACTAGCCTTATCATCAACTGGCATATTGCCTAATAATGCTTTTCTTTCTCTTGCCGCAGCAGAATGTTTACTCATAAATGAATTCATAATACTATTTTTTTGTTTTATTGTATGCTTCTTTTTCCCAGGCTAAAGCAGCTGAGCCTTCTTTTATACTAGACCTTGGAATTGTTTTACCTTTCCAATATACATTTTTATTATCATAATTTAGATCACCTCTTTTAATTTGATCTATGTGAACCATTTCATGCTCTATAACATCTTGTATTTGCTTTGGATCTGTAAGTTTATTGTTTAAAACTATAGTACCGTTATTATTAGCTTTACCAAGGACGCCATCCTCCATATCAATATTGTATATTGGAGTATTGGTATCGAAGTAAGGAGCACCTTTCATTTTAAAAGCCATAATTATTTATTATATGGAAATAACTCGTTTAACTTTTCTTTTCTCTGTTGACAACCACAAGGAACATTTAATCCTTGCGACACTTTGTCAACAATGGTTTTTATACCGGTCGCTTCTGTAAATTTTTCTACAGTATCGCCTAAACCTTTTGATTCCATTTATTAATATTTAGAACAACCGGCTTTTTTAGCTGGAGATCCATACATTTTAGCCGCTGATTTACTATCTGCAATTTCGTTTTCTAAGTAATGCATTCTAGCTTTACTACTTAAATCTTTGTTATAAGCTTCTTTAACGTCGTAAGATCTGCCTGATCCTTTGCAACATCTTGCATTTCCTGTATATTGTCCGTAGTGTCCTTTTTCCATTATTTTAATATTTATGTTTGTTTAGCATTTCCATCTTTTTCTAGCGGCCTTACCTCTTTCTCCTGTCCAGCCTTTTGATCTAGCACAGAAAGATTTACGACGCTTAGCATCTTTGCTTCCTGGTTTAACATCTCCAGTTACGGCTGTTTGCAGTTTACTACCTGGATTTTCTTTTCTGTATTTTTTAACACCAGTCTCTGTCATACCAGCGCCTTCTTCTGCTGTTCTAAAGTTTCTACCTTTTCCTTTAGTAGTTTTTCTTACTTTTAAAAAAGGAGAACCGTTTTGTATATACGCCATAATCTAATTATTGCTTCTTTTCTTTAAGTTTTACCCACTTAGATATTGTATAACCGATACTTACGAGCAATAGCAAAACCTTTAATCCTACTTCTACATGCGACATGCTTATAGCTAAAGCCACGCCATTAAGTGATAATAGTTTAATATCAGAAAAACTCATATTAAAATCCTTTTCCCTTTGCCTTCATAGTAATTGGTCCAGCTTTGTAAAAAGGTTCGTTTTTAGATACTTCTAAACCAGTTATGCCAGAGCTACTTCCGTTACCCATTGGAAAACCTTTTTTACTTAAAGGTCCATCCCAAACAGCGTTTTCACCAACTTGACCTTCTAACTTAGGTTTGCTTATGATTTGTTTTCTTTTGTCCATATTTATTGTTTTGTTTTAATATCTTTTTTTAAAAGATTTGCCTCTTTTTGGTCTAATGGTATCTCTTATAGCTCCAGGTCTTGGGTAATCTATTATTTTGCTAGAACTTCCCATAAAAGTTTCATCGTCTCCCAGAGTTGTCATAAATTGACCTTTTTCGTCTTCTTGTATTTTGCTTATATTCTGAACGTTATGACCAGTCTTTAGCTTGTCAAAATCTGATTCATCTATTAAATCTTCTACATTGTACTTTTTACCACCTAAGTTAGCTGGAGACCCTAAATTCATTAAACCCTGACGTTGAAGCGCAGATCCATAAATAGATTCAGCTTTCATTCTAGCAGATGGATCAAATTTAGATCCAGGTCCAGAATAAGGATCTTGCATAGCAGACAAATCCATTGTTCTAGGACTAGGCAATGGAATTTGTGAGTTTTGCGCTTGTTCTTGTTGTTGAACGTCTGTAAACGCTTGAGGATTTAGATTGGCATAAGGATCTATTTCACTTCCAGAAGTTAACATAGGGTCTCCTGTCATCATTGGACCTCTTAAAAAGCTTGTATCGTTTTCTTTTTCTTCACTTGGTCCACTTTGGTTTGAGATAGAATAAGAACTTGGTTGTAAACCAAATCCAATTTCTTTAAATTCTTTAAAATCTCTTTCAGCATCCTTACCTAGTTTGTCAAATTCCCTTTTATGCTCTTCTGTTGATTTGTCTTTACCTTTTTTTGCTTTTATAGCTTTAACCGCTAGGTCTGAACCAACTTTTGTTATAGCTTGACCAATTTCAGCACCAACTATTGGTTGAATCACCGTAGCTGGATTAGTATAAGATCCACTTGATGCGTATTTATATACCTTTAGTGGTGATGCTTTTTGAAAAGGTGATTTTGAATTCATATTATCTATTTTTATCGTTGTTTACATTTTTAATTGCTGTTATCATAACCTTATCCATATAAGTCTTACCTAACATTATTTTATTTCTTGAACTTGTAGGAATATCTTCGTCTCCAAGCATAATACGATACATTCTTGCTATTAGTTGTTTACACTTTAATGAAACTTTATATATGTTGTATCGTTGCGTTGTTCTATTGTAATTTCTATAAACTACTACCCAACCTTCTTTTACTAACTTGTTCCAGCGTCTATTATCCCAACTGTAAGCGTATGTACCGATTTTAAAATCTTGTTTTGTAAATAATCCCATGCAATCAAAGTATATAAGCAACTCTAATTCAGCGTCATTAAGATCGTTATTTCTACAAGCCCATTTTCTAACTACTCTGTAGTGTTTAAATAGGTTTAACTCTCTAATGTCACTAGCTGTTAATTTTCTCACAAAACAACTACTATATCTTGAACTTTAATAATTGTATAAAGTTCTTTATCAATTTCTATTACGTGACCAGCGTGTCTATCGTAGTATATTTGGTCACCAATATTAACTACTTTTATATCTTCACTAACATTAGCTATAGTAGCTTTAGTATATCGTATATCTTCTCTATCTTTTTTAACTAAAAGCAAACCGCCTTTAGTTTCATCACCTGCAATTTTTTCAGGTATAATGATTATATTATTACCTATTGCCTTCATCAATTCTTAAATTATTGATTACACAATCTGTTGATAGTATAGTTGTAGCTACAGAAGCTGCGTTACGAAGTGCACTTTTTGTAACTAATAAAGGATCTATAATACCTGACTTAATCATATTTACCATATTACCTGTAACCACATTAAGACCTTTACCTTTAGTTTTAGGCAAATCATACTCCAATATACCAGCATTATCTAAAATGGTCTTAAAAGGCGCTAGAATAGCATCTAGTAGCACTTGTTCACCTATTGACTTAGCTTTTATATTTTGAGAAGCATTTAACAGAGCAATTCCACCTCCTGGAACAATACCCTCTTTAATCGCAGCTTTAGTAGCACAAATTGCATCTTCTACTCGATCTGTTTTTTCTTTTAATTCTATATCAGAATTAGCACCAACCTTTACTACAGCAATTTTAGCTGATAATCTAGCTAGTCTTTTTTCTAATCTAATAATTATACCAGGTATTTTTGTTTCTGATAATTCAGCTTTTATAGCGTCTATTAGTTCTAAAACTTCATCAACTGGATCTGCTACTTGAATAATTGTTTCTTTTTCCGATGTAACAGATTTAACGCATGATCCTAAAAACTCTGGCTGAATTAAATCCATATCATCACCTAAGTCTTCATTTATAACAGTTGCTCCAGTAAGTAAAGAAAGATCATCTAATATTTCTCTTTTATTAATACCAAACGTTGGAGCGTTGATTACATTTACTTTTATGTTACCTTTTGTTTTGTTCATTGCTAATGTAGCAGCTACTGCTGGTTCCATATCTGCAATAATAAGTAAAGGCTTATCATTTTTAATAACGTATTCTAAAACAGATTGAATCTGTCTAATGCTTTCAACTGGTGATTCGATT
>Ga0208795_1000346_pt1 | contig 22974 bp, 34 predicted proteins | sample CB_VirMetaG_6_FD_184541 | JGI IMG/M metagenome (GOLD analysis project Ga0208795, IMG submission 184541) | Freshwater to marine saline gradient viral communities from Chesapeake Bay - CB_1508_2 Viral MetaG (SPAdes) (version 4) | ecosystem: Environmental > Aquatic > Marine > Coastal | place: USA... | reverse complement strand
CAATATCTAACAGTCCGAATAACAAAAGTGAACAGGATAACGGACTATTTAAGGTTAGATATGTTTATAAAGGCAGCGCAAACCCAGAACGCAAATTTTGCAGGGATATGATGGCAGCTAAAAAAGTGTATCGTAAAGAGGACATAGACAAAGCTAGTTCGCAAGTAATACAGGCAGGAATGGGTCCTAACGGTTCAAACACTTATAATATATTCCTTTACAAGGGTGGCGTTAACTGTAAGCATTTCTGGGAACGCAGAATTTACCTACGTAAAAATAACAAGCGAATAAGCGTAAACGAAGCAAGGCGCAGAATTTTAGAATTAGAACCTAGCGATAGGGCAGCATTTAGGTTACCAGAAAATCCTACAAAAGTAGCTAAAAGACCTCACGATATGAAAAACGGCGGCAGACTTTATTAAATAACAAAAACAACGCAAAATGCGTTAATAATATAACATGAATCAACAAGCACTTTTCATAACTCCAGCCGAAATCGTAAAATTTACGCCTATTGGTGGCAATGTAGATACCGACCGCTACATATACATTATATATGAGCAGCAAAGGTATCTAATTGAGGATATAATAGGCACGGCACTATATGAGAAAATTGCAGCGGACATCCTAAGCCAAACCCCGCTTACTGGCTTATATGAAACAGTACACGAAAATTATTTAAAGCCTATTTTATACAATGCCGTATTTAGCGAGTACGTGCTTACGGGTCAGTATAACGTACAGGATAGTGGCATTTATAAAGCGTTACCAACAAATAGCGAAAGCGCGCCTATTGACGAAGTGAGATTTTTTGCAAATAACTACAAAGCTAAGGCAGATGTTTGGGTAGGTAGGTTGCAAAAGTGGCTATGTGATGTAGGGGTGCAAATTCCAGAATATCAAGACGACCAGCCGAATGACTTTGACCAGCACCCGAATAGGGATGTTAATATAGTAGGCGGTTTTTACTTGCCTGGTCGCATGGTAAAAAAGTGGTATCATGAGGATATTTCGAGGTAGGACTGAGCCATGTAAAGATGGTTTAGGTGGCGTTAAAAGGGTGTATATTTTCAAGTACTCACAGGAAGTAGCAAGGCAGGCACGAGGGCAAAGGGGCGTTTCCCTTACAAGCTATCCACCTACTTTGGTTTATGCTTACAATGTGCAAGCGTCTAGTTTTAGCGAGAACCGCGCGCAGGATTTAGGCGATTGGTCGCAGTCATTTAGCGCGACTTTGACAAAGCAAACGCTATCGGACACCATAGAAATAGAAACGCTTATAGGTATTGAACTAGGGCTTATTATTGAGGGGTGGGATGGCTTATTTAGGCTCGTAGGTGCTGAAAATGGATGTAGAATTGAAAGTGCAACGGCAGCAACGGGTGGCGCAAAAAATGACCTAAACGGGTATACCATTAGCATAGAAGCAAATGAGCGCTACAAGTCGTTACTTTTCACAGATTTAGTGGCAGCTGGTTTTAGCATAGCAACCGAAAACAACTATTTACTAAGCGAACTACTAGAAATACTAACAGACGGGACTGGAAACAGATTAACATACGCATAATGGCAGATAAATTATTCAGAGATTATTTTAACGAGAAAACGGAAACAGGAAGCGTTCCCGCTGGTGGTAAATTATTGGTGCAAACAGGTGGTGCAACCGAACCAAAAAGGTTGGATGTTGACTTATTTGCAACCGTTGCTAATTCCGTGCAAAAAACAGGTGCTACTGACCAGATAGTTGAAAGTACTTTGCAAGCGGAAGCATTTATTAAAGCAGGTGGAACTTCGTCGGAGTTTCTTAAAGCGGACGGTAGTGTGGATAGCACTTCTTTTTTAATACAAAACGAAAACCTCGCTTACGGGCAATCTTACCTAGACAATTTTAGAACAAGAATTTTAAACGATTTAGGCACTTCGCACCCTAGCACGTCGGCTTTTGAGTTAGCAAATTTAAAGCAAAATGACTTGCTGCAAAAGGCATCTTTAATAGTAACGCCTAGCGCAACCAAAGCATCTAAACTTTACGCGATTAAGCCACAAAATGCAGCGGGTGATTTAACCGTTGTAAGAGCTACAACCGCCACAAGGGTAAACGAGGACGGACTTATTGAAAGCGTTGCCGCAAACGTGCCTAGAGTTGATTATAAAGACGGAGCTGGTAGTATTTTAGTTGAGCCGCAAAGGACTAATTTGTTGTTAAGGAGTGAGGAGTTTGATAATGCGAGTTGGTCCAAAACTAGCATAACCATAACTCCTAATCAAATTACTTCGCCAGATGGCACGTTAAACGCTGATAAATTAGAAAATTTTTCTAATGGAGCGCGATATATATCCCAAAACATCTCATTAACTTCTGGTGTGCCTTATACATATTCTTTTTTTGTAAAAAAAGGGATAATGGATTGGTGTTACTTACTTGCAATTGGCTCTACTAATATAGCGGCTTCAACTTTTGATATTTTAAATGGGGCTTTAGGTTCTACAATTTCTTCAAATATAACAACAATATCCAAAATTGAAAATTATGGTGACGGTTGGTGGAGGTGTTCTATCACATTTACTCCAACAATAAGCACATCTTTTAATTTTAGAATTTATAATGCAGATTCTGCAACTGATGTAAATACTTTGTCAGGTTCATTTAATTACATATACGGCGCACAAGTAGAACAAGGCTCAAACGCTACTTCATACATTCCAACGGTTGCAAGTACGGTAACTAGAAATGCTGATGTGATTAGTAAGACTGGGATTAGTGATTTGATAAATGGTCAAGAGGGTACTATATTTTTAAATTCAGCCGCTCTAGCTAATAACACATCTGCAAGGTTTATAGAATTAAGAGGAAACACGGTCAGCCTTACAAACAATATATTTATTAGGTATGAGGGTTTTTCAAATAGGATAGCGTATTCTGTTTATTCAAATTCAGCACTTCAATGCAACATTAATTTTGATTTAACTAGCCAGTCAGAATATAATAAAATGGCTTTTGTCTGGGCATTAAATAGGTTTGAAATTTGGGTTAACGGTAGTAAGGTTTCTGAAGATACACTAGGCATACCTCCAGCGGAAAATTTCATGAGCATAATAAATTTTTCAGATAGAAACGGAAATAATAAATTTGATGGAAATGTTAAAAGTTTTCAACTCTACAAAACAGCCTTAACAGACACCGAACTAGCAGCCTTAACAACACTATAATATGAACATATACAAACTAGTTTATACAGACAAAGAAACTGCAATCGCTGATTTAATAGATAAGGGTGTTATTGATGAGCAGGGTTACACCAACGCAACGCAAGCAGTGGTAGACATTGGCAAAATAGTTCAAACAGATGCGACTTACGACGAGCAAGGCAATGAAATTACTCCAGCTATTTATGCAGACGGCTACCACTACGACGTAATGACTAGCGATGAGATAGTCTTTGAAAGTGAGATACAAGTAACGAGTCCAAAACACAGCTTTGCAGGCTTTAATTAAAACAACATGGGAATAAAATCAAACATAGGTCAAAGTTTAACCAACGATAACGTAGGCATTGGAGTAGTTCCAGTTGACGGCACAAATAAATTGCAAGTTGAGGGAAATGCTACGGTAAATGGTAATGTAGGAATAGGCACAACCACGCCAGCTGGAAAATTGGAAATTAATAAACCTCAAACTTCTGGAGTAGACTTCACAAATCCAAGCCTAAAATTAACTAGCAGCACAATAAATAATGAAGGTAGAACTTCCATAACTTTTCCTACATCAAGTGTGGATTTATATGGATTTTCTGTAAGCTCTTGGAGAGCTGGCACTAGCTCTGCAGATGGTAAATTTGAAATAGCAAGTCATTTTAATAGTGCAACAGGGTTTTCTAGATTTATAATAGACAAATTAACCGGCAACGTAGGAATAGGCACAACCGCACCAACGGAAAAACTCCATGTGAACGGCAAAATAAAAGCAACAAGCATAAACTTTACAGGGCTTCCAACAAGCGCCACAGGATTAAGTGCTGGCGATGTATGGAACGACGCGGGAACGCTAAAAATAGTATAATTAAAAATGAACCACATCTTAACATTTATGAAGTTTATAGCACTCTACGCTTTAACACTTATTGCGCCCATACAGGGCTTACTACTAATCGCTGGACTTGCAGTCTTAATGGACACTATTTTTGCGGTGTACTATTCAGTAAAAACAGCGGGCTGGGATAGTTTTAAAAGTACAAAGCTTTTTAATGTAGTTGTTAAGACGTTCTTTTATTTTGGAACTATAATCTTTGCCTATTTTATAGATACTCACGTAGTAAGCAATAACACTATACTAGGCGTGAACCTTTTAATTGCTAAACTAACTACTATTTTCTGGATTTACATAGAAGTTAAAAGCATAGACGAAACCAGCGTAAAAATGGGAAACCCCTCTTTTTATGCAGTCGTTAAAAAGTTAATGGGCAGGCTCAAAGATTTAAAAAAGGATATTAACGAAATAGTGAAGTAGCCTATGAAACTAACTAAGAATTTTACGCGTGAGGAGTTTGACAGTAAAGACGGCTCAACTATGCCAGCCGACGTATTGCACAATATCCAAAAGGTAGCTAATCAACTGCAAGCACTCCGCGACGTTTTAGGGCGTTCAATTACTATAAATAGCGGGTACAGGTCGCCAGCGCATAATAAGCGCATAGGAGGTGTTAGAAATAGCCAGCACGTAAAAGGAACGGCAGCAGACATAGTGGTTTCTGGAATGAAGCCAAAGGACGTAGCAAAGGCGATTGAAACGCTAATTTCAAGTGGCGATATGTTACAGGGCGGAATAGGTGTATATCCTACGTTTGTGCATTACGATATACGTAAAACACGTGCGAGGTGGTAAGGGCTTTACTACTTGCTTTACTGCTTGCGGTTCTAGTTGGGTGCGATAGCCTTAAAACGGCTCAGAAAACTAAGCGCGACGTACAAACCAGCGAAACAATCAAAACGCAAACTAAGCGCGCTGGTGACACTTTGCGCTTGCAAGTGCCTAAAGTTACATTTAAGGACACAACTATCGTTAAAACGAACTACATTAACCGTACCGAAGCGCGCATAGCATACGACACAAACGGCAACGCCACAGTAGAATGTATAAGCGCGGAAATAAACGAACTACGCGAAGAAATTAGAACGCTTTCAGATACTAGCAAAGAAAAAGAAAGCACAAAAGAAACCAGCTTCCAAAGTGAGGTAATTTTATACGCATTTGCAGGGCTTGCGTTGCTTATTGCCATAGCTATTGGCGCGTTTTTTTGGGCTATGAGTAAACAAAGTTCACAAATACTTGCGGTTTTAAATAAAATTTCGTAGTATTGCACTTTAATCTTTCATTTGTTTTTTGTTTTTTGAGCCTACTTTTGACCGAGTAGGCTTTTTTTAAACAAAGAACTACCTAAAAAAACAAACAAATGTCAAAACAAATCAGACCACGATTAGAAAACGGTAAAAAACACGCGCACCTACATATCACAAAGCCAGAGCGTAGGATTTTAGAGATAGGCGATTTACATTGTCCCTTTGATTTAGATGCGTACCTCCAGCATTGCATAGATACGTATAACAACTACAACTGCAATCAAGTTGTATTTATTGGCGATGTAATAGATAACCACTACTCTAGTTTTCACGAACAAGACCCCGACGGAATGGGTGGAAGTGATGAGTTGGACGTAGCAATAAACCGCTTACAGAAATACTACAAAGCGTTCCCCGTTGCTGATGTAATGATAGGAAACCATGACCGTATTATAATGCGCAAGGCTTTTAGTGGCGGGATTCCTAAGCGGTGGATAAAAGGCTTTAGCGAGGTTTTAGGTACTCCAGGGTGGAACTTTGTAGACCGCGTAATATACGACGGTGTTCAATACGTACATGGTGAAGCTGGAACGGCACGCAGCAAATGCAAGTCAGATATGATGAGTACGGTACAAGGTCATTTGCACACGCAGATGTATGTAGAATGGGCAGTAGGTGCAAACTTTAAAATTTTTGGTAAGCAAATCGGCTGCGGAGTTGATCACGATGCTTACGCGCTAGCCTATGCAAAGCGTGGTAAAAAGCCCGCTATTGGTTGTGGTGTTACAATAGGTGGACACACTTCGTTTAATGTACCTATGGAATTGTAAATGTTAAAATTATGTTAAAGTAAAGGCATAGGGTTGCATAAGTTATAAATAGGTTTATATTTGCATATCACTAATTCAAAAATGATATGAAACAAATTAAACATTTCCCACGTGTTACTACTATACACGAAAATAAAAACGGCGTTACCACAATCACCGTTAAGGACAAACTAAAAGAAGTTTACGACCTTGCAAGTGCTGGCGTTAAACAATCGGCTGCAATAGCTACGGGTGTTAAATTGCCTAACTACTTACACAGCGATAAACCCGAAAAATTAAAGGAGCGCGTTAAGGCAATTGAAACCGCTCAAGCTAAACACGTACAGGATTCACAAGAAAGGTTAAACCAGATTAAAGTTATAGCGCATGAGGTTATCAGAGGTTAAGTCATTTGTAGAAGATTACTTTAGAGCAAATTTAAGAAGCCGACACAGGGAAACTAATAACATAAATGCAAGAGCAACCTATTTTAAATTAATACGCGAAAACACAAATTTAGCATTAAACGAAATAGGGCGTTCAGTTGGCGTTAATCATGCTACTGTTATAAATAGCTTAAAAAAGTTTGATATGTACCATAAGGATAGCGCAAGTGTCAGAGAATGCTATGAAGATGCTTTAATACATTTTAAAATTAACACGGGCGTAAAAACTCAAGACTTAGAAGATTTTAAGCTATCTAAACCAATCGAGAAAGCTGTTAAGATTTTAAGCGAAATGACAGAACTAGAAGTAATAGAATTTTTACCACGAATAGAATTATACCACAAATCAAACATTAACAAAAAACAAAGACAAGAACAATGGCAACAACAAAAACAACAACAAGCCTAAGAGAGAAGCTATTTAATGCAAAGTCTGAAATAGGCAAAATTTCAAAGGATAGTACAAACCCATTTTTTAAAAGCAAGTACTTTGATGTAAACTCACTTTTGGAACACGTCGAGCCAATTTTAAACAAGCACCGCCTTTTATTATTGCAACCTATTATTGCTGGCAGCGTTAAGACTGAAATCCTGGACATTGATAGCGATGACATAGTAGAATGTGAGATAGCTTTGCCGGCAATTACAGACCCCCAAAAATTAGGCAGCTGCATAACCTACTACCGTCGCTACTCCCTCCAAAGCCTTTTAGGTTTACAGGCTGAAGATGATGACGGAAACAGGGCAGCAAAGCCAGCAACTCCTAAAAAGGAAGTGCTAGACGAAAACCACCCAAAATGGCAGCAAGCAAAAGCAGCCTTAAAAGCTGGTACTATAACGCTAGAAGCAATCAAAAATAAATACGATGTTAGAGGGCAAATTTAGATTTAGATGCCGCGCGTCTGGATTAGGTAAAATAATGGGCGCGCGTGGTCTAGGTAAGACTGGCGAAACTTTCGTGCAGGAATGGCTCAAAGAAAAGCTATACGGAACGCGACGCGAGATTTACAGCAAGTACATAGACAAAGGAAACGACAATGAGGATATCGCTATCGAAATGGCAGCCCACACTTTAAACCACCCGATGTTATTAAAGAATGAGGATTGGTTTGAAAATGACTGGGTACACGGCACGCCCGACATCATTTTAGCAGATAGCGTAATAGATGTAAAATGTAGCTGGGATGCGTTCACGTTTCCACTATTCGAAACTGACCTACCTAATACGGATTATTACTGGCAATTACAAGCTTATATGTGGCTTACAGGCACAAGTTCGGGAAAAGTTGTATATTGCCTAACTGAAACCGATGACGAGCAACCTTTATATAAGGACGTGCCAGAAAGTTTAAAGATAAAAAGTTTCGATGTAGCGTATGACCCCGCTGCGATTGAAAAAATAAAGGAACGGGTCGAACAATGTAATAACTATTTAAACACAATTAACAAATGGAATTAACAGGAACAACAAAGTACGTAGGAGCAACCGAAACAGTAGGATCGGGAAGTTTTCAAAAGAGAATTATTGCAGTAGAAACTACTGAGCAATACCCGCAAGTAATAGGAGTGGAATTTGTTCAAGACAAAGTAAACTTACTGGACAACATAAACGTAGGCGATACTGTTACAATCGGTATAAACTTACGCGGCAGAGAGTGGCAATCACCACAGGGTGAAACTAAGTATTTTAATACGATAGCAGGCTGGAGGATAGCAGTTTCGGCTCAAGGGCAAGCAGCACCAGCAACGCAAATACAAGCAAGCGATGACTTACCATTCTAAGGAGGAGCAACTGCAAGCAATAAGGGAAACAATCGGGAGTGGCTCAGTCCACCCCGATAACCCTTTCTTAATCGAAATTAATAGAAAATATAGAGAATTATGCGACCAGAATTAAACCACTACGGAGACAGACCCGACGTGATAGATTTTAATAAAAAATACGACCTTAATTTTACGCTAGGCAACGCGGTTAAATACATAGCACGAGCAGGCAAAAAAAACGGTGAAAGCAAAGAGAGCGATTTAAACAAGGCTATCGACTGCATTAAAAGGGAACTTGAGCATGTCTAGTATATCAGTATTCCCAAAGGGATTCCCGACAAAAGATGATCCTAGCAAATTTGCGCCAGCACGCATACCAGAACAGGATATACCACTAGAAACCTACTTTGATAATATAAAGGACGGATTTTGGCAAGATGAAGTATTGGCATACCGCACAGGCAAAATAGATAAGACCCAGCTTAGGGGCGTAACACCATGCGGAACGTTTACAAAGCGCGCTGCAAATGCAATTAAAGAGCCTAGCGGAACTATCGCGATTGACATTGATAAGCACGACCAAATAGATGGGTTACGTTTAGACCACGTGCGAGTACGTTTAATGCAGGACGGCTACACGCAAGCAGTACACGAAAGCGCAAGCGGAAATGGCGGCATGGTAGTTTATGTTAAGATAGACCCAAAACGTCATAAGGATGCGTTCTTAGGGCTTGAAAGGCACTTCGCTAACGAGTACGGTGTAATTATAGATAAAAGTTGTAAGGACGTGAGCCGTTTTAGGTTTGTAAGCTATGACCCAGATTTATACTACAACGCACGTTCAAAGACGTTTAAGACCTACCTTAAAAAAGAGGAGAAGCCAAACCCGAACCGCGCCACGTATATCCACACCTCAGAGGATTTAGACCACGTATGGCAGCAGATAGCGCAAAATGGTTATGACATATGTCCAGACTATTATGACTGGCTTAGATGCGCTATGGCGCTTTCAAATCACTACGGAGGGCAAAAAGGTCTAGACCTGTTTCACTTAGTGAGCCAAAACAGCGCGAAGTACGACGGCAAGAAATGCGACGACCAATATGCAGCGGTGAGCAAAGCCCAGTATTCAGATGTGAGCATAGGCACGCTTTTATATTTAGCCAAGGATGCAGGCGTGGAAATTAAGACACCAAAGACGCGCGACATTGAAAGCGTGGTAAAGCAACGGGTCAAGGCTGTGAACACGAACGGCGGGGCTGCGACCAAAGAGGATGCTGTAAAAGATGCGGAGCGCTTTCTAGTTGAGCAAAAGGGGTATGATGAAGTAAGTATTAGAGAGGTTGCCGAGCAGGTCTTAGAACTAACAGAAACGGAACTAAACCAAAACACAGGTGATGTCCTTACGGATTTAGAAATCTTTGTAGAGGGTCTGCCTTTGAAGTTTAATGAAGTAACAATGCACTACGAATATGAGGGCGAAGATATGCGCGAGCGCGATTGGAATAACCTCTATATTGATGCGCTAAAGGTTGTTAACGACAAGATAACGCAGCAACGCTTTGAGCTGATTGTAAGGAGTGAAAAGGTTACAAGCTACCACCCATTCCTAGCATACTTTGAACGCAATAAGCACAGGACAAGTAACGGCAACTTTGCTGCATTATGCAAGGCTATAAAACACGAGCAAGGCGGTAGCGACTATTTAGAAGTATATCTTAAAAAATGGTTACTAGGAATGATTAGCGCAATGAACGGCACTTACTCACTACTTATTTTGGTACTTACAGGCGGTCAAGGAACTAGCAAAACTAAGTTTTTCCGTAACCTTTTGCCAGAAGATTTAATGCGATACTATGGTGAAACCGAACTAGACAAAGGCAAAGATGACGAATTGCTTATGACGCAAAAGATTCTTTTGCTAGATGATGAGTTTGGCGGCAAGTCTAAAAAGGACGCTAAGAAACTAAAGAACCTTTCGAGCAAGCAGTTCTTTAATATACGACCACCGTACGGAAAACGCAACGAGGATATAAAGCGGTATGCCGTTTTGGCTGGCACTAGCAACGATGACGAAATTATAAACGACCCCACAGGTAACAGGCGTATAATTCCTTTGAGAGTTAGCAGCATCGACTTTGCAGCTTTGGCGCGCATAGATAAGAATGAACTATTTATGGAACTTTACCGCGAATGGCAGCAAGTAGGTGAGGACTGGATGCTTAGCAAAGAGGATATAGCATTATTGCAGTCTTACACGACACTAAACGAAACGCCAAGCCCAGAGGAAGAATTAATTATGCAGTATTTTACGCTTCCTACTGACTCGTTTAACGGTGAGTTTTTATCGACAACGGAAATAGTAAACTATATTCAAGCGCGAAGTATGACCAAAATACCTCTGAACGTTTACAAATTTGGTTCGGTGCTTAAAAAGTTGGGGTACGAAAAATCGCACAAAAAAGTTGACGGAAATACAAAAGGAGGTTATCTAGTGCAAAAAATAGGTGAGGTTATCAATCCGAGTTGGCAACCTTACGGCAATTAGCCCAATGGTAGCAACGGTTACAATGTTACACCTAAAAAAGGCGAAAACTTCTATATGGGAAAACATTTTTTTGCACCAACTATATATAAAATATATAAAACTTTTAGAGTTTCTATTGTAACCTTGTAACCCGCACTATCAAAGGGCTGCGAGGTTGTCAATAGTAATACTATTAACAACCGATTAAAAACTTAACAAATGGTAAAGAAATACAAATACATAGGAGAGTGCACAGGAAACGATGGAAATGGATGTTTCATGGATAGTTGCGGTCATAATTGCGGATGCTTTGAAAGAGTTGAAGTTGTATCAGATTTAGAGAATGATTAATCTCTACCCATACCAAGAACAAGCAGTAAAAGAACTAAGGCAGGAAATAGCGCAAGGGAAATAATCGTTATTAATTAAATAAAAAATCGTATATTTATACTATGGAAAAATGGAAAGACATACCCTCTTTTGCTGGCTATTATGAGGCGAGCGATTTAGGAAGAATAAGAAGAAAGAAGTCGCAAACTATTTATAAAGATGGTAGGGTTGCTAACTTTTCTCAAACCATATTAAAAGCTGGTTTTAATAAAAAAGGTTATAAGCGTGTTTATTTATCGTTAGCATCTAAAAAATATACTAAATCAGTTCATAGATTGGTAGCGGAAACATTTATACCTAATCCAGAAAATAAACCTACAGTAAATCATATAAACATGGATAAGTTAGATAATAAAGTTTCTAATTTAGAGTGGATGACTAACAAAGAAAACATGAGACACGCTTTTGATAATGGCGCTTTTGATGAAAGGAACAAATACTGCATCAAAAATATAACTGATAACATTTAAAATGATAAAGTTATATCCGTATCAAGAACAAGCCGTACAAGATTTAAGAGATAAAATAAAAGGGGGCGCGAGTAGATTGGTACTATGCGCCCCTACATAATCTGGCGCAGGAAAAACTGTCATGTTCAGTTACCTCACCAGCCGCATAATAGCAAACCAAAAGCGCGTACTAATATTAACGCATCGCAGCGAACTACTCACCCAAGCTGGTGGAACGCTAGAACATTTTAACCTCAGCCCGATTCACATAAAGCCCTCTTACGCACCCAAAACGCTAGCAGGTAGTTTATACGTGGCGATGACACAAACGCTTGTAAGACGCTTTAAAAAGCCCTTATATGCGCAATGGCTCGCTAATGGTCTGGATGTGGTAATAGTTGATGAGTGCCATCGATGCGATTTTAATACGCTACTTGCAGCACTACCACCTCATGTTATAGTGATAGGTGTAACGGCAACCCCACACCGTGAAAAGAACCAGCCCGCGCTGGACGCATTTTACCAGTCAATGGTGGAGGTTGCACAGGTTTCGCGCCTAATCGAGTTAGGCAAACTAGCGCGCCCAAAGTCTTACGGCATAAGCATAGACCTAAGTGGGGTGAAAACCAAAGGCTGCGACTGGGATAGCCAGCAAGTCGGCAAAAGGATGGATGAGATTAAGTTGTATCACGGGGTTTATGAAAACTACATTAAGCACACGCCTAATCAGAAAGCTATCATTTTCGCAAGTAGCATTGAAAGTAGCAAGACCCTAGTGCAATCGCTTAAAGATAAGGGGCTTCCCGCTAAGCACCTAGACGGCAATACCTCAACAAAGGAACGTAGGGAAACGCTGCAATGGTTTAAGGAAACACCCAACGCGCTACTTAGTAACATGGGAATACTAACGGCTGGTTTTGATGAGCCGACTATCGAGGTGGTGATACTTTACCGCGCTACCAAGTCGCTGCCTTTATTCCTACAAATGGTAGGTAGAGGAAGCAGAACCACACCCACTAAAAGCACCTTCACTATCCTAGATTTTGGAAACAACATAGCCACGCATGGATTTTGGGAACAGGATAGGGAATGGTCTTTACAGCCGCCAAAGCGAGCGCGTAAAAGTTTAGGAGTTAGCCCTATAAAGGAATGTCCTAATTGCAACGCGTATCTTTCGACACAAGCAAAGGAGTGCGAGTATTGCGGTCATGTATTCCCGCCTAGCAAAGCAGAAATACAGGAAAGGGTAATAGCTGAATTGCGACTACTTTCATATGACCAAGTAAAGCAAGCAGCACAGGGCGCAAGTTTTGAGGAACTAGAACAGCTTGCAACGGCAAAAGGTTACTCTAAAAACTGGATATTTTACAATTTGCAAAACAAAGAGCAACTAAAAGATTACGCTAAATACAAAGGATATTCACCTAAGTGGGTGGAGTATCAAATGCAGTTAAGAAATAAATAACGTTTTTTACTTGCATATTAAAATAAAGGTGTATATTGCGCTAACTAAAAGAAAACGACATGACACTAATACTAACAAGCATAGCAATAGGCTACTTTATTTATTTAGCCGCTGCATATTTTGGATATATTCCACCTAGCTATTACAACATAACGCACAAAGCACAAGGTTACGAGGTGGTAGCCGAAACGCCTTTGTGTCCTTTTTACATTAAGATGCACGATGGCTATTTTGAAACAATAGAAGAGGCTGAAGATTTTGCTTTAAATTTATGAGTTTACCAAGCGGAGAGGACAGACTACAAGCAGACGCCTATCGTTGGTTTCATAACACTTACCCACACTTACGCGGCTTGCTTAATTACAACCACAACAACAGCCGCAATGTAATAGAGGGCGCAAAGAATAAAGCAATGGGTTTGCAAAAGGGGCGATCCGATATGGTTTTGTACCTAAGCGGCAAAGCTTTTATGATTGAATGGAAAACAGCAAAGGGAACGCAATCCGCAAAGCAAAAGCAATGGCAGTCATTAATTGAAGCGCAAGGATTTAGTTACTATTTAGTTCGCAGCGTTGAGGAATTTAAACACATAATTACAATACTATGCAGCAGCTTTTAAAACTAGCCGAACTAGATACCTACTGGCGAAACCTAGCCTTTACCATTTGCGGCTGTCATTTACTAGCAGATGATTTGGTGCAGGATATGTATTTAAAAATATACGAGCGCAACCCTCCTAGCTGGAATAAGCGTTACGTTTACAGAACTATCCACAATCTATTTATAGACGAACTACGACGTACTAAAAAGCAAACCACGCTAGACTACATTGATGTAAGCACCGAAGAAACCGATAGCGACTGCATAGAGGTTTTGATGCAAAAGGCACTAAGCGATTTAGGTGACCCTAGCACGAGTAAAGCGGTAATGATTAACATGGATTACACGGTGCGCAGCTCGGCACGGAAAATGGGTTACAGCGCGTATAAACTTTGGTCTAAGGTAAAGGCTGCAAAGGAGGAATTAAGCGAGCGCAAGGATTTAAAACAGGCTTATGAGCAATTAAAAAATGGGGAGATATAAAACAAAAAACCACACTTTAACGTTAATATAATATGGCAACACCTAAGAAAAAGAAAGCAACCAAGCCAGCCTCTAAGGGTCTAGGCGATACAATCGCAAAGGTTACTAAATGGGCAGGCATTGAACCATGTGAATCATGTAAGAAGCGACAGAACAAGCTTAACAAGCTAATCCCTTACAACTCGGTTAAAGACGAAATGACACAAGAGCAATTCCAAAGCTGGGAACAATGGGGCAAAGAGTGGAACGGTAACACGCTCAAGGATGACGATATGACATTAATAGAGGACACCTATAATTCAATAAGGCAGACCAACGTATCACCTTGCAGGACTTGCGGTGCTAGTGCATGGTCGCAGCTTATAATGGCAATTGATAGTATAGCTAGTAAGTATAAGTAAAATCAATAATTGCAAACACATTGAATGATAACAGACGAAATAACGGAGGCAATAGCACTAAGGCAACTGGTGGCATAGACAGACGTAAGAACGAGTATAAGGATGCACTTAAACAAGCGGCAACCATTGATGACGTTGTGGACGTAATAGTAAAGCTAAAAGAGGTAGCAAGCACAGGTGACGTACCAGCGATTAAGCTATTTTTGGAATACTATGTAGGCAAACCAAAAGACAGCCTAGACATCACCTCAGACGGTGGTGCAATAAACTTTAAAGACCTCATTCAGTTTGGTAACACTTAGCCCGAAATATGAACTACTAGGGACGGATAGTAAATTTAGCATAGTAACAGGTGGGCGTGGGTCGGGCAAATCTTTCGGGGTTGCCTTGCTTACGCTTTTGCTTAGCTACGAACGTGGGCATACTATACTTTTCACGCGTTACACTTTAAGGTCTGCCGCGATTAGTATCATTCCCGAGTTCCTGGAGAAAATAGAACTACTAGGGCGTGATGGTGATTTTGCCGTTACTAAGGATGAGATTATAAACCGCAAGTCTGGCACGCGGATTCTATTTAGAGGTATCAAAACCTCTAGCGGTGACCAGACGGCAAACCTAAAATCCATTACAGGATTAAGCACGTGGGTACTAGACGAAGCGGAGGAACTTATGGACGAAGATAAGTTCGACACTATCAATTTATCGGTAAGGCAAAAGGGCGTACAGAACCGCGTTATATTAATGATGAACCCTACTACAAAAGAGCATTGGATATATCGCAGGTTCTTCCAGGAGCGTGGCGTTTCGGGTGGTTGGAACGGAACTAAGGAGGACGTGAATTACATACATACGACATACCTAGACAACTCTACCAATCTAAGCCCTAGCTACATTAAGGACATCGAGCGTTTAAAGCGAACCAATCTAAGCAAGTTTGAACATAAGATTATGGGGGGCTGGCTAGATAAGGCAGAGGGCGTTGTATTCCAGAATTGGGAATTTGGCGACTTTAACCCAGACGGATTACAGACTAGTTTCGGGCTTGACTTTGGTTTTAGTATTGACCCAGATGCACTGACCGAAGTAGCAATAGATAAGACTAAAAGGGTGATATATTTAAGGGAGTGTATTTATGAGAAAGGTTTACAGACCAACGTTCTTAGTGAGCGACTAAATGCAATCACAGACAAACGCTTAATCATTGCAGATAGTGCTGAGCCGCGACTTATTGCCGACCTAAAAAGTAGAGGTGCAAATATACAAGCGGTCAAAAAAGGCACAATCGAGAGCGGTGTTCAAATGTTGTTAGACTATAAGTTGGTTGTTTCACCAGAAAGTAGTAATTTAGCAAAGGAATTAAATAACTACACCTATTCAGATAGAGCAAGCAAATTGTACATAGATGACTGGAATCACTTACTGGACGGAATTAGGTACAACGTGACTTACCATTTAGATAATCCTCATAAAGGAAAGTACTATGTTTAGGACTGACATCGAGCAAAAGGTAATGCTAGTTAGGAGATACATTCACGAGTTTAAAGGCGTGGATATCGGTAACATTAAACTTAACGACGGCATGGATTTGGCAAAGCTAGATTACGCTTTAAAATTTGCACAACAATACTTTAACGAATGAAACTAAGAATCCCAACAAGCCAAAACGATATAACGTTAAGGCAGTACATAGAAGCGCAAGAGAAGCCCGAACGCGAGCAAATGGCAATATACCTAAACATTACACCAGAAACGCTTGCAGAGTTACCGCAGTCCGTTTATGACGAAGCTTTAGTTTGCATAGTTACGGCTTTACAATCGGAGCAAGATACTCACGTAAAGCGGTTTACACTAAATGGGGTGGAGTATGGCTTTGTACCTAATTTGGACCAGATAGAAAGTGGCGCGTTTGCTATTGCCGAAAGTTCAATACAGGACGTAACAACGGCAGCGGAATTTGTTAATGCAATGTACAGACCTATTAAGCGCAAGGCAGGCGTGTTCTATTCAGTTAAGCCATTTGCAGCGGATCGGGTTACTCAAATGCTAGATGCACCGCTTTCGGCTTATACGAGTAGTGTGGTTTTTTTTTATCATTTAGGCAACGACTTAACGAACTTTATCCAGAACTCTACAGCGTAAGCAGCAAGCAAACCAACGCGGATATGGTCGAGGGCTTTGGCTTAAAGTGGGGCTGGTATCACACTTTTAATGTTATGGCTGGCGGCGATTACTTTAAGCTTGAGCGCATTGAAAAAGAGCCACTAGGTGCAATACTTTACTTCCTAGCATATCAAAGCGATGTTACTAAATTGAACGCGCCTAAGAGTTAAAGTGCTTAATCAATCGTTCTTTAAGTTGTAAGTCTAGTTCAAAATCGTCATTAAATAAGTTGGTCAACTCGCTTTCTTTTGGCGGGTCGTAAGGGTGGTAAAAGTTACCTGTATAAGTGTAGCAATATAACTCACCATTCCTAAATGGTATGGTGTGAATGTTATAGCCCTTATTAATTAAGTACTCTTGAACTTTATCGTTATGCGCGCGGCTTTTAATTTTGACTATCATGCTATTGAATTTAAAACAAATATAAGCTATTTCACGTTAATATACTATGAACGGATACTATTTATTACTAGACTACATTAAGAGTTTGCTGGATGCCGACGTAGATTGCAATACGGTTACTACTGGCGTGGACTTGAGTAGCACCGACCTAAACCGTAAAGACATCTACCCGCTTGCACATATAGAAGCAAACGACGGAACGTTTTTAGATAACGTGATTCAGATTAATTTAGAGTTGTTTAGCCTTGACCAGGTAGATTTTAGCAAAGAGATTGAGAACGGGCAGAAGTTTATAGGTAACGATAACGAGCAGGACGTTTACAACACAACGCTCTACGTACTTAGGCGCGTTTATAACAAGCTAAGCGTTAGCGATGGCATTTCTATTCTAGGCGATGCAAACATACAGAAAACGGAACGCGTGGAAAATAACCTTATCGGCTGGTCTATGACTTTGACTGTTGAAATTTCGGATAGTGTGATGCGTTTCTGCTAGGCTATGAATAACAGCGAAGTACAAATAGAACTAGACAAATTCGGAAAGCGATTAGTACAAGCTTCACGCAGTAGCCTTACACAACAAAAGGTAAAGGCAAGCGGTGAACTTTACAAGTCTATTGGCTACGATTTAAAAGTAAGCCCTAATTCATTCCAGTTTAGTTTCGGCTCTACTTTGCCATACTCCAAGTTTCAAGATCAAGGGGTGAGTGGAACGCAACGCAAGTTTAAAACCCCTTTTAGTTACAAAAGTAAGAAGCCACCAGCAAGCGTATTTATAAGCTGGGCAAAGCAAAAGGGAATTAAGCCACGTGGTAAAAATGGGCGGTTTACATCCTATGAAAGTTTCGGCTTTGCGGTTGCAAATAGCGTATTTAGGAAAGGTATCAAACCAAAGAACTTTATAACACGTCCATTTGAAAAAGCCTTTAAAGCTTTGCCAGATGCGTTAATAGAAGCGTATGGGTTGGAACTGGATAGGACGTTACTCAGATAACGCCTTAATAATATCTTTTTCGCTTATAATTTCAAAGTCATAGTGATACGTTTCGCTTCCTTTCATTGATAGCGCGTACCTTATGCCGTCATTCCTAACAAGGTAGCCAGTTACTAAATGCGGGTACTGGTCTGGGTCGGTTATAAGGAAAACTAGTTCACCTATATTGTGTTGCGTGTCTATTATTTGCATATTCAAAACGTCTTAATAAAAACAAATATACAACATTTTTCGTTAATACAATATGCCAGTATTCTCAACAATTACTATTAAATTCTCAGATGCTTTCGAGCCAAATACAGCAACGCCATTAATCTTTATTAATGCTTTTGATTCAATTCAAAACGCTGGTCTTTCGGTTGTAGTCGAAAGGGTAGTAGCAACCCGCACGCAATTTGGCGAGTTTTCAACTGGTACGGATGACGTTACGCAAGCTGGATTGTATAAAGACGCGCTTGATTTAGACCTCGACCCTTTGGAATATGAGGTATCTATAATAGGCAACAATGTTACAATAGGTAGCCTAAGGCAGGAAATATCATTCACCGATTTAGTAATAGGGCAACCGAACACAAGCCGTGCTACTTTTGTTATAAATAACGATGCGATAAATATACCACGAACGGAAGGTATCATTCCAGCGCGTTCTAACTACTACGTAACGCGTCCTATTGTAGACCCCAACGTGGTTAGTCAAACGGTTAAGATGTGGTTCAATTCAGACCTAATAGACCCCGACTACCAGCAACGCACACCAGATTATCAATCTACTCAACTACGACCAAGTGCAAACTGGGAGAATTTTGACCTAGCGATAACGCAATACGCACGCGACTTTATAACGCCTAAACTTCCAACGTTCACGGCTGGAATAGTTGATAGCGTAGCGGGGTCTGTAATTACTAGCAGCATATCTGTACGTAACAATCTGGAAGCAATAGACCAGCCTATTTTAAATCAAGCGGTTACCACACTAGGCTATGCAACCTACCAACAAGGTGCAACGCCTAAATATAGCCAGCTTATTCTTTTGAGTTCGCAACGCCACCAAGTTAAGCGCGGTGAACTTATAATAGTACCAGTAAATACAAACGCGGTTACAACTTCAATAGTATTTACCAATCCAGCTGGCGATTTTTTAGGGTTATATACATTAATAGCAAGCGGTGATATAACTAAGCAGATACAATATGTTTGTTTTTCTACTGCGGGGCTTACCGATGACTTTGTAGAAGTAAACGGAACACATATTTTTGAGTTGATAGATGAGTGCTTGTATAAAACACAACCAGTCCGTTTCTTAAATAGGTACGGTGTATGGGAAAACCTTACATTCTTTAAAGCCGAAAAAGAAAGTTTGCAGGTAACTCGTGAGGGGAATTTTAAGAACAACTACGTTAACGGTGGCACTTATGACACTACGCGCCATTTATATCGCAATACGGACACGAACGCGCGTAGGTCGTTACAACTTACAACGGGCTACATTAGCGAGCAGCAAAACGCAGCTATTGATGACTTACTATTAAGCGACTATGTGTATTTAGAAAACGGTGAGCCTATGGAAGTCGATACTAATAGCGTGGATAAAAAGACCCGCATAGTTGACAAGCTAATAAACTACGAAATTGCTTTTAAATATAGTAGTGATTTGGTGCAAGTGGTTTAAAATACCTTTGCTTTTCAAGGTCAGCCAGTCTTATGTTAATTTAATCCCTATGACTTAATACCCCCTAAAATCGGATTAGCGATACAATCATTAACACGTCCTACATTTGCGACAACAAAGGTTTCCTTTCTTTTTAGGGGTTGATGTTACTTATATTAATTTAGCCGCTTCTTTTGCTATCACGTCCAGACCCTCTTTGCTTATCATTATTCTTCTGGCATCCTCTACTGATAAACCCATTTCGTGACAAGCGTTTGAAAAATTCATAGTTGCAATTTCAATAATTTTGTGAAAGTTTACTTCGCTTAACTCTTGTTTTATTAATTCTAGTTTTAAAGTATTCATAATGTTTGTTTTTGTTTGTTTGTTTCTTTGTTGGTACAAATATAAACCATTTTATAATACTACGCAAGTATAAAAACAAAAAAATGTGTTTTCACGTTAATAAAGTGCATGAACTTACAGATTTACATATCAGATGAGCAAGGAATAAACGAGCGAAAAATAGACTTATTCCCGTCCGATACTATAAATTTAAACCAGTCGATACAATCACTCCGCGACCTTACTAAAGTTTTTACCGACTTCACTCAGTCGTTTAAAGTTCCCGCAAGCGATAGCAATAACGCGACGTTTAAGCATTACTACCAGTCGCAAATAGATGACGGCTTCGATGCTAGGACAAAAAGAAAGGCACGCATAGAAATTAACGGCATTACTTTTAAGCTGGGCAAAATGCAACTAAACTCGGTAGGTATTAAATCCAACAAACCCGAGTTTTACGACATTCAATTCTTTGGAAATACTATTGACATTAAGGACTTAGTAGGTGATGACACGCTACGAGATTTAGATACACTTGATGCGCTGGATTTTGAATATACCGATAGCAACGTGCGAGCTAGGTTAGAAACAAATGCAAACGTTTCTTTTAGTTTGACTTCATACGCAAAGCGCTTTCTATTCAATAGCGACGGCAATGTAAACACGCCAGAAAGCGTAAATATAAAGTACGAGCCTACTTATACTAACGGTATTGATTGGAAGGATTTAAAAGGGTATGTTAAGGTAAGTAAAATCATTGATGCAATAGAGCAAGAGTACGGGTTTACATTTAGCCGCGACTTCTTTGGGCGTGCTGAATTTCAACAGCTCTACATGAGTTTAGGAAATGGTAAGAGTACGAGAGAATTACTTTCTGAAAACTTGCTAGGCGAATATGATAGGGTGGTTTTTAGGGGTTCGGGTTCTAATTATATTCAGAATTCCTACATTATAAATATGCCAGTATCAAATCAAGCAGTTGATTATAGGCTTAAAATAGAGGTAAACGGAGATGTTCTTTTTCAAACTGATATAGTAAGAGGTAATATAAATGTAAGGTTTACACAACAAAACGCGCCCACTGGCAACTATAATGTAAAGTACTACATTGAAGCGGAGCGCGCTATGAATGTGACCCCTAGATTAAGATTGGAAAGTGTTAATTTTCCATTAGGTAGTTCAACTCTAATAGACGAAACGGTATCAATTACCACACTAAACCCTACCTTTAAAGTTAGCGAAACCATAGCAAACATAAAGGTTTTAGATTGGTTTGCAGCTATATTAAAGTCTTTTAACCTAGTAATAGTACCGCAGCCAGATGGCACGCTTTACGTTAATGACCTAAATAGCTGGTACAGACAAGGTGCAATACTAGACGTTACCGATTACATAGATATAAGCACGCTACAAGTATCGCGCGGGGAACTATTTAAAGAGATTAGCTTTAAGTACGAGGACACTCCGCAAATACTAGCGGCAGAATATGAATCTACTTTCGGGAAGCAATTTGGCGCGGAGGAAATAAGCCTTTTAGGGCTTGCAACCGATGACACCTTAGAAGTAAAGCTACCTTTTGAAAACCCACAATTTGAGCGCATAACAGGCAGTTTAGTGCAATACGCTTACATTGTAGATGGTGAACTTGCACCTTACGATAATAAGCCATTTTTAGCCTATTTGCCGACGTTATTACTAGATAGAAGTAATAGGATAGGTTTTAATACGGACAGTTCTTATATCGCTTTAAACCAAGCCAACGTGCCTAGTCATTCAATCACGCTTTCGGGTGGTTTTACCGCGCAATTTGCAGATGAATTTAGCGAATACAACAGGACTTCGCTATCAGATAACTTTTATTCACGTTTTTACAAAGATTATTTTGATGACTTATTTAGTCCTAAGCGTAGAAAGTACTCATTTGATGCAGCTTTCCCACCGTTACTATTCTCAAAAATAGAAATAAATGATAGGCTAATTATTAAAGGTGAGCGATATGTAATAGATAACATTGATACCGACCTAATAACAGGCAAAACTAAGCTTACTTTGCTTAATGATTTATTTGAAACGCTAATAAAAACAGAAACAAGCAGCACATTAAGCGAGAAATTTGGAGTGTTTAATGACGCTGGGTCATTCTATTACGTAGGTGGCGAGCAAATAGCAATAGCCTTTACAGATGATGATTTTATTACAATAGATAGCCAGCCGCCACTAGTTAGCTTTACACTATCAGAAAACGCCACGCTTGCAGATAGGGTTGGGGTTATTCAAATACAGGACGGTCTTAGCGACCCTACTTTTGTAGTGCTTCAACCTTTTAACGATTTTAGAAAACTTGCTTTTGATAGCAACGAAATAACTTTTGATAATACAAACATAACATTTTAACAATGGCACTACTAGACATAGAAATAGGGAGCGAACCGAACGACGGCTTAGGCGATGATTTAAGAAACGGAGCGCAAAAAATAAACCAAAACTTTTTTAATGTAGAAAACTATACAGGTGGCGCGTCTTACTTTGATGAAACTTATAAAATAGGTAGCCCGCTTGTTATAGAAGAAGGTGTCCGAACAAAATTAACGTGTGATAATGGCACTATTGTAGACGGAAATTTGCCCTTTGATTTTAGCGGTGGCATGTGGAACGCGACCACCAATAAATTAGTGGCAATTAATGAAAAAGACCGTATTATATTGGAAATTAGATTTAAGGCTTCAGCATCTGTTAACAACGCGTTTTTTGATG
>Ga0208795_1000343_pt1 | contig 23048 bp, 22 predicted proteins | sample CB_VirMetaG_6_FD_184541 | JGI IMG/M metagenome (GOLD analysis project Ga0208795, IMG submission 184541) | Freshwater to marine saline gradient viral communities from Chesapeake Bay - CB_1508_2 Viral MetaG (SPAdes) (version 4) | ecosystem: Environmental > Aquatic > Marine > Coastal | place: USA... | reverse complement strand
CTTGTAACCTAGGGTATTGGCATGCTTACGGATATTATCAAATTCAATTGACGTGTCGAGGAATGATTCATTTACTTGATAATCTAAATAATATGATAGAATATCGCCGGCATATGCGACACTATCTAATACCAACGAGGCAAAAGATGCTTTTGAAAAGTCATTAACTCTATTTGGATAAAACCTTTTAGAGTAATCAACCAAATCAGATTTAATAGAGTCAAAATCTCTACTGGTGTAATTTATTGGAACAATTTTCTTTTTAGCCATTTAAAAGACCCTCTCAACTTATAATTAGTCAATAAACGAATTATAATGGAAATGACAGATCTATTTGATCTTGTTGGTCTAGTTTAGGAATATAATAATTTATTATAACTCTCATGACCTGCGAGTCTATGTCTGCAAGTCCAACTCTTAGGTTATTTATTGTTATATAAGGCATATATTGAGAAGCTTGATTTGTTATCCTTGTTCTCACTTTTGAATAAGTTTGTTCATTAGCGAGTTCAAATAAATAATTTTTTATACCAACTCCAAAATTAGAATCAGTTAATCTTTCTCCCGGTGCAGTCAACAAAAGAATCCTAAAATTCTGCTTTACTTGTTCTTTTGGATCGGTTATGTCGGTCAAAGGATCTGTCGGAGAACTTAGCAAAGGTCCCTGAATAATGTCTTCGTATTGTGATAATTCATTCCAAAATGGATTTGTAGCCATGATAAGTTCCTCTAGTTTTTAAATAGTCCGCCAAACTCTCCCGCACATTCGTTTCCGTCTTTATCATATGGTCTTCCACGCTGTCGGCGTCTACGCCACCAGCGCATCGATGGATCCGGTCTTCCGAAAATGCTTCCCTTCTTCAGATCTTCAAATATTTCTGCCAATGATCTGCCATCATCGCCTTCTGGTACTTCAAAATCATCGGATCGATAGAAGGCAGCAAATAATCTACGACATTCTCTCTTGGAGTCGGACAAAACTTCTCCCTTCCAAGCGTCATCAAAACGGTCAATAATGTTGTCGACATCTCTCTCAACGTCAGCGCCAACGGCTTGAATAAAAGCCTCATTTACATATGTCAACAGAATAGATGGTAATTTCTTAATTCCAAACACATAATCCATAAGGAATACAAACTCATCAGTCTTCACAAGATTATCAATGTAGCATTTAAGATCTTCATCCAGAGTTGGATTATTAAATTTTAATTCTTTGAATTTAATGTCTGGAATATCTTGCTCAAACGATGCAACAGGGATTGACTGTAGGTTGTATGATTTTTCTTCTCGAGCAAATTTGGCATCGATCTCGCCTTCGTTTATTTTTCCGGCAAGAATAGCATCGGGTACCATTATGATTCGAACACCGAACTTCAAGCCGGTAGATCCAAGGTATGTATCGCTACCTTCACTAATTGAAGCATCACCAAATATATCTGAAATGTTGACATTTTCGTCAAAAAGATCCTTTGCTTGAGAAAAATACTCTCCAAACTCTTTAATATTGCAAACGCCCTTAAGAGAATTTGGCATATTCTTGATAATTTGCGCAGCTTCGGAATCAGGATTCGCCCAAAATGGACTATCAGAATAAAATTCTTGTGGTTTCTCGACTGTTCTTATGTATTTTTCAATATAAAAACCGAAACCACCGGCTGCTGTGAGATCAACAGAGCTAACATCACCAACATCTGGAACTGATCCATATGATATTTCACCTTCCGTAATTGGGGCCTCGGTCTCTGTAAGTCCTGATTTCAAAGTAGTTTTAGCATAAACATCTGGTAAAGCCAGTGTATATCGATAAAAATCATAAATATATTGACTTCCATCAAATCTTTCATTTAGATTTGACATCATTTGACTTATTTCGTGACTAACAAGATATTTCAAAAGAATCTTACATTGTCTTCTCACATCATAGATTGTGTTTATGTGTGATGCAAATCGAGCACCGTTTAGAGTTAAAAGAAGCGGATCAAAATCAATTGTCTGATCAATTACGACGCCCTTCTGAGCGAGCGATGGGTATCCTGCAATATAGCAGCCTTTTAAAACCTGCCGCACTCTCGGTCGATTTTTATAATCTTCGTCAATTTTAGCAGGATTGATAGTTTTGATTCTTTCAATAGAGGAGCCGTGACCTTTGATGATTTTAAGAACATCTCTGTTTGGATACAAATGTCGTCGTTGGGCTTTGTCAATAATTGCTCTTGCTTCATCAATTTCTGAATTAGATTCAATTTCGCCCATCTTAACTTTACGAACCAGTGCCATAACAGCACATTCAAGGAAAAGAAGCCAATAATTATAATTTTGAACCCTTCCTCCGAATATAGGAATAAGTGCCTCTGTTTCAGATAATCCTTGTTCCATCTTTTCTACAATTACAGAGGCAAAACCAGTATCATAATTGTCATCAGAATATCTCATGTGAGAAAGAACAGGCATTGATTTCACCATTGCTTCGGCTGCATATATTCTAATTGTTGCTGCGACTGTGGTGTCCAAATAAGCGAGCGTTGAAGGATCGGATATTTTATCAAATGGCGTGTGATTGATACAATCAGGATCCTCACTTAATCTTGAATCAGGCGGAATTGCTTGCTCGAGTTTTGTAACATTGTCAGCCAATTCTTTCAAACCAATAAAATCAGTTCGTCTAGGCTTGCACCCATCAAACTCCGGAACAAGCGCTGCTGCGATTCCTAGCCAGCCTTTAAACTTCTGCGGTTCGATGTAAAACGGTGGATTGTTGTAACTACCGCCGTAGATTGCAGGATCCAAGAAGTGGACTCTTTCGTTATTTGTGGCTGATTTACCTAGAACCATTTCTTCTTCGTCGTATGTATATTCCCAAGTGCTCTCGTCAGATGTTGCTTCAGGATTTACATACAATACATCGTCTGGTGTCAGGTTATTTGCTACATACCCGAAGTCATAACCTTCAGGTTGCGTTCCATCTAACTTTTGATTAAGACCTTTAAGGACACCTTTGTAGAGATACTCAATATAATTTTTATATGAGTCCTTCGCTATTTGCTTAACTGGGAGCGCAGAGTGCCCAGAAGCCGAGAGAATAGAACTGATATAATTTGAGAACAAAACTCCTTGATATGGAACTTTTAGTTCTTGTAAACTTTTTTCTGTAATTGAACCATGTTGTTCAACTAAAGCGGAGCCAGTGCCCGAGATGCCAACCGTATTGACAACTTTGTATTCTAGTCGATCGTAGGGAATATCTTTTTCTTCTTCGTCTTTACCGAAGAATGTTTTTTCATATTCGTTTCCATAATAATAAACAAATGTCCGATAACCTAACTCTTTTTTAATTTTGATCTCGCCATCTTCATAATTTGTGAACATTAATTCATATTCAAATCGACAACCTTCATTTTTATCATTAAAAAAATCGAGAATAAGGTCAGGTTCCTTTCTATATGTTCTACGATATTTGACATTAACGTTTTTCAAGCCAAGCCCAATGTCCATTGTTTTTGTTTTTGATTGAGGACGAACTTTTTCCGTTGTTTTGAAATCAATTGCAAAATCATTTGCATCTAGTTTTTCTTTTGTTAAAATCCCAACTGTCTCTGGAAATACGCCTATAGGCTCTTCGCTCGAAAGGGCACCAAAATATATTTCGCCAAGTTTAGTTGTTGAGAATTTTTCTTTTTTTGCATCCCAATCTTCTTGTGAGTTGGCCCAGTCGATTTGGAAAACAAAGTTGTTTGATCTTTGTTCGTGTCTTCGAAGAGGCAAATTGCATGTATCGGCTAATACATTATCTAAGAAAGAATCTGTCTTTCCGATCATATCATTAGTAAATGCAAAAGCCAAAGATCTAAATGTTCCTTCGGCAAGTTCTGCTGCTTCTTGTAATGATTCTTCTGTGTCCAAAGCCACAATTGAAGAAGCGTTTGTCGGAGGACAGAATGGATCGTTCAAGCGGCCTTTATCGTTTGAATTTGGATTAAAAGCATTTTCAATTGCATCGCCAAGTATTTGATCTGGTCCTTTGGCCAATGCATCTGCCAAATCAAGTAAATCGCCAGCGGCACGATCATTGAGTTTTGCTATATAATCCTCTGCTTCGACTGGGTTCATACCAGCATTAGTTAAAATTGTTTTTCTTTTATCGTTCCATTCGTCCATTTGTGCCGAGGTTAAACAAACAGAAGCATCAACTGGTGCATCAACACCGGGCCTTGTTAATCCATTTCTAACATTAGCACGTTGTTCAGGAGTCAATCTATTACCAATGTTACTAAATATGGCAGCGACTTTGCTTGGATCATCAAAAAATATTGCAAATTCTGGGAATTTAAGTGAAATCGTGGAGGAGATTCTTTTTAATGTGTTTATATCTTGCTCTCCGTCGTTGGCAACCAAGAGTTGTTCCAATTCTCTTCTAGAAGAGATTCTTGCAATTGTTTCTGTTATCTCTTTATGTTTATTCTTTAGATCGCTTGCCGTTGCATTTTTCGCCAAGTTCTGTAATTTTGTGTTTGTAATTCCAGCATCGGTCAGCAAACTTGATGTCAAATCATCGACATCTGAATCACTTGTGCCGTCATCACAAAATAAATCACGCATCATGCCACCAAAGTTGGCGTCGGGACCTTTGACTGCTTCGGCAGCGAACCTGCCTACAGCCTCAAGTGCTTTACATAAGGCATTTTCAATTGTTAATAACACTTTTAATAATAATGCTGTGATGACTCTTGTTATTAAATCCGCAACAGCATCTTTTAATATCTGCACTAATTTATCAAATATAATTTTCGCTAGGCTTCTAATATTTGGTAGTCTCGGAAGTTTTGGGAATGCAAGACGGCCTCCATCCAAACATTGTTTAAAAGTCAGGGTACTCAAGAATGATCTAATCGGAGGATAAATAAAGTGAACGTTTGGGCAATCAAAAGAAGCAATGATTCTTCCAATCAATTTGGCACCGGGAATCTTATCCAAGGCAGCGAATAGATCCTCGATTCCAACTAGAGACATAAACGCCTCAACATATGCATCAAATATCGCTCCTTGGACGTTCCCAAGTGCTTTACCAATAGAGCCTTGACGGACTTGCTCTGGATTTGAAATATCAACAATTCCAGTTTCATTTTTAGCATCATCAATCATTTGCTGCCGCTGTTCATCGGTCATATTTTGCCATTGCTGAAGTTGTTCTGATGTCAATGAGCCTTGAAGTTCTCTTCCTTTTGTCTCAAGTTCTTGTATTTTTTTATTCAAATCATCTTTAATTTGTTTTGCAACCGTTGGTACTTGCTCTGGTGTTTTACCTGTTAGTGAGGAAACGAGAAATTGTTTTATTTCATTACCAGCAGAGAATTGAACTGAAATTTGTTCTATGTTCTCGGGGCTGAGGGTTGCTGGCTTCGAAGGAAATGGTCCAATTTCATCCGTGATGGCTTGCCAAGCCGGACCGGATGTTAAATTGGTTCCAACGCTGTTAGGGCCACCAATAATAGTTATAGAACCATCTTTAAATTGTTGATATTCATAACCGCCCTCACCCATTACAGCCCTTGCGTCTGTATCGCTTCTTAAAAGCTCTATATCGCCGAGGAACTCTCTTAAAGCAGAAACAAAATCATCAAGTGCCGATACTTGTGTTTTATATTTTTCAATATTACCAGCATTTGATGAAATATTGTCAGAGACAGACGACAATTGTTTTGCATCCATTTGCTGGTCGGTTGTTACGCGGCCGGGCTGATAATCTCTTTCCCATGGTGCCGGCATATCTCCAAATTGTTGAGCAACATATTCTCTAATCTCGGCTTGTTTTCTTGGGTCTAGACCAATAAGAAGTTTATCCATTGCAGCAGGAGACATATTTGATATTGCAGCACGAACGATTTGATTAAGAGCAGTTCTTAAATCCATTCCAGACAATAGACACTTGATTGCTTTCTCGAGCAATTTATTAAAACCACAAATACCAAAGTTGTCGAAAAAGTTCTTTAATCTCTGTTTTGCACCTTCGCCTTTCTTTCTTTTTCCGGCAATTCTTGATAAATTAAAACCAGACAACCCATAGTTTGCAAATTCTTCTTCTGTTAAAAACAAGGAGACAAGTGAGTTTTCAAAATCAAAACCAGCAAGTGCTGCTTCTCTACCTGCTGCAATGAAAGGGTTCTCGCCTCTTTCTGCACCTCGCGATTGACGGCGCTCTGTTCTGGATGCTCTTGCATCTGCTCTATAAAATTTATTGTCTTTTTCTCTTTGTTCTCGATTTTCTTTTCTTGCTCTTCTACCAGATAGAATACCTTCCGCTTCTTTGTTGATTTGCTTTGTTTGTTTTCTTTTGAATCTTGCCTCGTCTTGTTGATTTCTTCTTTGTTCGTTCTCGTCTTTTCTTTCTTCACGTGCTCTAGATCTAGCTGTACTTTCTTGAATTTCTTGAATTTGTTTATTGAGGTCGTCTATTTGATTAATTGCATTTGTCTTCTTTTTGTACAAAAGGGCAGCCTCGCCTACATTATCAAATAATATTGCCGCAATATCATTTCCTTGCGAAACAATAGTTTTTGCATATTCTATTTTTTGCCCTTGATCTGCATTTAAGAAATTCTCAACAGCATTGGTTATACTATTGGATATATTTAATTCGTTCAAGGCACCTGTATTTGGATCCAATAAATCAGAATCTCCAAGACCTTCTGAAGGAGCGAAAGTAGCCTCCCAAGTTTGATCTACAATTTCAGAATCTGGTTTTGTTGGAATTGGGCCACCAAAAATTTCTGCTGCTAAAAGATCGACTTCATATTGTTGTTGTTGACGCTCAGCTTCAGCGGCAGCTGCTTGAGCCTGTTGTTCAGCAATAATAGCATCTGCTGCGGCTTGTTCTGCGGCTTGCTGTTCTGCTAATCCAACAATGAAATCTTCTGCTCTGTAATTTGTAGTTTCAAATTGATAAGTCCACAAACCGACAATCTTTTCAAGTTCTTCATCTGATTTGTCTCTTTCTTTTGTCCAAAAATCAATTTTTTCTTGCAACTCTATTTCTTTTTCAACTTTGTATAATGCCTCTTCAGCCTCACGTGCGGCTCTATTGACTCGTGCGTCTAAGATCATGTCTCCGGAATTATTACTTGTTTTATCTAAATCTTCTTGTAATTCTCCGAGAATCTGGTTTTGTTGTGCTCCTGCTTCTTCATCTGATAAACCAGATCTTGCTGCATCACCGGCAGCCCTTGCAGCATTTGCAGCGCCAGCTAAAACCTTGCATGCATTCTGGTTCCATTTATATTCAATTGCCTCAAAGGTTGAAATAACCTGATCGAAGAAGAAGTCACGAAGTCCTTCTGTCCCGCCGTTATTATCAACAATGCAGCCAAGTATAGAAGTGGTGCCATCAGTTACACTTGTTTCTGGTGAAGCGTTTCCATAGTCAAGAGTTAGTTTTGGATATGTGTATTTAACCAAAAAATCAAGCCAAGGAGGTGTCTCTCTTGAATTTAAATCGCTGTCGATGGGATTTATATTGGCTATATAGCCCAACGCCGTTTCATTATTGAACGGTGCTCTGTATTTTCTTCTGCCTGCTTTAAGAGAATTTAAATTTATTATTTCATATTCAGGGCAACTAAAACCCATAACTTCAAGTTTCTTAATATAATATGGATTATTACCTCGTTGTTTAAAAGTTATTTTTATCTTATCAACAGCACGTCGAGTTCTCCGATTGCGAAGACGAAAGTCGGTTTGGGACTCGATTAGTGCCTCAATTTGGTCTGCGATATCGTCAATCTTGTCGATATAGATTTTACAATAGAATGAGTTCTTATAAGACCCCTTGATCGGATCATTTTGAAAAGCCAATTTTCCTTTCTCGGATTGCCACCAATATGCTTGGTATTTGCTGTAAACTCCAAGAACATGTTTTAATCTTCGTATCTTGGCTTTAAATTTGGTGCCATCGATAATTACTTCTTTCACGCCAGATGCGTCTGAGTCTTCTTCATCTCCAGCAAGACCTTCCGGAACTCTATCAAAGATAAATGCGGGAATTACAACCTTTACCCAGATTGGCTCTCCGCCTTTTGGTGTTTGATACAAAGAAACCCAATAATCATCAGCACGAGCATAAAGCTCAAGCGCCTCGGGATTGAAACCTTCAGCATTTAAACCATATGCCTCAATAAGTCCTTGGCTCAATGAATAAACATCAAAAACGCCAACAGTAACACTTTGGGTCACCTTTTCAATTAATTGCTCTGTTTTTGCTTTATTTCTTCTTAGTAATCTGTTAAGTTTCTGAGGATCATCAGCGAAGGCGAAGATTACTTGGTTTGATATTTCTTTTTCAAAAAATCGCAATAATTGATAGATTCCTGCAATCTTATAGGAATTCAAAACCTCACGAAGAGATTTGCCCGATTCTCTCATTTGAGACACATCGTAACTATCGCCGTTGTCGTTTACATTAACTCTGACGACATATTCACATCGCTGTTCATCAAGAAAAGGCTCTTCTGCCTCATACCAAACAGGAACAATAGCATCGGGATTCGGTATGCAAGTAGGACATATCTTCGGAGGTGGTCTCTCCGCAACGGTGTCTTTACAAACATCTTTCTGTTTGTTTAAAAACTTTGATTCATTAAGTGTTGTCATGTTATGTAAATATTATCCGAAAGGAAATTTCTAGCACCTTTAATTGGTAATAAGTCATCAAAATCATATGCATTGAATTCCATTAGAGTCAAATTAAGGTTAGTCCAAGTATGATTCCATTTTGCTTTTTTACCTTTGAGAATATCAAACTTGTGTGCGGCTTGTAAAACAAAGTTTGGCATGTTTGTTATTGGTGCCAGTGGTACAATAGTGTGCGTATGAATTGCAAGAGCGTTGTTGATTTTATTTGTTCTTTTGTTAAGGTCCTCGACTGCTGTGCAAATCTCTTGTATAAGAGTCGTTAACTCAGAAAGATATTCCGCTAGATTGTTTCCAAGCACCGCTGGTTGTATGTTCTCTTCGTCGCCTGCAATAAGATCAATGCGGCCTCTCATATCAAGTTCGCCTCCAACAGAAGAAGTTTCTTTTTTAATAGAACTTGTCTTGGTGGGACCAGCATAAATCTTGACAGATTCTCTCGCAATGATTCTTGTGTGATCTGCTTTCAAAGCAATTGCAGAACGATCATCGGCGCTTCTGTTCTTACCCGGTGGCAACCCAAAGTATGCGTCAATGTTTCCTCTTTGCGTAATGTAGAGCGTCGCTGCATCTGTAATTAGATTCGGTCCTGTCTCAAGGCCGTCAGATGCATTCTCGTATGCAGCGGCTAGGCCTGCGATCATATGGATTCTTCCACACTTGCCGCCAAATGCGCCTTTACCAGAACCTAAAGAATATGGTCTGTCTCGGCCGAGAATAACAAAAGCATTGTTATCTCCGGCGATCACTGTTTCACATGGGGCCGACTCATAAATTGGAACACACTCGGCAAGTGGTGTGTGAAATGGTCCAGTAAATTCTCCCGAACTGATTATTTCTTTAATACCTTGATCCGTAAATGAAAGGCATTGAACATCAATTGGTTTCTTTTGTGATTTAAGATCTCCTGACATTATATTTGTCCTATTGCTTCAGCATGTATCGAAATGTGAAAATGTTCACCATCAAATGTAGTGCCATTATTTTTTCTTGCTGCTCGATTCGATGCATATCTTTCGCTTACTTTTTCCCATTCAAAGCTTTTAAACTTTTTGGCGCCGAGGTATTTATTGGCCAATTCTTCTAGCTTGACTCCTTGCTCAAAAGTTAGTTTGTTTGTACTAAAATCGATTCCCAAGCCAACTTGATGTGCCGACTTTGTTTTATTTGATTGCAGAATGGGTACGTTTTTTTCTATGTTTCCGGGAATATCATTTGGATAATTAGTGTAATTATTTAACATTTCCGTTCTATAAGCGGAAGTACCATAAGTCTTTCTATACCATTCTTGGCCTCCAGATTTTTGTACGTTTGTGTGTTCAATTCTTACTTGAGCTCCAAGTGTTCGAAGCGTGCTTGTGGGAACTAAATTAATTCCAACATTTTGTTTATATTCGGCCATAAACTCTCTTATTATTACTTGTGCTTGAGGCGATAATTCTTCTATAGATTTGGAACTTATATCTTCGAAATCTCCTGCCAATGTGGGAGAATTAGATCCATTTCCAAAATCATCAGCCAAAGAATTTTGAAAATGTTTTGCAAGTTCAGAATATCTAGAATCAGAAAGTCTTGTAACTTTCGTATAACGTAACCCACGCATTCTTCCATGATCAGCTGTTTGTGGGCCTTGATCATTAAATTTTAACTCAACAGTGCATCCTGCTTGGAACTTTGGATCAGGTTCAGAAGAATATAAAGCAGAATCAGGATATGCTGTATAGCAGCCACCAATCAAATTATTTATCAAATTTATTTTTTGTTCTTGATCAGATACTTTGCTCAAAAGATCAAAGTCAAACATGTGATCGTCAAGTTCTTTGATGTACACTTTGATTGCAACAAAGCGATTAACTGTAGACCCATTAGTTGTTTCAGCAGATGATCCAGCTGGGTCACTCATTACAATACCCTCGAAGGTTGTTTTTCCAGCAAGTTTATTTCTTCCGAATAACTTATCTAGCTTTACCTCTTCTTCAATAGCGTGTCTTGCAAATCTATCTTGAATTGCATCAAAGTATTTAACAAAATAATTACTCATCGTCTTTACCTGAAATTAAATCAAATAAATCCTTTTTATCATCATCTGTTAAGCCAGCAGAGGCTTTTTCATTTCTAGACATAAGACCAGCGATTTTAACTAATTGCTCGTTTGATCGTTGTAAGGTCTCAACATATTTTGACATAATAATGCCAATTTCTCTATGTCTTGCTTCATCAACTGCGACATATTTTATTGCATCGTTTAGAAGCTCTTTAGTCACTTTTCTATCTTCTTCTATATTTTCTAATGCTTTATCAATGCATTTTTCAAGTTTTTTGCTCATAACCTAATTAGTTTTAATTCAAATTTTACCATCATCCCAATCATCTTTAAAATCTTTGTATTTTTCTCGCATTTTATTTAATTGAGTAACAATTTGCTTAGTATTAAGTCCGGTTAATTCTCTTAAATATAAATAAACAGCTTTTTTATTCAAGATATCAATTTCATCAGCTGAGGAAAGAATTATTTTTATGGCCTCGTAAACTTTCTTTTCATTATCTCGCATGTCGTCAGTTCCCCATGCGTCGATTTCTTCCCAAAGCTTCTTCCAAAAATCTTCTTTTTCTCGGTTTGAAAGGTAATTTGATTCAGCTTGAACCTCTTGTTCGTAGACTTCGCTTGCTACGAGATCATATTCAACTTCTCTTTGGCAGCGTTTGGTTTGCTTCTTTACTTTATGAATAAACCAATTCTTCGTAACAACACTGAAATAAGAGAATGCTTTGGATCCTTTGTCGGGATCGAATTTATCTAAAATTGTTATAAGCCACGCTTTACATTCGTCTCTTAAATCATCGATATTAGCAAGCGAGGTAAAATGATAAGAATAAACAATCTTATCTACCATCTCGTTAAATGTCGGCTGAATAAAACCAACATAAAGTTCGGACTTTCTTTCGTTACATTTCGAAGAGCAATACTCAACTATTGCCGCTTCGTGTACCTCCGTAAAATACATTCTCTTCGTTGACCGCTTGCGGCCTCGTCTCTTCGTTGTCATAAGACTGTTCATCCTCTTCTTCCAGCTCAATTGGCTCGGTTAATTTATAAATATCGCTATAGTCCTCCAAAACTTCTAGCAATGATTGTGTGTGCTTGATAAGGAACGCCATTGTCTCATCTCCGTAATACATCTCGAGTTGAAACAATCGTTGCAAATGATTGCGATAAGTGGTCAAAAGATCCACTAAATCGGTAAGATTTTGAGATACAAACAGTACCTTGGCAAGTAGTTTACTAATATACCAAAAGGCAAAAAGATTGCCTAGAATAGACAAAAATAAGGCAATAATCAGCCAACTAATTAGGGTCATTGATTCTTTCCTTTTTCATTTGTTTTAAAAGTTCTCTATTATTTTCTATTGTATCGATTACTCTAGAAGCGGCAGTAGAATTGTCTTTTCTTGTTTCTTGTTTTTGAATAAGCTGCGGAATGCGAACAAGAGGTCCGGCCATGGAGCATTCAAGGCACTTTTCTTGTGTCTCGGACATTCCATGACGGACCTCAAACTCACTGTCGCAAGCATCGCAATGATAATAATAACGAGGCATTATTGTTGCGAAGTCTCAATAGTTTCACTGTCGATTCGAACAACCGGAGGATTCATTACGACGAGTTGATTTGCATCGTCAACTTGGATCTCGAAACCTTGAAGTACAGGGACAATATCCGTTTGCTCGAGGAGAGACTTTTGTAGTGCCATCATTAGAGCGCCGATGGCTTGGCTTGATAGAGTATAATTCATTTTTTCTCCTTTTCTAAATTATCTAATTCTAAATGAAATGTTTTTATGAGGCCCAAAACAGCTGATATTTTGTAAATTCTTGTACTCATTTCAAAGATATCAGAATCAATACTATGATAAATACCTAAGCCTTCATTGTCAATTTTCTTAATTAAATCTTTGCATTTTTTCTCGAGCTCGAACAGCCAGTTTCTTAATTCTTTATTCTTTTCCACTGTAAATTCAAATTCAGTCATACTACCATCTAAATGTATCTTTATAATAATCTACTAACTTTTTGATTTCTTCATCAAAAATCTTTTTTGGCTTCCAGCCTAGCGATCTTAATTTATCATCATTGAGGGCATATCGAACATCTTGGCCCTCTCTTTTAAATCCAAGATCAACATGATCAAGATAATTGCGATTATCTTCAAAAAAACATTCAATTATCTTTCTAACGGTTTCTTTGTTTTTTTGTTCAAATCCACCAGCAACATTATAAATTTCGTTATAAGTTCCTGATTCAATAATAGAAATTACAGCCTCTGCTGTATCATCAGAATGAAGCCAGTTTCTTACCGGCTCTCCTTCGTCATGAAGCCGTATTTTCTTTCCACGCTGAAGCATTTTGACAGAAACAGGAATTAATTTTTCTGGATATTGTCCTTCGCCATAATTGTTGGTAGGACGAAGAATGAGATATTTCATGTCATAAGTCCGAGCCCAAGCAAGAATAAACATATCTGCTGCCGCTTTCGAAGCAGAATAAGGATTGGATGGTTTGAGAATATCTGTCTCAATATGTTCGCCATCTACGATATCTCCGTAAACCTCGTCTGTACTAAAGTGAAAAAAGATTGGTTGATTATCGACGTTTCTTGGCTTCTTGCGTATTAGATCTAATAGGTTCTTTACGCCAACAACATTTGAGTGAATAAAATCATTAGATTCAATAATACTGTTGCCAACATGAGATTCGGCAGCAATATTAATAACATAATCACAGTCTGGAAGATAGGTGACATCTGCAATATCTTCTTCAAGAAAATCAAAGTTTTCATATTCACAGAATTCATAATAAGATTCCATGTTAGCAGCATATGTACATTTATCAATTCCGTATACTCTCCAGCCTTTTTGAAGACATTTGCGGGTCACATATGAACCAATAAGGCCAAGGCACCCTGTAATAACTATTAATTTCATTTATTCACCTTTTCCACTTGTTTTGCGATCCAACTATAAGTTTTTTCCATACCTTTTATCAATGGTTCAGAAACAACCCAGCCAATCTTCTCTCTATATAAAGTGTTGTCAGAATTTCTACCATTTACACCAATAGGGCATTTGTGTCCATATTTTTTTATAAACTCTTCACCGTCAATATTGTGAATAGAAAGATTTTTGCCTGAAATCTTTATGGCCATTTTTGCAAAATCATTGATTGCAATCATCTCTTCTGAGCCGATATTAACAGGACCAGAAAAATCAGATTGCATAAATCTATAAACAGCCTCGCAGCACTCATCAACATGTAAAAAAGACCTAGTTTGAGTGCCGGGCCCCCAAACTTCAACTGTACCACCTTCTGGGGTTTCTGCAACTTTTCTGCAAAAAGCGGCTGGTGCTTTCTCTCGACCTCCTGTCCATGAGCCGTATTCTCCAAATATATTGTGAAATCTTGCAACTCTAACTTCTAAACCCTTATTTCTTGCATAGGCAAGAAAAAGTCTTTCAGAAAAAAGTTTTTCCCAACCATATTCGGAATCAGGATTAGCCGGATATGCTGAGTCTTCAACGCAATTTGGATTCTCGGGATCCAATTGATTATGTTCAGGATACATACACGCAGAAGAAGAATAAAAAACTTTTTTTACTCCTTTTACAGCGGCTTCGTGAACTATATTTAGATTAACCAAGGCTGAGTTATGCATAATATCGGCGTCATTTTCACCAGTAAAAACAAAACCAGCACCACCCATATCAGCTGCCAATTGATATATTTCATCTATATCTTTTGATACGACATGTTTTACGAGTTCGGGATCTCTTAAGTCGCCCTGAACAAAATGATCTGCATATTCATGAACTGGTTGCCACTCATTAAATTTAATATCAACACCTCGGACCCAATAACCTTTGGCTTTTAAATATTTTACCAAATGTCCTCCGATAAATCCACCGGCTCCACAAACTAAAACTTTTTTCATTTTCTTTCCTTATAAATCAATAAATCACCGTAAGTAATTTGCAATTCCTTTATTACGCTCTCTCTTTCATTTATAACAACTTTATAGCCGTTTTCGGCCAAAGAAACTGCGTATTTTAATTGTTGCGACTCTACTAACATTGTAGACTCAGGTTTGTAGCTTACATAATCAAATTCAATAACGGTGTCTTTGCTGTTGTTTTCAATAAAAAAATCAACTTGATTTTTTAAATGATCTATGTTGCTTTCGTCTGATGCTACACTGATTAATGCTTTTAAGCCCAAATCTCCAGAATAAATAGACAGAGCTCTGTTATCTCTAGGGAAACAAGGGCCGCCGTATCCGTACCCATACTTGATATATTTATTACCAACTCTAGTATCAGACCCAATTGCCTCAAGAATAGCATCGGGATTACACCCTGATTTGATTGCTATGTCTCCAATCATATTTGCAAATGCAATCTTTGTAGTAAGAAAACAATTTAAAGAGATTTTGCATATCTCTGCTTCAGTACGAGACATACGGCAAATTCTTGGCTCATTGTCTGTCATATTGATGTATGTATCTTGAATTAAGTTGCCGGCTTCAATTGAGCCCTCACCAATTAAAACCATATCTGGTCTCGCTTGGTCTCTGATGATTGTACCTTGTGCGATAAACTCTGGATTATAAGATACAGTGTAACCATACTCTTTTAGTCTTTCTTGGATAGTATCACAATAAGTTGGCATTGTTGTACAGCATACAACAAAGTGTTTATTTTCTTTCTTACCAAGTGAGATTATTTTATCAACTAAATAATCAACTTGTGAATGATCATAACGACCATTAGGTAATGATGGCGTAGCAACAACAACAAATAAAAGATTTGAATGATTTATGGCCTCGTTTATATCAATTGTTGCTCGAAAGTTTACTGATCTTGTAAGATAATCTTCTACATGTTGTTCTTCACTCTTTAAAGATTTATTATTAATAGAATCGACATAATCTTTGTTAATATCTAAACCTACAACATCATAACCTGCTTTCTCGAGTGTCAGGGCGAAACATAATCCTAATTTACCTATTCCAATGACTGAGGCATCTTTTATTAAATTCATATAAGTCTCCAAGTTTTGGGGTAAAACCCCCATCTTTCTCTACCATCGGGCGGTATAGCATAGCTCTTTGGGGCTACAACAATCTTATCAGGATTATCATTCAAAAGAGCAGCCCACCAACCAAAAGAAGTCATATGGCAGGTAATATTGTGATCACACTGTCTCATGATTTCAAAATCAACAATATCACTATTTCCTTCACAAAAAATGATATTATCTTGCTTAAAATTTGATTTGCACCACTCGATATCAGACTGATTGTGTGCATCGCCTTTACGACTACCCCCAGAAAAGACTAAAAACTTCACATTTTTATTTGAAAATAATTCCAATGCAGGATAAAGGTATTTGCCGTATTCACTATCTTCGGTCAAAACATCACCTTGTCCGTAAAAATTAGCATACTCAGGATTTGTTCCATCTGAGTTGTCTCCTCTACGTACATGAATAGAGACTATTTCAGAATCATCTTTGATGCTTTCAATATAATTCCTTGCTTCTTCTACGATAGATTCTTTTAATTTAAACTCGTTCCTGATTGCATCAACATGTTTTGCAAAATAATTATAATTTTGAAAAAATCCGTGAAAATCTGTATTATCTTTTATACTAAATACTTCAGGCCAAAATGATGCGTGATTTGGCTCTATAAACTTGTACTGTATATTATTGATGTCTTTTTCGGTCAAATAATCGCAACTTAAATTGAATTTATTTAAATAACACTTTTGGTTCTGAAATGTAATCTGCTCAGGGTTTGGTATTTTTAATTCATACCCTGTTTCAATAGCAACAGACTTGATCATAGCGTATTGAAAAAGTTGATTGCCAAGTCTACCGTATTTACCAAGTTGACTAAATGTAATCAATCTACCACCTCAATATCTTTAAATAAAGGAAATTCTCTAAGGTCTCGATAAAACGGTTGTTCTGGTAGATCAGGCATATCATCAGGATAATTTTGCATTAACATCAGACCTCTTGCTGCTTGTTCTGGTGACATATAAGCATTCCATCCATTGAGCTCGATACTGTCTTCGTGATACATTACTTCACCACGACCTTCGTATCGCATCTTGCGAAACCATTTAACAGCTTCATAATCATCCGTTAGAATCATGCCGCCTTTGCCAATCTTGAGATGCTTTTTAATATGAAATGAAAGACACATCATCGAGCCGGGAATGTACATATTTGAAGTCAAACGTTTGGCAGCGTCCCAGATTGGGTATGGTTCAAGTTGATAAACTCCCTGCCATCTATAATCTCGAAACTTAACAGTGCCGCCGGCATGCATAATTGATTGAGGTACAGATAGGTAGGTCCTCGCTGGGATAATAACCTCATCAACATTGTGATATTGGCAGCACATAAGCAGTGCATCCGTGCAATTATCTGTAGATACAGCATATGGTGCACCGCAATAATCAGCGACCGTCTCTTCAAACATTTTAACAATTTTATATGGATTGTGTCTCATAGTAACTCCTTGCTGATATTTTCTACAAAATAATCAAAAGTAAATGGATTCATTATTTGATGAAAACAATTATAATATAAGCCCCATGTCATTTTTTCAAATGTTAAATTTTTAATTTTTGATTTATGTTCAAAACTTTTCATTTTTTTCTTTGAGATAATGCTTATACATGCATCTGGTATAGAGAAAACTGTGTAATCTGTATTGCTCCTATACCATGCTGCATTCTTCCATACATCTCCGTTATAACCAACCGGTTGATTTTTTTTAGTATTCTCATGCCATTTTAAACGTTCTTTTTCTTCACAACAAAGAACATCATTTAAAATTTTTTCAAAATCGCTATATAATATTTTTTGCGAACTTTCTTTATTGGGGCAAGTATCGTGTAACACCAATAACCCATTATCATTTAAGATTTTTAAACTATCATGTATTTCTTGCTGCACAACAGGAAAAAGATGTATTGCATCAATGAATATTAGATCGTATGTATTATTAAAAAAATACTCATTCATTGAAAAAAACATTTGTGATGTCATTCTGTGAGTTATGTTTTCTGATGCACCGAATGGATCAATTCCATGTTTTAATTTTACATTTTTAATATGATCAAATGTGTGGCCCTGATCTACGCCTAATTCAAGATAATCACATTCTTTAATTTTAGTGATTTCATTAATAACATGTTTAGGATCGTATTCATAAGGTTTTTCAAGACTATAGGTTTTACTAAAATGAAACCCTTGTTCTTCTTCAATACCATTGGGCATAAGAAACCTAGCATTTCTAAGATTATAATTCATATTTACCTTTTCTTTATAATATAACATATTTTTATATGTTTGTCAAGTTTTATTTTAAATTTATTTTTGCGAGACCAAATCCCGCAATACCGTATCTGTTTCCATTATAGAGCATGTATAGGATATCTTTATGTTTAAATACATATGGATAACAAACCATTTCAGAATCCCAACCACTATCAGAGACTGTCAAATTGCTTTGCTTACAATTCCATTTTGATCCATCTTCGCTGTGAGCATAACCGATTCTATATGGTGTTCCATCACCGCTTCTATAAGAATACCACATTCTATAGCCAGAATCATGATAACAAACAGATGGCTTTGAAAATGCTTGGGCTTTACCAATTTCATAAGGAATATCAATCCCATGAAAGGTCCAATTTTTCATATCACTTGAGGTTGCTTTTTTGATTACATGTATCATCTCACCATTAGAGGAAGACCAATCAATAGTAGAGCCATACCACATATGATATTTTTTGTTCTTATAAATTACATGAGGATATGACAAACTTATTTTATCTTCTTCATTTACTCCAAGTAATAAAGTTACCTCTTTTGTATTTAAATTAAATTTTCCTATATCTCCTCTCCAGTGTTTGCCTTTTTCCTGTTGCCACCCCATAAAGCCAATGTATGTTTGATTTCCTTCAAGCCAAAAGTTTCCAATTGTTATTCCATGCGAATAGAATGTGTTTTCTTTTGGAGTCAAAATAGGCTTTTTGTGATCATTAATAATAGTTTGTCTTATAATATCATAATCAACATAAGAAATAGAAGATCTATTTTTTATGTCTCGACCGGAGTAGAATATTCTGTATATGTCTTCTTTTAAATGCATTGCCAAAGGGTTTGATGCGTGCGAAAGAAGATTTTGATTATTGTTATTTACAGAATAAATGAGGCCCAATTTTTGCCATTTTTGTTCTTTCATATTACAATTTAAATGTATTACTTAATCTATCTAGTTTTCTACTTTTCGCAGGGACATAGACAGATCCGGGATCAGTATTTTTGGTTATTACAGCACCAGCGCCTATCAACGTTTCCTTCCCAACGTTGACCATGTGCCCTATTGTACTATTGACACCAATAAAACAATTAGATTCTATGGTGCATTGGCCTGATACAACTACATGTGAACTAATAAAATTATGAGATCTTATTGTACTATGGTGCCCAATATGATTACCGCTCCACAAAATAACATTATCTTCTATGGTTACAAAAGGTTGAATTGTGTTATCTTCAAAAATAAAACAATTTTCACCAATAGCATATTTTGTTAAAATATTACAACGGGAACTAATATATGATGGAAGTTTGTATCCTTTATCTTTTGCTTCATAAAAGATTCTCTCTCTTAAATGATTTAAATCAGTGTAACTAACTGCGATATGCATATCATATTCATCCGGATTATACAATTCCTCAATTTTTGAAAAAGGTATCATTGGTAACCCTAGATAAGTGCTTGAATCAATATAATCATCGTCTTTTGTAAAGCAGACTACATCATATTCGGAGTCATCACAAAAATATTGATATGCTATTTCAGTGTAAAGCCCTTCACCAAAAATAATTAATTTTTTATTTTTCACATATTCCTCGCTTGATTCTTTTAATAAAATTTATAAATCTGTTAGACACATATCACCAATTGAAATATGAACTTGTTTTATCACCTAAATTAAAAAACATGTCTAGTATACTAACATGATGACTAAAACCTTCCCACATTTGGTCATACTCAGGAAAATTTTCTAAATCATAATAAGTCAATTTAATATTATTTTCATCAAATAAATTTTCCTCCATATATCCTTTTGCGGCCGGGCCTGTAAAATATTCATCTGCTTCTAAATCTTTACAGATATTTATTAATTTACCGGTTTTGCCACCACGAATATCAAAGTCACGCGAATCTAGAACTTCTATTTTTATATCTAAAAGATTGATACATTCTTTCAACATAATACGATTTATATCAGATAGGTACTCATATTTTGGAAGTTGTTTTAAATAAATGTCCTCAAAATATTTTGAATATTGTTTAAAACACGGCGCTTTTTTATAATTTTCTCTGATTTTATTCCAGTGATCAATCGGCCATTGGTTATTCTTTACTTTTGTTTCATTGACTTTTTGGTCAAACTTTCCCTTAACATCAATAGGGATTGTAAGCCATGTTGGGCCCTTTTGAGTAATAATTTTATTTCTGTTTCTCCAATCTCTTCTAGTATATTGAGCGTTATCATATAATATTATATGAGTTGCCTTTTTCATGGTGGTAAAATATCCTTTCCATGGGACATAGTTAGATTGAGTAATTATTATTTTATTATTCATTTATTAACCTATTTAAACGATAATTTCTAAAATCATCTACACTTAAAAATTCTTTACTTTCAAACCCTAAAAGTCTACTCAGTTTTGCATCTTTTGGCTTGTCATTTAAATATTTAGGGTAATTAATTTGCTGTTTGATAAATGGTAAAGTGTACATATTATTGATACCACATCTAGAAAAACCAGTTGTATTGATTCCTGCTTTATGATAAACCATAGAATCGAAAAGAATAATTGAACCTGCTTTTACATTGGGCACAATGTGTTGATCTGTTAAGTCTAATTTTTGTTTTTTGTGGCTTCCAAGAATAAAACTGGTTCCGCCATTAAATTCATTGTAGTCGTCTAAACAATAATATAAATTGATTGCCAGAGGTCTTGAGGAAACAAATTCTTGATGTATGATGTCACGGTGATAAAAAGATTGATGATGATCCTGATTTTTTGGAATATAAATTGCGTTCTGCAAACTTAATATGGCATGTTTTCCCAATATAGAAGAAACTATATTCATAACAAAATTATTGTAAAATATATCTTTAAAGAACCAATCATACAAAAAAGGAGATCTTATTGTGTTGTTTTCTCCAATTAAAATCAAATTTTCAATGCCAAAAGAATTAACTTGTTTTTCATATATTTCAAGTATCTTTTTTTTCAATAAGTGACACTCTTCCAATTGAAGAACATTTGGTATAATTTGAAATCCATCATTGTAAAATTTATTAAAATTCATTATAACTAACAACCTTTAAAAAACAAATTCCACTTTTTTACTAATTTATCAGAATCCATAATACTTTTATATGTTTCGTGCATCTTGAAGCACATATTTTTGTGTTCTAGATTGTCTAGAGTTAATAATAAATTCAATTTTTCTGCAAATATAACAGTATCATATGTTGGTATTAGGGCACCGTTAATATCGCTTACAAAATCAGATGCATTGCAATTATCAAATGATATTATTGGTGTTCCCAATGCAGCACTCTCATAAGTAGTTCGAGGACCTGCATCACTAATCGTAGTAGAGCAATATAAATCGGCTGATGATAAAAACTTGTTGTATTCTTCCTCTTCAAGTAAGCCAGTATAATGATACTTAATTCCTAATGCATCAAGTTCAGACTTAAATTCATAATTATTGTGTTTGGCACAGATAATTAAGCATATATTTCCTAAATCGAAATTATATTGTTTTTTTATTATTTCTAATGATTTTAATAAATAATTAAACCCTTTTCGTTTCATATTAAGATAATACGCAGACCACATAATAATTTTTTGTGGATTATGATTCAACACTTTGCAAACGTATTCTCTATTACTTTGTTTAATATCCCATAAAGAATCAAACTCTTCAACAGTTTCGAGATTCTTTAAAGGTATCATTATTTTTTTAACGTTTTTAAATAAATAACTCTCGTTGGATTCTAGAAGAGAAAAAGAATTCCCAACATTGAGATACAAAGAATTTATATTGTTTTTAACAAAGCGTTTTATTTTATTAAACCTTAAACTTGGTGCATCTTTATCTATTCTGGTATTTTCAGACAACATCGGACAACTAGAATCACATCCGGCCTCTTTTTTGTAAAGTTCACAATTATATTCTTTTGGATAAGAGCACAAACCAGTCCATGTATTATTAACAGCAGAAATAATAAGTATTTTAGATTCAAAATGATTTGCAACTTTTTCTAGAATATTAAGATCAATGTCGTTTACATCAGTTATAACTAAAAATTTGTGTTTTGGCAATTCTTTTATTACACTATCAGAAGCCATTTTGTAAAATAAATCTATATTATTTTTAAAAAAACTTCTCCACGTACCAGCATTATTGTCATCAATAAAGGAAGGGCTAATTTGGTGGGATAATTTTAAATTACCACCTGATTTTGATATGTTAAAAACATCTATATTGTTAGTAAACTTACTATTATTTGTGTTTAAAAAGATTGATTTTATCTCCAACTTGTTTCTAAAAAATTTAAACATTTGAAATAAACCGTGCGCATCTTTGCCCTCATTGTGATCAAAAGCGCTAAAAAATACAACATCAATATCTTTCAAATCTTTAGCAGAAGTCACTATTCCTTCTCCAAAATATAATATTTTTTCTTAAAGCCGCACTTCTCAAATAATTTAAGAGACGCTTCATTTTCAATTTTAACTTTTGCCTCAGAATCTGGATAATAATCCATGATCGTATTAATCATGAAAGTTGCAATCCCTTTGCCTTGAAAATTAGGGTGAGTGGCAACTCGAATATCTTTATTTATAATTCCAACATATCCAGCCGGTTCATCTTTGTATAGACAGATAAAAAAACAATCACCCCACGCTTGCATATATGCTTCGTGAAATTCTTTTTCAATATATTCTTGTTGAACGAATCCTTCCCGGACACCATCCATGTTTCTAAGTTCTCTTATGAACTCCCAGTATTGTTTATTGTTTTTAATTAAGACCATATATCTACCTGATTCCCGAAAGGATTTCTAGAGTTCATCCAATATGATGTAAGATATCCTCGAGTATATTTCCATCCTTGCAATCCTAATAAAGGATTAAGGCATGAACCGATATCTAAAAAAGTATTATTTTGATTTTCCTTGAAGGCCTCGTAAATTACATA
>Ga0208795_1000339_pt1 | contig 23137 bp, 21 predicted proteins | sample CB_VirMetaG_6_FD_184541 | JGI IMG/M metagenome (GOLD analysis project Ga0208795, IMG submission 184541) | Freshwater to marine saline gradient viral communities from Chesapeake Bay - CB_1508_2 Viral MetaG (SPAdes) (version 4) | ecosystem: Environmental > Aquatic > Marine > Coastal | place: USA... | reverse complement strand
AATATCAGCTTCTAGAAGTCATACAACAAAAGCTCATAATATTAGAGTTGATTTATTAGATGGAACTGAACCTAGTATAGAAGAACTTCTTTTTAGACCACAAGTTGATAGAGATATAGCATCAAGCCCTTGGTTTGATTCTAGTGGCGAAAAGCCGGATGGTGTAAAAAAAGCAAGCGAATATAGTTTTTCTGCATACGGTCAATCACCATTTAAGCAAAACGAACAAATAAGAACGCTTTCTGCCTATATTGATGCAGATGATTTGCCTTGTACTGCGTGTTCTAATAGTGATAGACGAACAGTTAATTTTGAAGGTCTTTTAAACGGATATACCTATAGAATAGCAACTTATGTAAAATGCAATAGTGCTTCTAGTGATGTAAACTTTTATTTTGGTTATAATCTTTTGAAAGAACTTGGAGCTATAAGTTATACATACCCATCAGGAACAGCCGCAGATGCTTATTCAAATATATATAATTCGTCTTATGTTAATTTTGGCGAAGAGTCACATGAACTAGGTGGAAATAAATGATATTTGTTTTTAGGTTATTTTTTCCCAAATAATTATGATTGATCAAGTCATTCTCTTTCTTCCGCAATTTACGATATAGAAACCGGAGAAATAGTTACGGGAAAACCAACGACTTATACAAGAGATTGAGGTTTATCAAGTTCGGTTTCTTCGTTATCAGATGTTCAAGAAATGCAAGTATGAAATTATCAATTATTGACCGAATCACTTTCTTCTGTTATGAGCGGATCTCATAGTTTTGACTTTTATCGAACTATAGTAGAAAAATTAGATGGAACTGAACTTTCTATTGAACAATTATTAACTGGACCTCAAACAACAAAAACAACAACATTTAGTGCAAGTGGTGCAAGTTCAGGTTTTGTTCTTTCTATAGATGATGAAGGACTTCCTGCTACTGCTAGTCAAATATCAACTAAATTTCCATTAACTGATACAAAATGATCAAATGTATCTAAGTCAACAACTTTCAATCTTTTATTAAATCCAACTTCTGCATCTAATAATAATTTATCCCTTTTTGGAACTTATTATCCAGGTACTAGTCCAGAAAAAGTTAATTTAGATCCAGGGTCTGTTAGTTCTTATACCTTAGGAAGTTTTGTATACGATACAAATCTTATTTATAATAAAACTAAATGACAAGAAACTAGACAAAGTTTAAATAATCCTTTTTCTTCAGATGAATTTGATCCTCTTATAAATTGATGAGATGAAGAAGGTAACAGTTATCAAGATTTATTTGGAGATTGGAATTTTGTTAAAGTTCCATTAAGTGCTCCATATATTCCTTTTAGTTATAGTAAAAAGTTTTCTCCATTCAACGTTGGTTCTGCAATAGATGAATATGGATTTTGTATTTCTGGGCAACCAGGATCTGCTGTTGGCAATAGAATAGAAATTAGTTCACAAATAGATAATACAAAAACATATAGATATAGCGCATTCGTAAAAAAGAATACTGATAATCATATTTTGGATTTTTATTTTGGTTATAAAGTTAACGCAGGTTATTTTATCAATTATAATGGTAGTAATACATCAGATGCTTTGAATTATAATTTCTATAATATAAGTTTTGATGAAACTGGTTTACAAGCACAAAAGTGATACCTTTTTGTAGGTTATATTTTCCCACAAGGTTATGATTGCAATGAGTGATCAGATCCAGTTTCTAGCGCAATATATGATGTAGATACGGGGGAAAGAATTATTGTTAGTGATTTTTCTTCTGATTTAATTATAACTGCATCAACTAGTTTTGAAACTAATCTTTTTATTTATCCATATAAAGCCTCGCCCGGCATAGAAGAAAATGAAGAATTTCTTATATTTCATCCTCAAATTAATGAAATAGACGGATCTGAGCCAACTATAGAAGAACTTCTTGATTTTAGTTTTGCTTATTCAAATGAAGTGAATAATTGAGATCAATTTAAGTTTATGCAAGATAGTATTACAGGTCTTAGCCCACTAGCTTTCAAATTATATAATGAATCACTATGAATAAACAATTCAAACACTGAAATTCTTAGTGGGGTTTCTTCTCACTTATTGGATTGAGAACATATTTGAAAGTCAAATGAAAAAAGTTCAGATCCTAATAAAACTCCAAAGAAATGATATAAATTTGCTCAAGCGTCTAGTTCAATTCCTGACTCTGTTATATATAGATCAATTTGAGATCCTATTTCGCTTACTGCACTTTCAGGTTCAGAAAAAGCACAAACTGTAAAAAAACCAGTATTCGGATCAAAAAAAGTTACATATAATTCTGGAAATATAGTTGATGAAATAGGGATTTATCCTGATACTTCAGAAATGGATTATGTAAGATCTTCAAATCGCCTAAAGATCGCAATTTCTCCAGCAAATATTATGAATATTTTGATAACAAGAATTCTTGCCATCAATAATTTTGAAAATCTTTACGGCAAACCTGAAGATCTTTATAATGATCGCTACACTTATCTTACTGAACTAAAACAATATGTATTAAATATTTTGGCTCAATATGATAATGAATGATATAATGGAACTTTTACTCGATTCTTTGATGTTCTTCAAAGAGGATATTCTGAGAATATAGTAAACTTTATTGTTGAAAACCTAGTTCCAGCGAAATCACAAACAATAGCGGGTCTCTTTATTGAAAACGACAAACTTTATGATCGTAAATATAAGTGAACAAAACCACAAATTGAAGATGTAGTCTTAGAAGATGATTATAGGGTTAATCGTGAACAACATGGTGAAGATCTTTTACAAGAAACCCAAATAAATCAATTACATAATTATGAAGTAGAAGATAATTATTCAGAAACTTCTGTTAAATATAGCACAAATGAATATGCAGAAAATCTCTATTCTTATCTTACAATTAATTGGTCTAAACAATTTAATTCAGAAGATGAAACAATTAGTGAAGATGAAATAAATTGACAACACTCAGCTCCTATTATTCAAAAGGAATATGAGTGAACTTATTGATATTCACCACTTCAAATTTGAGATTTTAATATAGATTTTCAAGGAAAAGAGACTAATGTAGTTTCTTTAAGTGGTGCTTCTTTATATGGAAAGAGCAAATGAAAAGCACCGAGTTCAGTCACTAGATCAACTTTTGGATGAAGAGAAGAATTAGCTCATCTTGAAAACTCAAATCTTATATTCAACGCAAATAAAAAAGACCTTTATGGCAAAGATGATTTTGGTCAACTCCATATAAATCTCTTAAGATATGGTTTTCCAAGCCCAAATAGTTATATAAAAGTATTTATACCAGGTAAATCTGAAAATGATAATGATCCTATTATTTGTCTCAGTGGATTAAAAGATGGTGATAAGTATACAGTCCCAATATCTAGTTGTAATGAATATTCTATAAAGCTTGAAGAGAATGGAAGAAATATATCCTATTATGTTAATTCAGAAGATTTTTCAAATACTGGCTCCATTCAAGCAGAAACTAAATTAGATTTTGGATCTAAGTCTTTAACACCTATTATTGTTCCAGTGCAAGCAACTCTTCTTAATCAAGGAGCGGCTGGTAATGGTATGATTGTTGAAATTATTTTAAATAATGATCTTGATTCAAGTTATGCTATATGTGAAGTTATTCGTGAAAACCATTTAATTATAAGCGTATGTGAAGCACCTTATATTATATGAAATTTAATTCCTGCAATTGAAGAAAATTCAATAGCTCAATCATTATTTGAATTTGATTTTAGTGAATTAAAAGATTTACAAGATAGTGGTGCTAATGAAGATGATTATAGATCAAACACTTTAGGCAAATTTTATTTGCAAGATGGTTCTGATAATATATTAAATATTAAAAATCGAGATTACAAAATCGAACTTATTAACGTATATAATAATGAGAAAGAAAATTTTATAATAACGCCAAGATCTAAAATGACTCAAACTCTTAATTTAAATTATGATTTAGAAGAACAATCACCAAATTGATAGGAGATAATACAAATGGGATTTCTAAGTGCCTCTGGTAATGTAATAGAAGCGGTGTTGACCAGAAAAGGTAGAGAAAAGTTGGCCAATGGTAACTTCAATATTACGAAGTATGCTTTCAGTGATGATGGTATCAATTATAATCTTTATGACGAAAACTTAGGCGCTGATGCTGATGCTGCTATTCTTTCTATGCCAATAACCCAACCATCAACAAATGCTGCTGCTATAAAAAACCTTCTTGTAACAATGGATCCAGGTAGTCAGCTTCTTACTTGATTAGCTGTAAACCCGATAGCTGGTGCTATCGATGGTAATAATCAACAAGTTTCTTTTTATGTAAAAACTATGAACAAGGATGGTGGCCCAGAAATGTATGATGTAGTTGACATTAATAATCCAACGATATGAGAAAAAAATATTATGGTATCTCAAAGTTTTATTGGTTCAAGCTCTCAGACAAATGTAGAGTTTAAATACAAGCCAAACGCATATATGAATGAGCAAGTTGTGTTTAATTTTAAATTAAGAGGAAAAGAAACTGGTATTGTTTCTGATGAACTTACTCTTACCGCTAATGCTTTTATTAAGGCCGTTTAAAAACATAGCATAATAAAAAAGGAAACCTAAAAAGATGGCAAGATATTCTTACAAACAATTTAATTTAGATAATGATGTTATTATACAAGTTGAGCAACCTGTAAATTATGCTTGATCGTTTTCTACATCTGGCGAAGGATCAGATGACTCAGGAGATAGGTGAGTTGACGCAACAATGTCAGCATATGTTACACACGGTGTAGCTTCAGCCGGTGATACAAGCGCGATAGCTAACTCATTTGGTGGTATATTTGATGGTAATATTACTAGTCAAGATCTTTATTATTATATTGGAACCAAATATTTCAATATGAATGATCCTTCAAACGGTTTCTCTTGATCAGAAGGTTCAGCTGTAACACATTTTTATGCTCTTATGATAGATAATGACCTTGTTCTTGATAGATTAAAAGCGGGTTCTTTCGCTGTAACTCTTTCAGGTTCTCAAGATGACCCATGCAGTTCTGTGTATACTTTTGTTCTTAATGTTCCTGAAGATGATGCTTATCCAAGCCATACAACTATTCGTTATGCTGATAGTCATGGCTCTTTAAGCTCAACTGTTGTAGGTAAAGCTTTCTTAGATGATGGTATCTTTTGCTTCTTGACAAAAGGTGATGAAGCTGGGGCTGGAGCAAGCGGCTTATTGACCCAATTATTCGACGAAAATGTTACAACTCTTACAAACTCTACTTTAGCTAATTTATTTACAACTTCCGGTAATGGTATCTGTCAAAGCTTAAGTGGAAATGGCACTGAATATCAAACTTCATATATTTATTTTTGTAGAGCTTATAACAAAGAGTATACATATTCTCTAAATCCAACTTATGGTGTTAGTGCTTCTGAGTATGCTGGAGCTTATAGAGTAAGAAATGAATTCATAGATGATCCCAAAGCATATATTACAGGTATTGGTTTTTATGATGCAGATGGTGATCTTCTAGCTGTAGCTAAACCTAACGTTCCAAGAAAAAAGGATATGTATTCAGAAGCCTTATTCAAGATTAAGTTAACTCTATAAAGGTAAGGTTTTTCAATGGCATCCTCAATCTCAGTAAAGTCACTCAAGCTGGATGCTTTCTTATCTAAAGTAACTGACTCTGTTCAGGATGTTTTAGTAGATGTCCAGTCAGAGGCAGCCTTAGAACAACTTAGTGGAAGAAGTAAAGGTGTTAACATATTTACAGCATCTTTTACAGCGGCAGATAATGTTGATTTATACACGACACTTTATCCAAATAGTGATGAAACTCGTAGTTGAAGTAAAAGTGCTATGGCTTATATGCTTCAAACGTGGCTTTTTCCAAATGATGCTCTAAGTGGTAATAATTGGATTACAAACCCATTTACAGGCACTTCTGTATCTGCTCTTCATTGTATTTCTTTTAGCAATCATCTTTACAAAGATAAGCTTTTAGGTTTTAATAGTGATCTTATCTTTTCTATAACTGGAAATATATCAACAGGTAATTTCTTTGGTTATGGAAGTTATGGAACTGAAGATTTCATCTTTACAGAAACAACTCAAGAAGCTTTAGAAAGTAATGATTTCTCTGGTCTAAATACTGATAATCAAGGGCTTATACCACATTTAGATGAATTAGAGATTGATTATTCTATTATTGCTGCGCGTTTTTATTATAAAATTACACCAAATCCACAATATTATAAAATTCGTGGTATACTTTTAAAAGATTATGGCCTTGTTGTTCTTTTTGATAATAGAGATAATTGAGTTAATTGAGATAATATAGAAAACATTCATCACTTTGAAGAAACCAGTTTTACTGGTTCTGAAACTGATCCAGCTATTTATTTTGAAGTAAATGGTACAACTATAGATTATAAATATCAAGAACAAAGAGCAGAAAAAAGAATAAACGTTCAATTGCCGTGAGACAAAGCAAATTATTCTGCAAATAAAACAGCAAGAGACGAGGATACTGGTGAATATAAATTTACAGAAATAGAAAACATAAACGAGCTTATCAGCTTAGATAAAGAAAAACGTCCTAGAACTTATATTACTCGAATTTATTTACTTGATGATCAATTAGATATAGTTGCAATAGCTAAACCAAACAGTCCAATAAAAAAAGACTTTTTGACCAACATCAATTTCAAAATAAAGGTTCAAGTATAAATGGGATACATTCCAAAGCCCAGTAATATAGCAGTTGGAAATAGTGTATCAGCAAGTGATATAGCTTTTATTTATGACTCTATGTCTTCTGGAACTGGAGATATCAGCGTATACTCTATAGAAGCAGCACATCTTACTTCTACAGATGAAGATAGTGCAACGGGTTTTTGAGGAAGTATAATCAATTTAAACAACTCTAATCAACTTGCAACTTTTACTCAAAACCCAATTGACTTTACAAATGGTCATATCAATACTGTTATGAAACAATATAGTTTAACTGCTTCTGAAGAACTTGAAGGAACCCTGGTAAATGTTGGATGAAAGTGAGGAATAAAACAAGCTAGTCTTTTGACTTGTTGTATGTGAGATGGAACCCGATATAAGTGGGTATATGTAGATAATTTTTATAGCGAATGGTCTCTAAAATAATGGTATGAATAACTAAACCTACAGCATTAAGTGCAGAAGGTAATCTTTCTGATTATACTCATATTACTTCTTTTTACGAACAAATGAGTAATGGAAAATATGATGTAAGTTTGTCTGGAGTAAAGTGTAAACAGATTGTAGCAGAACAACTTACAACAACTGGTTTACGCTTTCACTTTATGCCAATTATTTTACCAAGAGGCGGTTATCTCAATGAATTTTATGTAAATGTAACTATGAAAAATAATGGATATTCTGCTGAAAATTATCCTGGAGCTTTTTTAATAGTTTATAGTGCTGATAGTACATTTCCTCCTCAATTAGTTCAAAGTATACAATTTAGTAAATCGGGAGGTTGAAAGTGAATTTTGATAAGTAATGAAGGAACTCAGTGAACTTATGGCGTTTAGTGCACATCCTGATCTTAGAAATGGTGTAACACCAAATGTGGCGTTTTTTGAACATATGTATACATCTGTATCCGCTGGAACTGGCGAACTCGCACTTTCTTCTGTAACTGTGGCGACTCTCTCAGCAACTCAATTTGAAGTTCCTTATATGAGTATATCTGCTTATACTCTTTCAGCTGATCATGGAGGAACGCCTTCTTCAGCAGTAACAGGATATTATGGTGAATATTTAGATGAATCATATCTTTGTGCTAATAAAGCTCTTGAGGCTGTAGGACAACCTGCAGAAGATTATCAAAATGAAATAGGATATTTCAAATGAACTTCAAATATCTTAGACTCTGTCGCTCCGGCAATATCAGGTGCTATGCATATAGCTCATGAAACACAAAATGATATATTTACGGGAGCAACTGCAGCAGTTAATACTACTATGTCTAATTATTTAACAATAACAGCGCATATATGGAATATTGATGAGATTAGTGGCAATGAAACGACAAATTCAAATATTGTACTTTATTTAGGACTTGAAGGTTCTCCAATGATTTATCAAATGTATAATTCTGAAGAAAGTCCATTAGCTTCAGACGGTGGAAAATTCAGAGCTAATAATCATTTTTATCGTCAATTTCCTATTAATCAATTTACAGAAAACGCTACATTTTATTATTGAATAAAATGCACTGAAACTTGAGGTCAAAAAACAACTTATAGTGGAACTGGGTCGTTTAAACCCGCTAAAGGAGTGGGTACAGAGTGAGACATAAGTTCAGTCTCTGCTCTTTCAGGTGATACAACTGGGTATACACGAGGTCTTATGATAGATAACGAACACAGAGCGCTTGCGGTATCTGTAAATGCAGGAGCGGTAACAGGTGGTTCAGATTGATATTGAAGGAATATATTTAGCACATCATGAACTTTATAAGTCAAAACCAAATACAACAAGTTCTAAATGGAACTGTATCTAGTGACTCTAAGGTTACTTCTAGTTGAGGCGCTCTTCAACTATTCGGTGATATAGATAATATTGCTTATCATATCTTAGATAAAACAATTCTTAGATATCAGAACCAGTATGTCAGCACTGTTGATACTATAGAAGTTCAGTATAATAACGCCGCTACACTTGGGGCACTCAACTCACTTTCTGGTCTATGATCACAACTACCTTTTGACATGTCATCTCCTTATGCATATATGAGTTTTGATAGTATTGGTGACGGTATAGTTCAGAACACTTTTACTTTCAGTTATGATAGTGAAACAAATACTTATATTGATCTTTCTACATCAGGTTCAAGTATTATATCAGTTCCACCAGAAAAAGTTGGTTACATAGTTGATACAACTGATCACAATACAGTTCTTGGATATATCTTTTATGACGAAGGTGTAGTTTTTGCTGGTGGTGATTTGGCCACTCATATCAATACATGAAACTCAAACGCCAATTCTAATCTAGAATTTACGACATGTTTAGATCAGTATGATAATACATATTCTTGTAACTTAAATTCAAAAAGAACCTGGAGTTCTAGTAACCCAACTTTCTGACAACCAATAGATGTAACTGACGATACAACAACAGCGGCTCTTACAGCATATTGGTGAGAACAAGGCCTTACTGATTATACCATCTCGGCCAATGCTCGTGACTTTTTGATTTTGGGAGATAGAGAGTATCCATTATATATCACTGGTATTGGTCTATATGATGATGATAATGATCTCGTGGCAGTTGCAAAACCTCGTCTCCCTCAAAAGACTTATAAAAACTTAGATGTAAACTTCAACGTAAAACTACTTTTTTAGGAAACAGAATATGGAAGAAACCCTTATAATGGGACTGGATATATCCACGTCTCACATTGGTGTATGTATAGCGACAAAAGATGATCAGATAAAACTTTTTTCTGCGATAGACTATTCAAAACTTGGTGATTTGACTATATTTGACAAGACTAAACTTTTCAGAATGAAGATGATGGATGTATTTGAAGAATATAATATAAAAACAGTATACATAGAACAACCACTTCTTATGTTCAAACAGGCTGCTAGTCGTATACAGGTGATAGTTCTTCTTCAACAGTTCAACGCTCTATGTCAATTCGTTCTAAACGAAATGGGTAAAAAAGTTGTGATGATACCTTCTTCAACTGCAATGAAAGCTGGCTTAGGTATTGGAAGAAAGCCTAAGTGAGTAGAAGACAAAAAAGTATGAACTTCAGAAGAGTTTCACAAACTTCATCCAGAGATTGAGCTTAAAAGATATGAAAAAGGCAAGAAAGAAGGTCAAATACATAGTGATGAATATGATAAAGTTGATGCATGAATGTGTTCCAGAGCACATATTTTAGGTAAATAAGCACTATATAGATAAAAAAGGAGTTTCAATGCAGAAAGATGAAGCACTTAAACTTTTAGAAAGTCATCTTGGAAAAGCTCATGTTCATGGAGATGAGTGGTCATTTCGTTGTGCAAATCCTCAATGTCCTTCTCTACAAAAACAAGGAAAAAAGAAACTTGCACTAAATGTAGAAACACAGAATTGGCACTGTTGGGTATGTGAGATATCCGGAAGGTCTATCAATTCTCTTCTCAAAAAGATAGGTTCAAGTGAAAGAATAGGTTCAGTTAGAGAAAACTTAGATGAATTTGATGAAGTAAAACAAAAACTTCAACAGTTAGATCAAGTTGAACAACAAAAAGAACAGGGAAGGATAAAGATACCTTCACACTTCAAACCTATCGTAACTCATCAAGACAAATCATCAGACTACTTTAGACAAGCCCTGATCTATCTTAGAAAAAGAGGTGTTACCTACTTTGATATGATCAAGTATAGGATCCACTATTCTACAAAAGGTTATCAAGTTCTTATACCTAGTTATGATACCAAAGGACAAATTCAAATTTACTTCATCAGAAACATTATGGATAGTATGAAGAAGTTACCTGAAGTTCATAAAAAACAAATCATCTTCAATGAGATCTTTATCAACTGGTCTCAACCTTTGATTATAGTTGAGGGACCTTTTGATATGATCACTGCAGGAGACAACTCGGTTCCACTTCTTGGTTCATCTCTTTTTTCCAGAAAAGAAAAGAGTAAACTCATGAAAGAGATAGTAAAAAGAGGTTGTCCAGTTTACCTAGCCCTGGATCCAGACGCAAAAGAAAAACAAATGAGGATGGCTGATGAACTATTTAAGAATGGTGTAGAAGTATATATTATAGAGTTAGAAGATGGTGATATCAATGAAATAGGCAGTCAGGCTTTTCAAGAAAAAAAGAAAACTGCTTATAAGTATAATGAGATGGCGACTATCAAATCACTTTTACTAAATCTTTAGGGACAAATTATGAATTTAACTGAAACAAGAAAGTTACTGAGAAAACTGGGTTGGGTAGGTAAGATAGATGAAGATATCGTGTATCTTTGGATGGAACACGGTATCAATACTCTATGTGAAGGTTGCACAAAACAGTGTAAACAACACGGTGGTTGTAAGATTATAGAGTGTCCATTATATGATCCTCTTGTAGTCCCCGAAAAGAAGACCCGTAAAAGAAGAGGTAAGTAGAGTTGAAGATAGTCGCAGTAAGTGATATTCATATCAGAGTTGTGTCCAGACATAGAGAATATTCCTTAGTATTCAAAAAACTTCTAAAACAACTTCAACAACAAAAACCTGATTGAATTTTCAATCTTGGTGATACATTCCATCAAAAACTAAATCTAAGTCCAGAAAACATCAAATTGACTAGATGGTTTTTTGAAGAGATGGGTAAGATCGCCCCTGTTGTATCTATCATTGGTAACCACGATCTAAATCTTACAAATCTAGATAGACCAAATTCAGTAGCGGCGGTTCTAGAAAAGATACCAAACCAAATTATCTTAGAAAAAAGTGAATATCTAGAACTTGCACCAGGTATAGGCGTAGGTTGTTTTTCTCTTCTTGATGGAAAAGAAAGTTGGCCAAAGAACATTCCTGCCAAATATGCAGACAACATAAATATCGCTCTATATCATGGCGCAGTGAATACACCTCATAATGATATTGGTTTTATTATAGAGAACAGTATCAAGTCTGATGAGTGGTTCAGTAATTATGATTATGTGATGTGTGGTGATATTCACAAAGCGGAACAGTTGGACCATAATGGTAGGATTTGGATGACTGGAAACCTTATTCAACAAAACTTTGGTGAAGGTTTAGAAAAAGGTTTTCTTGTTTGGGATATCAAATCAAAAGATGATTGGTCTGTAAAAAAAGTAAATATAAAAAACGAATACAACTTTATCACTGTTCTTCTCTCTTCAAATGATGAAGAAACAAGTAAAGAAGAGATCAAAAAAGTCCTCAAAAAGTCTGGTGTTACAAAACATAGTAACGTTCGAATAAAAGTTCCAGTAAACAAGTATTTGGCGACAACATTCAAAGAAACCATGAAACAGTTTACTATCAACGAGTTTAGTATAGTTCCTGTGATCACTGATGTATTCAAAAGTTCTGATAATGGTTCTCTTTATATGCCAAATGCAATCGCTCAAACAGTAAACTTTTATAATCCAAATGTTCAGGCACAACTCATAAAAAACTATGTAGATGAGTGTATACCTGGGGATAAGATCAATTTAGAAGATGTTGTAAAGATCAATGAAGAACTAAATAGTGAATTGGGAACCGTAAAAGATGTAAACGCAGGTAACACATGAGTCCCTTCAATTCTCAAATTGGATAATATCTTTTGTTTTGGTGAAGATATCGTTTTAGACTTTACAAAAGAAGCACAAGGTTTTGTAGGTCTATTTGGTAAAAACGCTAGTGGTAAATCAAGTCTTTTCAGTGCCCTAAGTTTCGCTATATTTGGTAAAACGTTGAAAAAGACAAGCAATAATGATGTGATTAGGATAGGCGCAAAAGAAGCTCAATCTAAGATTATTATTATGAAAGGTAATACACAGTTTCGTATAGAAAGAACTATCTCGAAGATTAAGGATAATGTAAAAAACAGTGTAAAGTTTGATCAATTCGAAAACGGTGAATGGATTAGTCTTAATGAAGAGACTATACCTGAAACTAACAAAGCAATCTCTAAACACTTTGGAACTTTTGAAGACTTCATTATGACTTCTATGAGCACACAAGAAGATTATAATGCTTTTACAAATAGTGGTAACGCAAATAGAAAAGAAGTGATTATGAGACACTTAGGTCACGGTATTTGGAAAGACCTATATGATCTTGCACTTTCAAAGATAAAAAGGATAGGTGATGTTGTTGATGAGATAGATGATACTGAGATCTTGTATACAAAACTACATCAACTCAGAGAAAACCTAGATGAACTTGATGAAAACGCAGAAGAATATGAGTTGATCCTTACATCTTCTAGAACACAAATAAAAGATCTAGAAAAAAAGATAGAAAAGAAAAAAGGTGAACTGAAGCCTATAGCGCATAGTCCTAAAAGTGTAGACGAACTAGAAGAAGATTTACAAGCAAATGAAGATCTTTTAGAAAAAGCTGTTCTAGTGATAAAACAAAAAGTAGAAACAGCTAAAGAGATAAAGTCACAACTTCAGGGAAAAAAGCAAGAACAGAAAGAAGAACTATCTCAACTAAATACTCAAATCAGAAAACTAGGACAACAAGTAGCAGTTCTAACCAGTAACATAAAGCGTTTAGAAACCAAGAAACTAGACCAACAAGTAGACTGTGATAGAGAAGACTGTGCACTTCTTCGTCTCTATAAAGAAGATATAGATAGTTTAGAAGAGTATAAAGAGGTTCTAGAAAAAGATAAAGATAGTCTAGATAGTTTAGAAAAGAGAGAAAAAGAACTAAAAGAACAAATTCGTCTACACGATGAATTCGCAGAACTTCGTAGAAAAACTGAAGATCTTCTAGAAAAAAAGAAAAGAGTAGAAGAAAAGATAGATACTATAAAACAAGATATTGATGTATACAACTCTAACAAATCACTTATTGAGTTCAATGATACTCTAACTGAACAAATAAACGAACTAGAAAAGAAAAAGAGAGAAGAAGAAACCCAATTCTCTAGAGCTAGAGCACAAAAAGAAGTTGATAGTCGTCTAAGAACAGAGTATGAAGAACGCATTGAAGAGATCAACTCAACTATAGATAAGATCTCTGCTATGAAAAAGAAACTAGATATTCTAGTGCAATATAAAGATATCATGAATTCAAATGCTTTGCCAAATGTGCTACTGAATTCTTATGTAGATATATTCGAAGCTGAAGTAAATAGAATTCTAAGTTCTTCAACAGATCTTCTCGTAAAAGTTGATCTTACACAGAAAAAAGGCGCAAAAACAACTGAACTTGAGATGAAGTATTCTAACGCTGTTCGAAATATAGAACTTATGCCTATTGAACTAGCATCAGGTGCAGAAAAGATGCTTTTATCTTTAGCTATTCGTGTTGCTTTGATCAATATCACAGCTATTCAAAAATCAACTATCTTGATTATAGATGAAGGTTTTGGTTCTCTACATCATGAGTGGATACCAATGCTCAAAAACTTATTTGAGTCATTCAAAGATATGTTTTCATCTATTATTATTGTATCACATCTAGACACAATTCAAGATTTACCTGACAAAATTATCACAACAGAAAAAGAAAAAGGGTTGTCTCGTTTATCAATTTAACAATATATAATTTCAAATGATAAGTGATTTAACATTCATATTTATTTGGAGATTATATGCAAAACAATAAGCCCTGCAATCTTTATGTTACGAGTAAGAAATCAGAACATCAAATTACACAAGAAGATAGTGAAAAGATTATTAATTCTTTTTCAAAAAAGTTTAAAGAGTTAGAGATTATAGATGAAATTAAAAAGCACAGTTACTACGAATCCAAATCTGTAAAAAATCATAGAAAAAAGAGATTAAAAAAGCATTTACAGTCTATTAATGAAAAGATAATTCTTGGCAAATTAAAACCTAGAAATAAAAAGCTAAAACAAGAAATTCTGGAGAAGTACAGGAATGGCGAAATCAGTCTTAGACGCAGGGGTAAGAAGTAGATACCATGAGCTACTTGGTGTAGTTAAAGAAAGTGCAAAATCTGCCCCTGTTTCTTTAAAAGTCAAAGGCAAAGTTTCCGATCCATGACTAGAAGAACTAGAATGATTGTATCTCAATGAACTTACAGATGATTATCAAGGTGTTAATATAGACGACGAAAAAGGTGTGATCTATTTTCTATTTGAAGACGAGATTGCGCGAAGAAAAGCTATGCAAATCATTGAAGATAGATTAATCGATGTTCAACTAATCAATGGATAGATAAATTATGCTGCCAGCATCTGAAACAATCTATATCCAAAAAGGTACCTTTGGTACTAGGTTGGAGTTTAGACTTTATAGTGGAGAGACTATGGAAGATCTCTCTGCTTCTGCATATGATCAGATTATGGTAAAAGCCACTTCTGTTGATGGAAATATTAGATTTAGTGGCGACGTTGATGAAACCTTATCAGAAGTTTCAGGAAATGAAGTAAATTATACTCTTCTTGAAAAAGATACTGCAAAACCTGGTGTATACTATCTTAAATTAGAACTTATTAACAAATCAGGTTCTGATGTAACTTCTAAGGAAATACTAGCCGCCGGTAAGATAAAGATAGAAGAGTAATGAAAAGTGCAAAAACTAGATATAAAAAACTCACACTTTATCTTAAGTATTTAACTTCTAAATGTAACTTAAGATCTATTCAATCTTTTGTTTCTCTTCGATATACTTCTACAATCTGTAAATTAAACTATTTAAATCATTATACGATAGTTAGATTAGTAAATCTGGCTCCTGATACTTTCTTGAGTAAATATATAATAGATAATGATTATGTAGAAACAACTTATGTAGAAGGAAATTAATCATGGCTATTATCACAAGAATTGGAAAAGGTTCACCGCTAACTCATGCCGAATTAGATGGTAACTTTCAATACATTCAAGATCATAGTAACTTAGAAAACCTTCTTGATATAACGGGTCATCCACAATATACTCTTACAGCAGATATGACTAGATATTCGGTTACAAGTCACACTCATCCTTATTTACCTCTTAGTGGAGGTACGGTTACTGGTGATACTGTAGTAAACGCAGAACTTTTGGCAGACAGAGTATACATATATTCAGAAGAAGATGCAACTGAATATCCTTTTGAAATCGCTACTTGAGCGCAAAACGATTTACCATACGAAATTTCTATGGTATTACATAATTATTCTGATAGTCAAGGATTTAGAATTGATCAAGTAGGTTCTGGACATCATATTACACTAAATAATACATTTAACGAAGAACGTAGACCTGGAGTAACAGGATCGGGTGATTTTATTAGATGCTATCAAACAAATGATGGTGTTGAACAATTATGAGGATTGGCTTCAAATTCTAATATGATCTGATATGGTGGAACTAATGAAACCGCCAAGCTTATTCAGAACAAGACAGATGCCAGTAGTTTTGGATTTTCTATAGAATGTAATAATGATAATCAATATCACACACAATTTAAAAACGCTGGAAGACAACTTTTTTATATTAAAGAAGGTAATAACAATGATGTTGTAGATCTTTTTTCAGGTGGATCTATGACTTCAGGATTAAGAATTCAATCGGTTAATGGTAATATAGAATTAATACCAAAAGAAGATTTGCTATTATCTCCCAATGGTAATGTTGGTGTTAATACATCCGCTCCTAAAGGTAAATTTCATGTTGATGGTGTTTCAAATCAAAATGGTTATGTTAGTTTATTAAACTTTGAAGACCCGATGGATGGATGAAGTAATTTTAAGTTAAAAACAGGTATACCATGAGATACTTCTAATGCCGGTTATAAAGGATTTATGTCAAAACTTATTATAGACGGTTGATATTATCATTCATCAATAAAAATTGAAATAGGTTGATACATTTATGACAATAATTGACATTTCCCAAGCATTCAATGTTTAACCAGAACAAATGAACTATGTCCAAGTGTTACAGGAGCCGTTGAAGATGGATATATTGTTTTTCAATTTGATAAATCTCCAGTAGGAGATTTTGGAACATTTCAATTAAGTATGATAGAAGGTAATAATCCTGATACTTATGATTATACTAAATTTGATTTTCTTGATGAAGCACTTGCATCTACAGCCACAAAGGTCGAAGAAATTCCATATAAAGGCTGAAATCAAAACGATACGTTATATATTAACGAAGGTTTAAATGCAAATGTTGGTATAGGAACGAATTCACCATTAGCTAAATTACATGTTAAAGACTACGGAGCGATAGCCGTTCGTGATTCATATGCTACTACAATAATAGAACACCCTGATGCTAGACTTCAATTAGCTTCTAATAGTGATGGGGCATATGGTAGCGCTGTTATAATGAGCACAGGCGTTCGCTCTTGATCTATGTGACAAGGTGCGGCAGATGATAGTTATAAATTACATATCGGATATTACGATTCGAACACCGCATCACTTATAAATATCCCAGGTAATTCATCTAAATATCTTACACTTTCAAATATTGGTAAAGTTGGTATAGGAACTTCAAGTCCAGTTTATAATCTTCATGTTGCTGGTACTGGTGTAACTAGATTTTTAGTTGAGAGTACAGATAATAATCAAGCAAGTTTTGATCTTTGAGGCGGTGGTCATCAAATTAGATGAATTACAGATCCAACTTATGCAACCCGTCTTTATAAACAAAATAGTCCAGTTGGAAATTTAATGTGGATTGAATATGATGGAACAACTCAATTTAATTCTCCTACATTTACTGTAACTGGCGACATAGTAGTAAGTGCAAATGTTGGTATAGGAACATCTTCTCCAGAAACCAAACTTCATATAAAAGAGTCAGATACTGACGAAACTCTTCAGATTTATTTACAAAATGATGGTAGTGGTGATGTCGGAATTAAAATGAGTAATTCATATAATAGTTTTTCTATGGGAATTGACAATAATGGTATATTTAAGATATCTGATTATACAACTTTAGGAACAACTGCTGATAGATTATGAATCGACTCTGATGGTGATTTTTGATTTATAGCAAAAGAAGCAAATGATGAAGCACTTATTAATGTTTCTTGTGATTATTATTCTGAATATAAAGAATTTTTAAGATTAGGTGCGCTTAATTGGTTTAATTTAGGTGATCGTTATGGTAAGCCAGAAATAAGATTTTGACACAAGGGTGATGCTTTAAATTCGACGTATAAATATACACATTCATCTGCTTCTGCATATTCATTTTTGCCTTCTCGAATAAAAGCAGATTCGGATTTTATTTCGTTTGATTTTGTTACAGCTTCCGGAAATCGATTAGATGATTTTGGCGAAACTGCCTTTTCACCATCTCTTCGTATAAAAAACAGCGGTGACGTAGTTGTACAAAATTCACTTGGTGTAGGTATGCAACCTAATAGCGACTTTACAACTGCTATTTCAGGTGATGTTTTAATTATGGGATCAACTGGTGGTAGTTATGGAACACCTAGACTTTCTCTTAGAAGTGATATTACAAATGAACCAGAAGGTCCTTCTATTGATTTATTAGAAGGAAATATTGATTTTGGCGTAACTGGTTCTAACGGATTTAGATGAATTTATAATGCTCATTCAAATAATATAGAACTTCAATCAACAAATGACCCAGGAAGCACTGGCGCTATTACTAGTACTGCTATGTATACAAATAGAGTTAGTTTAGAAACAGTATTTACAACTAGTATCAGTGCAAATACTAATAAACGGGTTCAAGTAGCAAATGGAGGAACGACTAGACCGAGTTCACCAGTAAATTATGAGATGTTTTTTGATACGTCGTTAGGCAAACCTATTTGATACAATGGATCCGATTGAGTAGATGCAACAGGAGCCCTGGCATAATTTTAGAACAAATTCAAATAAATATATTTACAACTATAAGAACATAAAATTGGAGGATGCATGATAGACAAAACAAAACTTAGTTCATGAGAACTAGAAAATTATGATAGAGTTTGCCAAATAGAAGAAGAGATGGCAACCGAACAGGATCAACAGTTTATACAAAATTTCTTTTCAAAGATGTGAGATCACTTAGATTATAAAACAGAAACTCGACCAATTCTTATATTTTCAACACCATCACAAACAGGAACTGATTGGTTTCGTTTAAGGGTTCCTCTTTTTAATCTTTGAAAGACACACGGTGATCAGTTTTATATTATATTTACAGACAGTTTTCAAATTAATATGATGAAACACGCAGATCTTATTATACAGCATAGGGCTGGTGATCTTCATTTGATTATGAATAAGATAGAATATATGTGACCCAAAGGTGATTTTAAGAAACCTATAATTCTTCATGATGTTGATGATAATGAATTTGATTTACCTGATAGTCATCCCTTGAAACAAATGTGATTAAAAGCGGGTAAAGATCAAATGTCTATGAAGCAGTTAACCGCAGCACATCATATTACAACAACAGGTAGAGTTCTGAAGCGAATGTTTTCTAAGTTTAATCAGTTTAATAAAATAGATGTAGTTCCAAATTCTTTTCAGTGAAAAAATAAGCAGTGAAAACAATATACGTGAGAAGAAAAAGAAAAGTTGAAGCCAGAAAGAGCACAAGGCCGTCCTGTTGTGGGTTGAGCGGGTTTAACAAGTCACTTTCCTGATCTTAAAAAGATGGGTGCTGTTTTACAAAAGGTTCATCAGAAGTCGGATAAATCACCTTATTTTATACTTTCTGGTATGCCTCAACATGATAAGATGACTGTTCCTGGAGAAGATGGTAAACCAAAACAAATTGATACACCAAAAGAACACACATATAAATATAGAATTTTAAATGGATATGAATGAGGTGCTGATAAATTTGAAGGATATGTAAATCTTGTTGGTGAAGAAAATGTAGAAGGTCAAGATGTAAAGGGACTTCATGATTATGGTGAGTTTTATGATCAATATGATATTAACCTAGCGTATCTTGCAGAACGTAGTTCGTTTAATAAAGCAAAGTCTCCAATTAAGGTAATTGAAGGATTTAGAAAAGGTGCTGTAAGTGTGTGAACACAATGAGGTGGTTATGAAGATTTTTATAACGCACTGCCTTATGATCTTAAGGAGATTGCTCGTGAACACATGGCTGCAGAAACAGATAATCAATTTGCAGAACATATTCTTTTTTGATTGGATAACCCAGAGTATAGAAAAGAAGTTGCTGAAAAATTTAGGGACTGAGTTACTGTTACTTTCGACATAAATGAAGTAAATAAATTAAGAGCAGATATATATCACAAACTATTGAAAAGGAGATAAAATAATGAAAAAGTCAGAGCTTGTATCTTTAATTAAAGAATGCATTAATGAAGTTGATTGAATTAATATGGACGTTAAAAAGAAATCTAGAGGCAGTGAAGCTCTAGATAAAGAATTAGTTTTAGACGCACTTGATGCAATGCTTAAGGATAGAGATATGGATATGGACTTAAATGTTATTAGAAATTTATATGATCGAATTGAATCAGGTGAATTTGATAAAATCTAAGAAGATACAAAGAAGTAAATAAATTAAGAGCAGATATATATCACAAACTATTGAAAAGGAAATCATAGAAAATGGCACAGAAATTAAAAATTCCTAAGTCTCTTATGTCTGAACTTACAGCAGAAGTTCTTATAGAAGAAGGTCTTTATGCAGATGTCGTTAAATCTAGAAAAGTAAATGAAGACTTTGAGGCTGAAGTGCAGACCCAAGCTCAAGAACCTGAAAACGCGCCTATATCAGATAGAGAAACACTTGCTCTAAAGGCTGGCGCTATTAAGGATGGTGTAGAAACCTGATTTAAGGAATTTAAGGTAGATAGAGATACTATTCAGCTTATGCATGGAAATAAGGCTAGAGTTTCTGATGGTAGTGGTAACAGTTATATAATCACTTTTAAGGTAAATAGCTGAAACCCACCTGCTGTTGAGTTAAAAAGTTTAGAGTTAGTAAATATAAGCGAATTTGACGATTCAACCAATATAGAGTAAAAAATGAAAATGAAAACTTTTTTAACTAAATATGGTGCTTGAATTTTAGTGGGTATACTCGCTATTATGATGTATACTTCAAAAAAAGAAGTAGTAGAAAAAGAGACTATATTTACTATAGAGAAAAAACAAATGGAGACTGTCCTTGATAGTTTAATTGCTAGTAGGGACAGTCTTATTTTAGTTACACAGAACCCAGTAATTGATACAGTATACACAGAACCTCAAATTAAATTTATAACTAGAGTAAAAAAAGATACGGTTACTGTTAGAGATACTATTTGAGTAAAAAGACAGGTTCAGTTCCAAATACCTGAGCAAACTTTTTGGTTTCATCATAATAATAGAGATAGCTTAGGCGGCTTTGAAGTAAGTTGAGAAACAGTAATAACAGGAATTACGGATCTTTCCTTCGACAAATATGAAAAACTTTATTCACAGACTGAAATCGATTGTCAAGTTCGAGATTTTAAGTTGGACTATACGATTCAAAATCCACTTGTTACTTCGACAGTGTATAAAGCACCACCCCTAATTGGTATTGTATACTCTGAATATAGCTTAGCTGAAGAAGAGTTTAATTTAGGTTTTGGTATGCTATATAAAGGTAAGTTTTGAGGTAGTGTTAATACTTCAGGAACCTTTGGTATAGGTTATCAGTTTTCTCCTAAAACTATGCTAAAAAGGGCAAGTGGTCTTTTAGGCAACTAAAAATGGCTTGAATTTTTGACACTGCCACACCAACTTTTCCACAAAATATGGATGAACTCCATAAAAAATTAAAATTATGAGTTCAGACTAGTGTATTTAACATTTCTCTAAATCCTATCAAATTAAACGATAATCCAGATGCTTATTTTGATTTATTAAAATGACTTATGAGTATAGGATATAGTGGTCCTGATTTAGAGATTTGATGAGACTATTACTTTTCTAGTTACTTTTGAGGAACTGAGTTTTTGCAACTTTTTCCACCTCCTGGTAAATTGAAACCCTGTTATATGAGTGAAGTTTGAGCTGGAACTTTTAAAACAAGTATAAGTCTTGTACAAACTGAAGATCAACAATTAGATTTAATGCAAAGATATTCAGCGTGAATTATATCACAAAAAAGTTATGAATGATGATCTATAACAACACCAAATGGTATTATGCCTGGTCCTTTTGAACAATATCCTCTTATAGTTCGTTTAAGCGATGACGAAGATAAATAAAAAAAGTGTAAAAAATTTATAAATAAGGTTAGCCAGATGTATATAATTATAACCAAATCAAATCAGTACGTCTAAATTATGGAGGTAACACATGGACGAACTAAACAACCTAACTGCTGAGATCATTGGTTTTCTTGAGGAATTTAAGGTAGAGCATGCGAAGTTTGCCGAAAAGGGAAACAAGTCTGCTGGCCGTAGAGCTCGTAAGGCTCTAAGTGATGTCAAGAAGCGTGTCACAGAGTATAGAAAGGCTTCGATGGCATATTCAGAAACTCTCTAAATATAAACCAAAGAGCAAATCTATTAGCCCTCAGTTGTATAAGCTGAGGGTTTTTCATATATAATACTATGATAGCTTAGATTAAATAGAGAGATCCATATCTAGTGAAAGAATTTATACCATACACACGTAAACAAATGATACAAGAGCTCACAGCGGAAGAGCTTTCTCAAAACACTGGTACTGATGTAGGCAATGTAGAGAGTAAGAGTGATACAGTCGCTCAATCTATTGGTATGGTTCAATGAAATCAAAAAAACAATATCTTAGTTCTTCGATCTAGATCAATTTCTAGAAATAGTCTAGATCATAGAATTCGTATCATGTTTGATCTTATGCCTGAACTTAGAAAAACTGTTTCTAGTGGTAAATTTAACACATCAGATCCTGTTCTTATAAGAGATAATTTACAAAAAGTTATTAGAGGAGATATAAAGGTTCATTGTGAATGTGAAAGTTATCAGTTTTATAGATCATATCAACTTACACAACTTGATGCGGCGATTATACCAGAACCCCGTCCACCAAAAAAGAACGATCCAAAATTAGAAAGATCACATCTTTGTCATCATCTTGCTGCAGGTCTTCGTTATCTTATGAAGTATGAACAACATATTATAGAGTATATTATGAAACAAGATCCTCAGTTTACTCCAACAGAAGAAGGCGGTGAAACTGATATAGAAACGGGTATCGCAAAACAATTAGGAAACTTAGTTGATACCTGAACAAAATCTATGGGTGATGCATTAAATGATCCGGGCATTGCTGATAAGTTATCAAGAGGTATAAAGGAGATCCTAAGATCTAGAAGACTGCGAGTAGAAAGACTTATAATAAAAGAAGCTGATATAAAAAGATTGCGAACAAATGTAGATGAATTTATTGTATACATTACTGATAACTTTGTTCCAAAACAGGATAGACAACTAGTAAAAACAC
>Ga0208795_1000330_pt1 | contig 23678 bp, 35 predicted proteins | sample CB_VirMetaG_6_FD_184541 | JGI IMG/M metagenome (GOLD analysis project Ga0208795, IMG submission 184541) | Freshwater to marine saline gradient viral communities from Chesapeake Bay - CB_1508_2 Viral MetaG (SPAdes) (version 4) | ecosystem: Environmental > Aquatic > Marine > Coastal | place: USA... | reverse complement strand
CAATATCTAACAGTCCGAATAACAAAAGTGAACAGGATAACGGACTATTTAAGGTTAGATATGTTTATAAAGGCAGCGCAAACCCAGAACGCAAATTTTGCAGGGATATGATGGCAGCTAAAAAAGTATATCGTAAAGAGGACATAGACGCGGCTAGTGACACGGTTATACAGGCTAAAATGGGCCCTAACGGCTCAAACACTTATAATATATTCCTTTACAAAGGCGGAGTAAATTGCAAGCATTTCTGGGAACGCAGAATTTACCTACGTAAAAATAACAAGCGAATAAGCGTAAACGAAGCAAGGCGTAGAATTTTAGAATTAGAGCCTAGCGATAGGGCTGCATTTAGGTTACCAGAAAACCCTACAAAAGTAGCAAAAAGACCTCACGATATGCCGAGGGGCGGCAGACTTTATTAAAACAAAAACAACGCAAAACGCGTTAATAACATAACATGAATCAACAAGCACTTTTCATAACTCCAGCCGAAATCGTAAAATTTACGCCTATTGGTGGCAATGTAGATACCGACCGCTACATATACATTATATATGAGCAACAAAGGTATTTAATTGAAGACATAATCGGAACGGCACTATATGAGAAAATTGCAACGGACATCCTAAGCCAAACCCCGCTTACTGGCTTATATGAAACAGTACACGAAAACTATTTAAAGCCTATTTTATACAATGCCGTATTTAGCGAGTACGTTTTAACGGGGCAATATAACGTACAAGATAGCGGAATTTATAAAGCATTACCAACAAATAGCGAAAGCGCGCCTATTGATGAGGTGAGATTTTTTGCAAATAATTACAAAGCAAAGGCAGATGTTTGGGTAGGTAGGTTGCAGAAATGGCTATGTGATGTAGGGGTGCAAATTCCAGAATATCAAGATGACCAACCAAATGACTTTGACCAGCACCCGAATAGGGACGTTAATATAGTAGGCGGTTTTTACTTGCCAGGTCGCATGGTAAAAAAGTGGTATCATGAGGATATTTCGAGGTAGGACTGAGCCATGTAAAGATGGTTTAGGTGGCGTTAAAAGGGTTTATTTATTCAAGTACTCACAGGAAGTAGCAAGGCAGGCACGAGGGCAAAGGGGCGTATCACTTACAAGCTATCCACCTACTTTGGTTTATGCTTACAATGTGCAAGCGTCTAGTTTTAGCGAGAACCGCGCGCAGGATTTAGGCGATTGGTCGCAGTCATTTAGCGCGACTTTGACAAAACAAACGCTATCGGACACCATAGAAATAGAAACGCTTATAGGTATTGAACTAGGGCTTATTATTGAGGGGTGGGATGGTTTATTTAGGCTTGTAGGTGCAGAAAATGGCTGCAGAATTGAAAATGCAACGGCAGCAACGGGTGGCGCAAAAAATGACCTTAACGGGTACACCATTAGCATAGAAGCTAGTGAGCGTTACAAGTCGTTACTTTTTACAGATTTAGTGGCTGCAGGGTTTAGCATAGCAAGCGAAAACAATTATTTACTTAGCGAACTACTAGAAATACTAACAGACGGGAACGCCAATAGGCTAATATACATATAATGGCAGATAAATTATTTAGAGATTACTACAACGAGAAAACGGAAACAGGAAGCGTTCCCGCTGGTGGTAAATTATTGGTGCAAACAGGTGGTGCAACCGAACCGAAAAAGTTAGATATAGACTTATTGGCAACCGTTGCTAATTCCGTGCAAAAAACAGGTGCTACCGACCAAATTATTGAAAGCACTTTGCAAGCGGAAGCATTCATTAAAGCAGGTGGAACTTCGTCGGAGTTTCTTAAAGCGGATGGTAGTGTAGATAGCACTTCTTTTTTAATACAAAACGAAAATCTAGCTTACGGGCAATCTTATTTAGATAATTTTAGAACGAGAATTTTAAACGATTTAGGTACTTCGCACCCTAGCACGTCGGCTTATGAGTTAGCAAACTTAAAGCAAAATGACTTGCTGCAAAAGGCATCTTTAATAGTAACGCCTAGCGCTACGAAAGCATCAAAACTTTACGCTATTAAGCCACAAAATGCAGCGGGTGATTTAACCGTTGTAAGAGCAACTACCGCCACAAGAGTAAACGAGGACGGACTTATTGAAAGCGTTGCCGCAAACGTGCCTAGAATTGATTATACGGACGGTAACGGTAGTATTTTAGTTGAGCCGCAAAGGACTAATTTGTTGTTAAGAAGTGAGGAGTTTGATAATGCACCTTGGTCGAAAACTCAATTAACGGTTTCAAATAATACTGAGATTTCTCCTAATGGCACTTTGACAGCAGATACTGTGCAAACAACTGGAACTGCTGATATTCTTAGACAAAATGTTTCAGTTACTTCTGGAAATACATACACCGCATCAATATTTTTAAAAAACATTGATGCAAATGATTTAGCTTTTGTTTTTGCAGGTGCGATAGCTACTATTGTTTTAAATATAGATTTAGTTAATAAAACGGCTTCTGTTGGGGTTGGCTCAATTATTAATTTTGGAATAGAAAATTATCAAAATGATTGGGTGAAAGTATTCGCGACTTTTACTGTAACATCAACTGATCCTTTACAATTTAGAATATCTTCATCAAGCACTAACTTAGTGTCATCTTACTACATATGGGGCGCACAACTAGAAGCAGGCTCAAACGCTACGTCCTACATTCCAACGGTAGCAAGTACGGTAACTAGAAATGCTGATGTGATTAGTAAGACTGGTATTAGTGATTTGATAAATGGTCAAGAGGGTACTATATTTTTAAATTCAGCCGCTCTAGCTAATAACACATCGGCAAGGTTTATAGAATTGAGAGGAAACACGGTCAGCCTTATAAACAATATATTTATTAGGTATGAGGGTTTTGCAAATAGGATAGCGTATTCTGTTTATTCAAATTCAGCACTTCAATGCAACATTAATTTTGATTTAAATAGCCAGTCAGAATATAATAAAATGGCTTTTGTCTGGGCATTAAATAGGTTTGAAATTTGGGTTAACGGTAGTAAGGTTTCTGAAGATACACTAGGCATACCTCCAGCGGAAAATTTCATGAGCATAATAAATTTTTCAGATAGAAACGGAAATAATAAATTTGATGGAAATGTTAAAAGTTTTCAACTCTACAAAACAGCCTTAACAGACACCGAACTAGCAGCCTTAACAACACTATAACATGAACATATACAAACTAGTTTATACAGACAAAGAAACCGCAATCGCTGACTTAATAGCTAAGGGTGTTATTGATGAGCAGGGTTACACCAACGCAACGCAAGCAGTAGTGGAAATAGGTTTGATAGCTTTAACAGATGCGACATACGATGAGCAAGGCAATGAAATTACTCCAGCAGTTTTTGCAGACGGATACCACTACGATGTGATGAGTAGCGATGAGATAGTATTTGAAAGTGAGATAACAGTAACGAATCCAAAACACAGCTTCGCAGGCTTTAATTAAAATAACATGGGGATAAAATCAAACATAGGACAAAGTTTAACCAACGATAACGTAGGCATTGGAGTAGTTCCAGTAGCAGGTACTAATAAATTACAGGTTGAGGGTAATGCCACGGTAAACGGTAATGTCGGAATAGGGACGGCTACACCAACTGGAAAATTGCAAATTGATAAACCTCAAACTTCTGGAGTAGACTTCACAAATCCAAGCCTAAAATTAACTAGTATCACAGTAAATAATGAAGGTAGAACTTCTATAACTTTTCCCACATCAAGTGTTGATTTATTTGGATTTTCTGTAAGCTCTTGGAGAGCTGGCACTAGCGGTGCAGATGGTAAATTTGAAATAGCAAGTCATGTTAATAATGCAACAGGGGTTTCTAGGTTTATAATAGACCAACTAAGCGGCAACTTAGGAATAGGAACAACCGCGCCAACGGAAAAACTACAAGTAAACGGCAAAATAAAAGCAACAAGTATAAACTTTACAGGGCTTCCAACAAGTCCAGTAGGTCTACAATCTGGTGATGTATGGAGTAACGCAGGAATTTTAACAATAGTATAATTAAAAATGAACCACTTAATAACATTTATGAAGTTTATAGCACTCTACGCTTTAACACTTATTGCGCCTATACAGGGCTTACTACTTATCGCGGGTTTAGCCGTCTTAATGGACACTATTTTTGCGGTGTACTACTCAGTAAAAACAGCGGGCTGGGATAGCTTTAAAAGTACAAAGCTTTTTAATGTAGTTGTTAAGACGTTCTTTTATTTTGGAACTATAATCTTTGCCTATTTTATAGATACTCACGTGGTAAGCAATAACACTATACTAGGCGTGAACCTTTTAATTGCTAAACTTACCACTATTTTCTGGATTTATATCGAGGTTAAAAGCATAGACGAAACCAGCGTAAAAATGGGAAACCCGTCTTTTTATGCAGTCGTTAAAAAGTTAATGGGCAGGCTCAAAGATTTAAAAAAGGATATTAACGAAATAGTGAAATAGCCTATGAAACTAACTAAGAATTTTACGCGTGAAGAGTTTGACAGTAAAGACGGCTCAACTATGCCAGCCGACGTATTGCACAATATCCAAAAGGTAGCTAATCAACTGCAAGCACTCCGCGATGATTTAGGGCGTTCTATTACTATAAATAGCGGGTACAGGTCGCAAGCGCATAATAAGCGCATAGGAGGTGTTAAAAACAGCCAGCACACAAAAGGAACGGCAGCAGACATAGTGGTTTCTGGAATGAAGCCAAAGGACGTTGCAAAGGCGATTGAAACGCTAATTTCAAGGGGCGATATGTTACAAGGCGGAATAGGTGTATATCCTACGTTTGTGCATTACGACATACGCAAAACACGTGCGAGGTGGTAAGGGCTTTACTACTTGCTTTACTGCTTGCGGTTCTAGTTGGATGCGATAGCCTTAAAACCGCTCAGAAAACTAAACGCGACGTACAAACCAGCGAAACAATTAAAACGCAAACTAAGCGTGCTGGTGACACTTTACGCTTGCAAGTACCCAAAGTTACCTTTAGAGATACAACCATCGTTAAAACGAACTATATTAACCGTACCGAAGCGCGTATCGCGTACGACACAAACGGCAACGCCACAGTAGAATGTATAAGCGCGGAAATAAACGAACTACGCGAGGAAATACGCACGCTTTCAGATACTAGCAAAGAAAAAGAAAGCACAAAAGAAACCAGCTTCCAAAGTGAGGTAATTCTCTACGCGTTTCTAGGGCTTGCTTTGCTTATTGTGATAGTCGGAGTGGCGTTTTTTTGGGCTATGAGTAAACAAAGTTCACAAATACTTGCGGTTTTAAATAAAATTGCGTAGTATTGCACTTTAATCTTTCATTTGTTTTTTGTTTTTTGAGCCTACTTTTGACCGAGTAGGCTTTTTTTAAACAAAGAACTACCTAAAAAAACAAACAAATGTCAAAACAAATCAGACCACGATTAGAAAACGGTAAAAAACACGCGCACCTACATATCACAAAGCCAGAGCGTAGGATTTTAGAGATAGGCGATTTACATTGTCCCTTTGATTTAGATGCGTACCTCCAGCATTGCATAGATACGTATAACAACTACAACTGCAATCAAGTTGTATTTATTGGCGATGTAATAGATAACCACTACTCTAGTTTTCACGAACAAGACCCCGACGGAATGGGTGGAAGTGATGAGTTGGACGTAGCAATAAACCGCTTACAGAAATACTACAAAGCGTTCCCCGTTGCTGATGTAATGATAGGAAACCATGACCGTATTATAATGCGCAAGGCTTTTAGTGGCGGGATTCCTAAGCGGTGGATAAAAGGCTTTAGCGAGGTTTTAGGTACTCCAGGGTGGAACTTTGTAGACCGCGTAATATACGACGGTGTTCAATACGTACATGGTGAAGCTGGAACGGCACGCAGCAAATGCAAGTCAGATATGATGAGTACGGTACAAGGTCATTTGCACACGCAGATGTATGTAGAATGGGCAGTAGGTGCAAACTTTAAAATTTTTGGTAAGCAAATCGGCTGCGGAGTTGATCACGATGCTTACGCGCTAGCCTATGCAAAGCGTGGTAAAAAGCCCGCTATTGGTTGTGGTGTTACAATAGGTGGACACACTTCGTTTAATGTACCTATGGAATTGTAAATGTTAAAATTATGTTAAAGTAAAGGCATAGGGTTGCATAAGTTATAAATAGGTTTATATTTGCATATCACTAATTCAAAAATGATATGAAACAAATTAAACATTTCCCACGTGTTACTACTATACACGAAAATAAAAACGGCGTTACCACAATCACCGTTAAGGACAAACTAAAAGAAGTTTACGACCTTGCAAGTGCTGGCGTTAAACAATCGGCTGCAATAGCTACGGGTGTTAAATTGCCTAACTACTTACACAGCGATAAACCCGAAAAATTAAAGGAGCGCGTTAAGGCAATTGAAACCGCTCAAGCTAAACACGTACAGGATTCACAAGAAAGGTTAAACCAGATTAAAGTTATAGCGCATGAGGTTATCAGAGGTTAAGTCATTTGTAGAAGATTACTTTAGAGCAAATTTAAGAAGCCGACACAGGGAAACTAATAACATAAATGCAAGAGCAACCTATTTTAAATTAATACGCGAAAACACAAATTTAGCATTAAACGAAATAGGGCGTTCAGTTGGCGTTAATCATGCTACTGTTATAAATAGCTTAAAAAAGTTTGATATGTATCATAAGGATAGCGCAAGCGTAAGAGAGTGCTATGAAGATGCGCTAATACATTTTAAAATTAACACGGGTGTAAAAACTCAAGACTTAGAAGATTTTAAGCTAAGCAAGCCAATAGAAAAAGCGGTTAAGATTTTAAGCGAAATGACCGAATTAGAAGTAATAGAATTTTTACCACGAATAGAATTATATCACAAATCAAACATTAACAAAAAACAAAGACAACAACAATGGCAACAACAAAAACAACAACAAGCTTAAGAGAAAAGCTATTTAACGCAAAATCTGAAATAGGCAAAATTTCAAAGGATAGTACAAACCCTTTTTTTAAAAGCAAGTACTTCGATGTGAACTCACTTTTAGAACACGTCGAGCCAATTTTAAACAAGCACCGCCTTTTATTATTGCAGCCTATTATTGCTGGCAGCGTTAAAACCGAAATACTAGACATTGATAGTGATGACATAGTAGAGTGTGAAATATCTTTACCAGCAATTACAGACCCGCAAAAATTGGGCAGCTGCATTACCTACTACCGCAGATATTCGCTTCAGAGCCTTTTAGGTTTACAAGCTGAAGATGACGACGGTAACAGGGCAGCAAAGCCATCACCACCTAAAAGAGAAGTGCTTGACGAAAACCACCCAAAATGGCAACAAGCAAAAGCAGCCTTAAAAGCAGGAACTATAACGCTAGAAGCAATCAAAAATAAGTACGATGTCAGAGGGCAAATTTAGATTTAGATGCCGCGCTAGTGGCTTAGGTAAAATAATGGGCGCGCGTGGTATGGGTAAGACTGGCGAAAGCTTTGTACAGGATTGGCTAAAAGAAAAGCTATACGGAACGCGCCGCGAGATTTACAGTAAGTACATAGACAAAGGAAATGAAAATGAAGATATCGCTATTGAAATGGCAGCGCACACTTTAAATCACCCTATGCTATTAAAGAACGAAGATTGGTTTGAGAATGACTGGGTACACGGCACGCCTGACATCATTTTAGCCGATAGCGTAATAGATGTAAAATGTAGCTGGGATGCGTTCACGTTTCCACTATTTGAAACTGAATTACCTAATATGGATTACTACTGGCAGTTACAAGCTTATATGTGGCTCACTGGTACAAGTTCGGGAAAAGTTGTATATTGCCTAACTGAAACCGATTACGAGCAACCGCAATATAAGGACGTGCCAGAAAGTTTAAAGATAAAAAGTTTCAATGTAGCGTATGACCCCGCTGCAATTGAAAAAATAAAGGAACGGGTCGAACAATGTAATAACTATTTAAACACAATTAACAAATGGAATTAACAGGAACAACAAAGTACGTAGGATCAACCGAAACAGTAGGCTCGGGAAGTTTTCAAAAGAGAATTATTGCGGTGGAAATACCAGATGACAAATATCCTCAAACGCTGGCAGTAGAATTTACACAGGACAAAGTAAACCTACTAGACAATATAAACGTAGGAGATACTGTTACAATTGGCATAAACTTGCGCGGTCGTGAGTGGCAATCACCACAGGGTGAAACTAAGTATTTTAATACGATAGCGGGCTGGAGGATAGCAGTAACAGCAGCAACGCAAGCAGCACCAGCAACGCAAATAGCAGCAAGCGATGACTTACCATTCTAAGGAGGAACAACTGCAAGCAATAAGGGAAACAATCGGGAGTGGCTCAATCCACCCCGATAACCCTTTCTTAATCGAAATTAACAGAAAATACAGAGAATTATGCGACCAGAATTAAACCACTACGGCGACAGACCCGACGTGATAGATTTTAATAAAAAATACGACCTTAATTTTACGCTAGGCAACGCGGTTAAGTACATAGCACGAGCGGGCAAAAAGAACGGTGAAAGCAAAGAGAGCGATTTAAACAAGGCTATTGACTGCATTAAAAGAGAGTTGGATCATGTCTAGTATATCAGTATTCCCAAAGGGATTCCCGACAAAAGATGACCCTAGCAAATTTGCGCCAGCACGCATACCAGAGCAAGACATACCACTAGAAACCTACTTTGATAATATAAAGGATGGCTTTTGGCAGGATGAAGTATTGGCATACCGAACTGGCAAAATAGATAAAACCCAGTTAAGGGGCGTAACACCATGCGGAACGTTTACAAAGCGCGCTGCAAATGCAATAAAAGAACCGTCTGGAACTATCGCGATTGACATTGATAAGCACGACCAAATAGAGGGGCTAAGGTTAGACCACGTGCGAGTACGATTAATGCAGGACGGCTACACGCAAGCAGTACACGAAAGCGCAAGCGGAAACGGTGGTATGGTAGTTTATGTTAAGATAGACCCGAAACGCCATAAGGACGCTTTCTTAGGACTTGAGCGGCACTTTGCAAATGAGTACGGTGTAATCATAGATAAAAGTTGTAAGGACGTGAGCCGTTTTAGGTTTGTAAGCTATGACCCAGACCTGTATCACAACTCGCGATCAAAGACGTTTAAGACCTACCTTAAAAAAGAGGAGAAGCCAAACCCGAACCGCGCCACGTATATCCACACCTCAGAGGATTTAGACCACGTATGGCATCAGATAGCGAAAAATGGCTATGACATTGCACCAGATTATTACGACTGGCTTAGATGCGCTATGGCGCTTTCAAATCACTACGGAGGGCAAAAGGGTTTAGACCTGTTTCACTTAGTGAGCCAAAATAGTTCGAAGTATGATAGTAAAAAATGCGATGACCAATATGCTGCGGTGAGTACTGCAAGCTATGGCGATGTAAGCATTGCAACCCTTTTATACCTAGCAAAGAACGCGGGCGTAGAAATTAAGACACCAAAGACGCGCGACATCGAAAGCGTGGTAAAGCAACGGGTCAAGGCTGTGAACACGAACGGCGGGGCTGCGACCAAAGAGGATGCTGTAAAAGATGCAGAGCGCTTTCTAGTTGAGCAAAAGGGATATGATGAAGTAAGTATTAGGGAGGTTGCCGAGCAGGTCTTAGAACTAACAGAAACGGAACTAAACCAAAATACAGGTGATGTCCTTACGGATTTAGAAATATTTGTAGAGGGACTACCTTTGAAGTTTAATGAAGTAACAATGCACTACGAATATGAGGGTGAGGATATGCGAGAGCGTGATTGGAATAACCTTTACATTGATGCGCTCAAGGTTGTTAACGACAAAATAACGCAGCAACGCTTTGAACTTATTGTAAGGAGTGAAAAGGTTACAAGCTACCACCCATTCCTAGCTTACTTTGAACGCAATAAGCATAGGACAAGCAACGGCAATTTCGCAGCACTATGCAAAGCGATAAAGCACGAGCAAGGCGGTTCTGATTACTTAGAAGTATATCTTAAAAAATGGTTACTAGGAATGATTAGCGCAATGAATGGCACTTACTCTTTACTTATTTTGGTACTTACAGGCGGTCAAGGAACTAGCAAAACTAAGTTTTTCCGTAACCTTTTGCCAGAAGATTTAATGCGCTACTATGGTGAAACAGAACTAGACAAAGGCAAAGATGATGAACTTCTTATGACCCAAAAGATTCTTTTGCTAGATGATGAGTTTGGCGGCAAGTCTAAAAAGGACGCTAAGAAACTAAAGAACCTATCTAGCAAGCAGTTCTTTAACATACGTCCTCCATACGGAAAACGCAACGAGGATATAAAGAGGTATGCAGTTTTGGCTGGCACTAGCAACGATGACGAAATTATAAACGACCCGACAGGTAACAGGCGTATAATTCCTTTGAGAGTTAGCAGCATCGACTTTGCAGCTTTGGCGCGCATAGATAAGAATGAACTATTTATGGAACTTTACCGCGAATGGCAGCAAGTAGGTGAGGACTGGATGTTAAGCAAAGAGGATATAGCATTATTGCAGTCTTACACGACACTAAACGAAACGCCAAGCCCAGAGGAGGAATTGATTATGCAGTATTTTACGCTTCCTACTGACTCGTTTAACGGTGAGTTTTTATCGACAACGGAAATAGTAAACTATATTCAAGCGCGAAGTATGACCAAAATTCCATTGAACGTTTACAAATTTGGTTCGGTTCTTAAAAAGTTGGGGTACGAAAAATCGCACAAAAAAGTTGACGGAAATACAAAAGGAGGTTATCTAGTGCAAAAAATTGGTGAGGTTATCAATCCGAGTTGGCAACCTTACGGCAATTAGCCCAATGGTAGCAACGGTTACAATGTTACACCTAAAAAAGCCGAAAACTTCTATATGGGAAAACATTTTTTTGCACCAACTATATATAAAATATATAAAACTTTTATAGTTTCTATTGTAACCTTGTAACCCGCACTATCAAAGGGTTGCGAGGTTGTCAATAGTAATACTATTAACAACCGATTAAAAACTTAACAAATGATAAATACTTGCGTAGTAAAGTAAACCGCATAATTTTAGTTAAAAACAAATAAAAACCGTATATTTATATTATGGAAAACTGGAAAGAAATACCTTCATTTGCTGGATATTATGAAGCTAGCGATTTAGGACGCATAAGAAGAAAAAAAGGAGAAACAATATACAAAGACGGGCGCGTTGCAAAGTTCTCTCAAACGATACTTAAACCTTCATTAAACCACAAGGGTTACAATAGGGTTTACCTATCTATGAAATCTAAAAAGTATACTAAGACTGTTCATAGATTAGTTGCTGAAACTTTTATAGACAACCCAGAGTCAAAGAAAACCGTTAATCATATAAATATGGATAAGCTAGACAATAGTGTATCTAATTTAGAATGGATGACTAATAAGGAAAATATGAGGCACGCTTTTGCTAATGGTGCATATGATGAGAGAAATAAATACTGCATCAAAAATATAACTGACAACATTTAAAATGATAAAGTTATATCCTTATCAAGAACAAGCTGTAAAAGATTTAAGAGATAAAATAAAAGGGGGCGCGAGTAGAATTGTACTATGCGCCCCTACATAATCTGGCGCAGGAAAAACTGTCATGTTCTCATACCTAACCAGTCGCATAATAGCAAACCAAAAGCGCGTACTAATCTTAACGCACCGAAGCGAACTACTCACGCAAGCGGGCGGAACGCTAGAACACTTTGGGCTTAACGCAATCAATATAAAGCCGTCTTACGCACCCAAAACGCTTGCAGGTAGTTTATATGTCGCAATGACACAAACGCTTGTTAGACGCTTTAAAAAGCCCTTATATGCGCAATGGCTACAAAGCGGGCTGGATGTGGTAATAGTTGACGAATGTCACCGATGCGATTTTAACACGCTACTAGAAGCACTACCACCTCACGTAATAGTGATAGGTGTAACGGCAACGCCACACCGTGAAAAGAACCAACCAGCGCTGGACGCTTTTTACCAGTCAATGGTGGAGGTTGCACAGGTTTCGCGGCTAATCGAGTTAGGCAAACTAGCGCGCCCAAAAAGCTACGGCATAAGCATAGACCTTTCTGGAGTGAAAACCAAAGGCGGCGATTGGGATAGCCAGCAAGTCGGCAAAAGGATGGATGAGATTAAGTTGTATCACGGTGTTTATGAAAACTACATGAAGCACACGCCTGGACAAAAGGCAATCATATTCGCAAGTAGCATTGAAAGCAGCAAGACCCTAGTGCAATCGCTTAAAGATAAGGGGCTTCCCGCTAAGCACCTAGACGGCAATACCTCAACTAAGGAACGTAGGGAAACGCTGGAGTGGTTTAAGGAAACACCAAACGCGCTACTTAGTAACATGGGTATTCTTACGGCTGGTTTTGATGAGCCGACTATCGAGGTGGTGATACTTTACCGTGCCACTAAGTCGCTGCCTTTATTCCTACAAATGGTAGGACGTGGAAGCCGAACCACGCAAAACAAGCGAAGCTTCACTATCCTAGATTTTGGAAACAACATAGCCACGCATGGATTTTGGGAACAGGATAGGGAGTGGTCTTTACAGCCGCCAAAGCGAGCGCGTAAAAGTTTAGGAGTTAGCCCTATAAAGGAATGTCCTACTTGCAATGCGTACCTTTCGGCACAGGCTAAAGAGTGCGAGTATTGCGGCCATGTATTCCCGCCTAGCAAAGCAGAAATACAAGAAAGGGTAATAGCTGAACTGCGACTACTTTCATATGACCAAGTAAAGCAAGCAGCACAGGGAGCAAGTTTTGAGGAACTAGAACAGTTGGCAACGGCAAAAGGCTACTCTAAAAATTGGATATTTTACAATTTGCAAAACAAAGAGCAACTAAAAGATTACGCTAAATACAAAGGATATTCACCTAAGTGGGTGGAGTATCAAATGCAGTTAAGAAATAAATAACGTTTTTTACTTGCATATTAAAATAAAGGTGTATATTGCGCTAACTAAAAGTAAACTATGACACTAACACTAACACTAACAAGCATAGCAATAGGCTACTTTATTTATTTAGCCGCTGCATATTTTGGATATATTCCACCTAGCTATTACAACATAACGCACAAGGCGCAAGGTTACGAGGTGGTAGCCGAAACGCCTTTGTGTCCGTTTTACATTAAGATGCACGATGGCTATTTTGAAACGATAGAAGAAGCTGAAGATTTTGCTTTAAATTTATGAGTTTACCAAGCGGAGAAGATAGATTACAAGCAGACGCATACCGTTGGTTTCATAACACGTACCCACACTTACGCGGCTTGCTTAATTACAACCACAACAACAGCCGCAATGTAATCGAGGGCGCAAAGAATAAAGCAATGGGTTTGCAAAAGGGGCGTAGTGATATGGTTTTGTATCTCGCTGGTCGGGCGTTCATGATTGAATGGAAAACGGCAAAGGGAACGCAATCAGCAAAGCAAAAGCAATGGCAGGCGCTAATAGAAAGCCACGGGTTTAGTTACTATTTAGTTCGCAGCGTTGAGGAATTTAAACACTTAATCACAATACTATGCAGCAGCTTTCAAAACTAGCCGAACTAGATACCTACTGGCGAAACCTAGCCTTTACCATTTGCGGCTGTCACCTGTTAGCAGATGATTTGGTGCAAGATATGTATTTAAAAATATACGAGCGAAACCCACCCAGTTGGAATAAGCGATATGTTTACCGAACTATCCACAACCTATTTATAGACGAACTACGACGCACTAAAAAGCAAACCACCCTAGACTACATTGATGTAAGCACCGAAGAAACCGATAGCGACTGCATAGAGGCTTTGATGCAAAAGGCACTAAGCGATTTAGGCGACCCTAGTACAAGTAAAGCGGTAATGATTAACATGGATTACACGGTTCGCAGCTCGGCACGGAAAATGGGTTACAGCGCGTATAAACTTTGGTCTAAGGTTAAAGCTGCAAAGGAAGAACTAAGCGAGCGCGAGGATTTAAAACAGGCTTATGAGCAACTTAAAAACGGGGAGATATAAAACAAAAAACCACACTTTAACGTTAATATAATATGGCAACACCTAAGAAAAAGAAAGCAACCAAGCCAGCCTCTAAGGGTCTAGGCGATACAATCGCAAAGGTTACTAAATGGGCAGGCATTGAACCATGTGAATCATGTAAGAAGCGACAGAACAAGCTTAACAAGCTAATCCCTTACAACTCGGTTAAAGACGAAATGACACAAGAGCAATTCCAAAGCTGGGAACAATGGGGCAAAGAGTGGAACGGTAACACGCTCAAGGATGACGATATGACATTAATAGAGGACACCTATAATTCAATAAGGCAGACCAACGTATCACCTTGCAGGACTTGCGGTGCTAGTGCATGGTCGCAGCTTATAATGGCAATTGATAGTATAGCTAGTAAGTATAAGTAAAATCAATAATTGCAAACACATTGAATGATAACAGACGAAATAACGGAGGCAATAGCACTAAGGCAACTGGTGGCATAGACAGACGTAAGAACGAGTATAAGGATGCACTTAAACAAGCGGCAACCATTGATGACGTTGTGGACGTAATAGTAAAGCTAAAAGAGGTAGCAAGCACAGGTGACGTACCAGCGATTAAGCTATTTTTGGAATACTATGTAGGCAAACCAAAAGACAGCCTAGACATCACCTCAGACGGTGGTGCAATAAACTTTAAAGACCTCATTCAGTTTGGTAACACTTAGCCCGAAATATGAACTACTAGGGACGGATAGTAAATTTAGCATAGTAACAGGTGGGCGTGGGTCGGGCAAATCTTTCGGGGTTGCCTTGCTTACGCTTTTGCTTAGCTACGAACGTGGGCATACTATACTTTTCACGCGTTACACTTTAAGGTCTGCCGCGATTAGTATCATTCCCGAGTTCCTGGAGAAAATAGAACTACTAGGGCGTGATGGTGATTTTGCCGTTACTAAGGATGAGATTATAAACCGCAAGTCTGGCACGCGGATTCTATTTAGAGGTATCAAAACCTCTAGCGGTGACCAGACGGCAAACCTAAAATCCATTACAGGATTAAGCACGTGGGTACTAGACGAAGCGGAGGAACTTATGGACGAAGATAAGTTCGACACTATCAATTTATCGGTAAGGCAAAAGGGCGTACAGAACCGTGTCATCTTAATGATGAACCCAACTACAAAAGAGCATTGGATATATCGCAGGTTCTTCCAGGAGCGTGGCGTATCGGGTGGTTGGAACGGAACTAAGGAGGACGTGAATTACATACATACGACATACCTAGACAACTCTACCAATCTAAGCCCTAGCTACATTAAGGACATAGAGCGTTTAAAGCGAACCAATCTAAGCAAGTTTGAGCATAAGATTATGGGGGGCTGGTTAGATAAAGCGGAGGGAGTAGTATTTCAGAATTGGGAATTTGGCGACTTTAACCCAGACGGATTACAGACTAGTTTCGGGCTTGACTTTGGTTTTAGTATTGACCCAGATGCACTGACCGAAGTAGCAATCGACAAGACTAAAAGGGTGATATATTTAAGGGAGTGTATTTATGAAAAAGGTTTACAGACCAACGTTCTTAGTGAGCGACTAAATGCAATCACAGACAAACGCTTAATAATTGCAGATAGTGCAGAGCCGCGTTTAATTGCCGACCTAAGAAGTAGGGGCGCGAATATACAAGCGGTCAAAAAAGGCACAATCGAAAGCGGTGTTCAAATGTTACTAGATTACAAGTTGGTAGTTTCACCAGAAAGTAGTAATTTAGCCAAAGAATTAAATAACTATACCTATTCAGATAGGGCAAGCAAATTGTACATAGATGACTGGAATCACTTACTGGACGGAATTAGGTATAACGTAACGTACCATTTAGATAATCCTCATAAAGGAAAGTACTATGTTTAGGACTGACATAGAACAAAAGGTAATGCTAGTACGTCGATACATTCACGATTTTAAAGGCGTGGATATCGGTAACATTAAACTTAACGACGGTGAGGATTTAGCAAAGCTAGATTACGCTTTAAAATTTGCACAACAATACTTTAACGAATGAAACTAAGAATACCTACAAGCCAAAACGATATAACGTTAAGGCAGTACATAGAAGCGCAAGAGAAGCCCGAACGCGAGCAGATGGCAATATACCTAAATATCACACCAGAAACGCTTGCAGAGTTACCTCAATCGGTTTATGACGAAGCTTTAGTTTGCATAGTTACGGCTTTGCAAGAGGATCAGGAAACGCACGTGAAGCGGTTCACCATAAACGGGGTGGAGTACGGCTTTGTACCTAATTTAGACCAGATAGAAAGTGGCGCGTTTGCTATTGCCGAAAGTTCAATACAAGAGGTAACAACGGCAGCGGAATTTGTTAACGCGATGTACAGACCTATTAAGCGCAAGGCTGGCGTGTTCTATTCAGTTAAGCCATTTGCAGCGGATAGGGTTACTCAAATGCTAGATGCACCGCTTTCGGCTTACACGAGTAGTGTGGTTTTTTTTTACAATTTAGGCAACGACTTAACGAGTTATATCCAGAGTTATACACCGTAAGCAGCAAGCAAACTAATGCGGATATGGTCGAGGGCTTTGGCTTAAAGTGGGGTTGGTATCATACTTTTAATGTTATGGCTGGCGGCGATTACTTTAAACTTGAGCGCATTGAAAAAGAGCCACTAGGTGCAATACTTTACTTCCTAGCATATCAAAGCGACGTTACTAAATTGAACGCGCCTAAGAGTTAAAATGCTTAATTAATCGTTCTTTAAGTTGTAAGTCTAGTTCAAAATCGTCATTAAATAAGTTGGTCAACTCGCTTTCTTTTGGCGGGTCGTATGGGTGGTAAAAGTTACCTGTATAAGTGTAGCAATATAACTCACCATTTATAAATGGTATGGTGTGAATGTTATAGCCCTTATTAATTAAGTACTCTTGAACTTTATCGTTATGCGCGTGGCTTTTAATTTTTACTATCATGCTCTTGAATTTAAAACAAATATAAGCTATTTCACGTTAATATAATATGAATGGATACTATCTTTTATTAGACTACATTAAGAGCCTGTTAGATGCCGACGTAGATTGTAACACGGTTACTACTGGCGTGGACTTGAGTAGCACCGACCTAAACCGTAAAGACATCTACCCACTCGCACATATCGAAGCAAACGACGGAACGTTCTTAGATAACGTGATTCAGATTAATTTAGAACTGTTTAGCCTTGACCAATTAGATTTTAGCAAAGAGTTGGAAGTGGGTCAGAAGTTTATAGGCAACGATAATGAGCAAGACGTTTATAATACTACGCTGTACGTGCTTAGGCGCGTTTATAACAAGCTTTCGGTTAGTGATGGCATATCAATACTAGGCGATGCAAATATACAGAAAACGGAGCGCGTAGAGAATAACCTCATCGGCTGGTCTATGACTTTGACTGTTGAAATTTCTGATAGTGTGATGCGTTTCTGCTAGGCTATGCAAAACAGCGAAGTACAAATAGAACTAGACAAATTCGGAAAGCGATTAGTACAGGCTTCACGTAGCAGCCTTACGCAACAAAAGGTAAAGGCAAGCGGTGAACTTTACAAGTCTATTGGCTACGATTTAAAAGTAAGCCCTAATTCATTCCAGTTTAGTTTCGGCTCTACTTTGCCATACTCCACGTTTCAAGATCAAGGGGTGAGTGGAACTGAAAAAAAATATAACACGCCTTTTAGTTACAAAAGTAAGAAGCCACCAGCAAGCGTATTTATAAGCTGGGCAAAGCAAAAGGGAATTAAGCCACGTGGTAAAAATGGGCGGTTTACATCCTATGAAAGTTTCGGCTTTGCGGTTGCAAATAGCGTATTTAGGAAAGGTATCAAACCAAAGAACTTTATTACCCGTCCATTTGAAAAAGCCTTTAAAGATTTGCCCGATGCGTTAATAGAAGCTTATGGATTGGAACTGGATAGGACGTTACTCAGATAACGCCTTAATAATATCCTTTTCGCTTATTATCTCAAAGTCATAGTGATACGTTTCTTGCCCTTTCATTGATAGCGCGTATCTAATGCCGTCATTCCTAACTAGGTAGCCAGTTACTAAATGCGGGTACTGGTCTGGGTCGGTTATAAGGAAAACCAGTTCGCCTATGTTGTGTTGTGTGTCTATTATTTGCATATTCAAAACGTCTTAATAAAAACAAATATACAACATTTTTCGTTAATAATATATGCCAGTATTCTCAACAATTACGATAAATTTCTCAGATGCTTTCGAGCCAAACACAGCCACGCCATTAATCTTTATTAATGCTTTTGATGCAATTCAAAACGCTGGTCTTTCGGTTGTAGTCGAAAGGATAGTAGCAACCCGCACGCAATTTGGCGAGTTTTCAACTGGTACGGATGACGTTACGCAAGCTGTATTATATAAAGATGCTCTGGATTTAGACCTCGACCCTTTGGAATATGAGGTATCTATAATAGGCAACAATGTTACAATAGGTAGCCTAAGGCAGGAAATATCATTCACCGATTTAGTAATAGGGCAACCGAACACAAGCCGTGCTACTTTTGTTATAAATAACGATGCGATAAATATACCACGCACGGAGGGTATCATTCCAGCGCGTTCTAACTACTATGTAACGCGTCCTATTGTAGATCCCAACGTGGTTAGTCAAACAGTTAAGATGTGGTTTAATTCTGACCTAATAGACCCCGACTACCAGCAACGAACGCCAGACTATCAGTCTACTCAACTAAGACCAAGTGCAAACTGGGAGAATTTTGACCTAGCTATAACACAATACGCACGCGACTTTATAAACCCGAAACTTCCAACGTTCACGGCTGGAATAGTTGATAGCGTAGCGGGGTCTGTAATTACTAGCAGCATATCTGTACGTAACAATCTGGAAGCAATAGACCAGCCTATTTTAAACCAGGCTGTAACCACACTAGGCTATGCAACCTATCAGCAAGGGGCAACGCCTAAATATAGTCAGCTTATTCTTTTGAGTTCCCAACGCCACCAAGTTAAGCGCGGTGAACTTATAATCGTACCAGTAAACACAAACGCGGTTACAACTTCAATAGTATTTACCAATCCAGCAGGCGATTTTTTAGGGTTATATACATTAATAGCAAGCGGTGATATAACTAAGCAGATACAATATGTTTGCTTTTCTACTGCGGGGCTTACCGATGACTTTGTAGAAGTGAACGGAACGCATATTTTTGAGTTGATAGATGAGTGCTTGTATGAAACACAGCCAGTCCGTTTCTTAAATAGGTACGGTGTATGGGAAAACCTTACATTCTTTAAAGCCGAAAAAGAAAGTTTGCAGGTAACTCGTGAGGGGAATTTTAAGAACAACTATGTAAACGGTGGCACGTATGACACTACACGCCATTTATACCGCAATACGGACACGAACGCGCGTAGGTCGTTACAACTTACCACAGGTTATATTAGCGAGCAGCAAAACGCAGCTATTGATGACTTGCTTTTGTCAGATTATGTGTACCTCGAAAACGGTGAGCCTATGGAAGTCGACACTAATAGCGTGGATAAAAAGACCCGCATAGTTGATAAGCTAATTAACTACGAAATCGCTTTTAAATATAGTAGTGATTTGGTGCAAGTGGTTTAAAATACCTTATCGGGTATATTACACATAAGCGTAATAAAGTGCAATTATTACACTTTAAAGTAATAGTCTTACTATTGATGCTTGAGTTTATCCGATGTTATGCCCCATTTTAAGAAGCCTTGCAGAAACAATCCGTTTCAAATTCAAACAAATCACATTGTTGTTGTGAAAGTTCGTGTAAGTCTTGTGCTTTAGTAAATGGTCTTTGTGCCATTTCAACTAATTCTTCAATGCTTTTATTAGTTCTTAAATCAAATCTTGGTATTTCTTCGGAACTATATTTTTGTTCCATTTCAAGCCACCATTTAGCACTTTCAGGATTTTCTTTTATAATTGTCAATCTCTTTTTCAATGACTTCTTAAAACATAAATCGCAATTGCCTTGATAGTCTTTTAATCCTAAATCAAAACTTTGCTTTTCCCACCAATTACGAATAAATCGGCTATCAATTTTAACTTCGTCGCATAAAGGATAAATTACTTTTTCAATTTCAGCATTTACGCTTTTACGATGTGCTTCATCGGCTCTAATTCCTACTACTTTAATAATATCAAAGTTTTTATAATTATCACGTAAATAAGCATCAATAGGTCTTTGTTTTAATTCCCTTGTACAATTAGAAGCCATATTGTTTGGTAATGGATATTTTTTAAGCATAGCTTCAAATGGTTCTCCATTTCTTGAAGCAGTTTCATAATCAACTATTGTATAAGTTGTTCCTTTGCCTTTTTCGTTGTTAACTAATGCTTCAAGATAAACCAAATTCAATCCAAATTCCTTATCGCATTTATCCGCAAATTGCAAAGTTTCTTCACGTTCTTTTCCAGTATTCATAAAAACAAAAATGCAGTTTTTATAGTGTGGATGTTCTTTCATATACTTTGCTAAAAATGCTGAAGTTCGACCACCAGAAAACAAAACCACGTACAAAAACGAGGCATAACACGTGCTATAAGAAATAGCGGTTTCGGTGCTTTCTGAAAGTTCAGGTGTGTTTTTAAAATTAGTCATAAATTTAAAGTTTAGTTTTTATTAATCCGCTACTTCTCATAGCACAACCGTTGTGTGTAATACTACATTCCATCTCCAAATAAAGTTTCTATTTGTGTTTATACAAGCAACTAACCGTTATGTGAAATTAATAGTCTTTCCTATCAGCCAGTCTTATGTTAATTTAATCCGTATGACTTAATACCCCCTAAAATCGGATTAGCGATACAATCATTAACACGTCCTACATTTGCGACAACAAAGGTTTTCTTTCTTTTTAGGGGTTGATGTTACCGCAATAATACAACTATAAAACAAAATACGCAAGTTTCACGTTAATAAAGTGCATGAACTTACAGATTTACATATCAGACGAGCAAGGAATAAACGAGCGAAAAATAGACTTATTCCCGTCCGATACTATAAATTTAAACCAGTCGATACAATCACTCCGCGACCTTACTAAAGTTTTTACCGACTTTACGCAGTCGTTTAAAGTTCCCGCAAGCGATAGCAATAACGCGACGTTTAAGCATTACTACCAGTCGCAAATAGATGACGGCTTCGATGCTAGGACAAAAAGAAAGGCACGCATAGAAATTAACGGCATTACTTTTAAGCTGGGCAAAATGCAGCTAAACTCGGTAGGTATCAAATCCAACAAACCCGAGTTTTACGACATTCAATTCTTTGGAAATACTATTGACATTAAAGACTTAGTAGGTGATGACACGCTACGAGATTTAGATACACTTGATGCGCTTGATTTTGAATATACCGATAGCAACGTGCGAGCTAGGCTAGAAACAAATGCAAACGTTTCTTTTAGTCTGACTTCATACGCAAAGCGGTTTCTATTTAATAGCGACGGAAATGTGAACACGCCAGAAAGTGTAAACATAAAGTATGACCCTACGTACACAAACGGTATTGACTGGAAAGATTTAAAAGGGTACGTTAAGGTAAGTAAAATCATTGATGCAATAGAGCAAGAGTACGGGTTTACATTCAGCCGTGACTTCTTTGGGCGTGCTGAATTTCAACAGCTTTACATGAGTTTAGGGAATGGTAAGAGTACTAGGGAATTACTTTCTGAAAACTTGCTAGGCGAATATAATAGGGTGGTTTTTAGGGGTTCGGGTTCTAATTATATTCAAAATTCCTACATTATAAATATGCCTGTATCAAATCAAGCAGTTGATTATAGGCTTAAAATAGAAGTTAACGGGGAGGTTCTTTTTCAAACTGGTATAGTAAGAGGTAATATAAATATAAGGTTTAACCAACAAAACGCGCCTACTGGCAACTACAATGTAAAGTACTACATTGAAGCGGAGCGCGCTATGAATGTCACCCCTAGATTAAGATTGGAAAGTGTTAATTTTCCATTAGGTAGTTCAACTCTAATAGACGAAACCGTTTCAATTACCACACTAAACCCTACCTTTAAAGTTAGCGAAAGCATAGCAAACATAAAGGTTCTAGACTGGTTTTCTGCAATATTAAAGTCTTTTAATCTAGTAATAGTACCACAGCCAAATGGCACGCTGTACGTTAATGACCTAAATAGCTGGTATCTGCAAGGTGCAATACTGGACGTAAGTGATTACATAGATATAAGCACGCTACAAGTATCGCGCGGTGAACTATTTAAAGAGATTAGCTTCAAGTACGAGGACACTCCGCAAATACTAGCGGCAGAATATGAATCTACTTTCGGTAAGCAATTTGGCGCGGAGGAAATAAGCCTTTTAGGGCTTGCAACCGATGACACCTTAGAAGTAAAGCTACCATTTGAAAACCCACAATTTGAGCGCATAACAAACAGCCTAGTGCAATACGCTTACATTGTAGATGGTGAACTTGCGCCTTACGATAATAAGCCATTTTTAGCCTATTTGCCGACGTTATTACTAGATAGAAGTAATAGGATAGGTTTTAATACGGACAGTTCTTACATCGCTTTAAACCAAGCCAACGTGCCTAGTCATTCAATCACGCTTTCGGGTGGTTTTACCGCGCAATTTGCAGATGAATTTAGCGAATATAACAGGACTTCGCTATCAGATAACTTTTATTCACGTTTTTACAAAGATTATTTTGACGACCTATTCAGTCCTAAGCGTAGAAAGTACTCATTTGATGCAGCTTTCCCACCGTTACTATTCTCAAAAATAGAAATAAACGATAGGCTAATCATTAAAGGCGAACGATATGTAATAGATAACATTGATACCGACTTAATAACAGGCAAAACTAAGCTTACTTTGCTTAATGATTTATTTGAAACGCTAATAAAAACAGAAACAAGCAGCACATTAAGTGAGAAATTTGGAGTTTTTAATGACGCTGGGTCATTCTATTACGTAGGTGGTGAGCAGATAGCGATAGCCTTTACAGATGATGACTTTATTACAATAGATAGCCAGCCGCCACTAGTTAGCTTTACACTATCAGAAAACGCCACGCTTGCAGATAGGGTCGGAGTCATTCAAATACAGGACGGACTTAGCGACCCTACTTTCGTAGTGCTGCAACCTTTTAACGATTTTAGAAAACTTGCTTTTGATAGCAACCAAATAACTTTTGATAATACAAATATAACATTTTAACAATGGCACTACTAGACATAGAAATAGGGAGCGAACCAAACGACGGATTAGGCGATGACTTAAGAAACGGAGCGCAAAAAATAAACCAAAACTTTTTTAATGTAGAAAACTACACAGGTGGCGCGTCTTACTTTGATGAAACTTATAAAATAGGAAGCCCGCTTGTTATAGAAGAAGGTGTCCGCACAAAATTAACGTGTGATAATGGCACTATTGTAGACGGAAATTTACCTTTTGATTTTAGCGGTGGCATGTGGAACGCGACCACCAATAAATTAGTGGCAATTAATGAAAAAGACCGTATTATATTGGAAATTAGATTTAAGGCTTCAGCATCTGTTAACAACGCGTTTTTTGATG
>Ga0208795_1000327_pt1 | contig 23754 bp, 29 predicted proteins | sample CB_VirMetaG_6_FD_184541 | JGI IMG/M metagenome (GOLD analysis project Ga0208795, IMG submission 184541) | Freshwater to marine saline gradient viral communities from Chesapeake Bay - CB_1508_2 Viral MetaG (SPAdes) (version 4) | ecosystem: Environmental > Aquatic > Marine > Coastal | place: USA... | reverse complement strand
AACTCAAAGACAAAGACGAAGAAACAATAGTTAATTCTTTTGCAAACTTTATGACAGAAATTCTCTGTCGTTCTGAACTCAAGGATTGGTTACGCGAAAATATGAAAGGAGCAAATGGGAAAGCAGAAAAGATTAGTGTTCGTTTACGGAACTCTCAAAAAGGGGGAAAGACTAAACGGACTAATGGCAAAACAAAAACGAATCGGCGAAGCAATAACCGTAGATAGTAATTACACGATCAAAGATTTCTTGAATAGTTATCCAATAACATTTAGACATTACGATAACAAAGTGTGTAAATACAGAATCAAAGGTGAGCTGTATGATATTAAAGATGATAATGTCTACGCAGCCGTGTGTGATATGGAACTCAATGCAGGATATACACTTGTAAATACGCTAGTGGAATTAGAAGATGGCACGGAGCATGTGGCAGAAATGTTTCTGGTAGAAGAAACACCCGCGAAAATTACAGGTAAAGAAGTTCTCTCTGATTACAGAGTGACAACAACAAAAAACATAAAAGAATGGAGTGGAAAGTAATGGACTTTGAAGATGTGTGTAATAAAATAACAGGAGCAATGATGTGGGTAGCGACATACGGAGTATTTATTTTACTTGGTGTGGGCGTGGTGCTAACATTTTTAGGATAGGAGTAGACATGGCTAAACGTAAATTCACCACAGGTGATAACTATTTATTAGATGAAACTTTAGAACTAGAGGATGAGTTTGACTTAGAAGAATTTGAAAACGACCCTATGTTCGACCCAAACGATCACGAATATTTACAGGAGTTAAACAATGAAGAAGGCAAAGACGGGCAACCTTTACCGTTGGACAGATATTTCAATCGCTTTAGAAAAAATCGTTAAGGCAATTGAAGATCCAACGAGTGATGAATCACCTAGGTTTATCATAAAGAATGACAAGCCTTTTACTTTTCGTATGCGTATCTATCAATACATTAAAGCATATAGAAAGTTGGCAGAAGAAACTGGTGAGGGAGACCCCACAAAATATGACGTACTAAAAATTAATGAAGTTGATAATGGAGTAGAGATCATGCACATTTTAGATGATGTTAAAGAACTAGAAATTGTTGACGCAAACACTGGAGAAAAAATATGACAGATGATAAAAACTATCGTGCTTCATTTGAAGCATGTGTAGAAAGTTTGAAAGACCCGCTGATGAATGTATCCAAAGAGTATGATACGGATGTTATTATATCAGCACTATATGAGATAGGGATGAGGTTATCTTTATTAAAGTATGGTACAATGGGTAGCTTTGGTTTGCTTGCAGATGTATTACATACATTTACAACAGCGGGACCACTGATAGATGAAATGGAAAAGAGGAACAATAAAACAGGAGACACAATGGATTCTGTATTTGCTTCAACAAAGACAGACCCATCAACAAAACATTAAGGAGACAACATGAGTGAGACACAGGAGATTACAATACCAACAGAGTTATTAGAAAAAGATTCAGTCGAGTTATCTAATGATGAGGCGGCGATTCAAAAAATAATAGAGTATTTAAAAGCGACACGCATCAATGTGCGTGATGCAGAGTCAAGCGGTAAACGTATATCCAAGAAGAGTGCGACAACCACAGCACCAAAGAAGTTTGAGAAAAACATTTTGGATATGCTAGTATCAGAAACTTAAGGAGACAATATGAGTGAGAGCGAACTACCAAGAATTAGAAAGTTTGTATGGGATGACAATGGTCAACCTGTTCAAAAGATATGGGACACTTCAAGCCTAAGTTCTTTCTTAGCTTGCCCTAGATATTACAAGCTGTCTGTATTAGACGGTTGGAAATCTACAAGCTACTCCAGTGCTACGGGATTTGGTTCCGCAGTACACCATGGTTTAGAAGAACTAGACAAGGCAAGGCACGAGGGTTTAACAAAGAATGAATCCACGAAACGTGCAGTAGCTTCCGTCTTGCGCGAATTTGGTGAGGACTTAAAACTTGCTGATGAAAATGCAAGAGGACTAGAGGCGGCGCTCCGAGCGGTTGTGTGGAAAGCAGAGGAGTTCTGGGATGATAAGCTAAAGCTAGCGACCATGCCAGACGGATCGCCCGCATTGGAACAAAGGTTTGAAGTACCCATTGGTGACCAAGGTCACAGGTTCAGTGGTCGTATAGATAAGATTGTTTCTATTGATGACAGACTGTATCTGGTTGATACGAAAACAACCAAGTCATCTTTATCTGAATGGTATTTCAATGGCTACATGCCGAACAACCAAGTGTTCGCATACATCTGGGCGTGTCGTGAAGTATTGCAGTTGCCTGTTGATGGCTTCATCATTGACGCGGTACAGACAGGCGCGAATTTTACAAGGTTTGCAAGACAAGTATACAACGTACCGAAAGAACTGATTGATGAGTGGTACAATGATACGTTGCATCACCTTAGTATATCAGATGTGTATGCTAACTCACAATACTATCCCGCGAACTTCACATCATGTGGAAACTACGGTGGTTGTAGATATAGAGAAGCATGTGCTCATGCGAAATCACAAAGGGGAATGTTCTTTGGTAATGACTTTACTCAAGAGTATCACCCAGATTTAGAAGAAACAAAACCACAAGAACTTGAAGTTATCAAGGGTGGTAAATAATTTTCTTGACAAATCTTTTTAATAATATATAATTCAAAACATTATAGGAGACCAGTTTATGGCAAACATAAGTAAACATAAATCAACAAGTGTTACCAAGCTATTACTCTGTGGAGATAGTGGCTCTGGTAAAACGTCAGCTCTAGCAAGTTTAGCTAATGCTGGCAAGAAGCTACGTATACTAGACTATGATGACGGACTTGATATCTTGCCCGAGTTTTTAAAACCCGAGGCAGTAAAGAACGTATCATATGTTACGTTAAGAGATTCACTAGGACAGGCTGACTCGTTCAGACGAGGGGCACGGTTATTATCACACTGGAAAGATGGTGATGAGGACTTAGGTCCTGTGAAAGAATGGGGAGACGATACAGTTCTAGTGATTGATTCCCTCACACTGATGGGCGAAGCTGCCTTAAGAGCGGCTCTCGTCTTCAATAACAAAAAACCAACAGAGCAAGCTAGCCAACCCGAGTGGGGTGCGGCGGCGCGTGATGTCCAAAACATTATACAATATATCACAGGTGATGAAGTGAAATGTAATGTCATTGTGACCACGCATATGCAGTACATGGAAGGTGAGATGGGTGTGTCCAAAGCATATCCTACATCTGTTGGGTCGAAGCTATCTACTAAGATTGGTAGATACTTTAACTGTGTATGTAGAATAGATACTCGTTCATCTAGCAAAGGAACAGAGCGCACGTTACGTACAATGTCAGACCACAAGATGGATCTGAAAGTTACCGCGCCATCTTTAATAGAGCCGAACATTGAACTTGACTTGAACAAGTTATTTGAATCTATTCAAAAGAACGCACAGTCTAAACTCAAAGAGAGCAATACGAAAGGAGATAAATAATGTCTAATATTGCTGACTTCTTAACCATGACACCCAATGACACGCCAGAAGCTGTCGATTTACCAGAGGGTAGTTATGAGTTCTCTATAACATCTTATAGAGCAGACGAAGTGGGTAAAAATAATACCCCTATCGTCAGAGTAAACATCAAGGCGATCGGAGTTATTGATTCGGATTTACCCGAAGATAAACTCAAGGATGTGCTACCAACTCGTATGGAGTTCTGGGCTACACCTAATGCCTTGAAAGTAAGCAATCCTGCAACAGGATTGAAATCATTTCTAACTAATGGGTTAGACATGGGTCATGTGGAAGACCTGCCTTACAGTGAATTGCTAGAGATGGCAATTGGTAAAACCTTCAAGGGCTTAATCAAGCACGAGATGGTGGGGCAGAATAAAGATATTCTACAACCAACAATAAAGAGAATACTCTAACATGAATAAGCAGACAGTACCTTCACAACAACCTAACGGTGATTGCAAGATAGCTTTCGTATTTGATTTTCCAACTACGGATGAGCAACGTCTTGGTGAAATCATGATTGGTAGTACGGGAAAAATGTTTCACAAGATGTGTGAGATATTAGAACTAAATGTGGAGAACTGTTTGCTTACGCATGCTCTCGCTCAGAAGCCAGCACAGGAGAACCCCGCCCATTTCTTTATGAACAAGAAGAACTATTCTAAGTTTAGTAAAGAGAATAAGTGGCGCTCGAAGTATCCTGTGAATGGCTTCGGCTTTCTAAAGCCCGAGTATGAGAGCGAGTTAGAGCGGTTGCAAAACGAGCTTAACGCGTGCAAACCTAATGTCATTATTGCCATGGGTAGCCTTGCGTTATGGGCGCTGACAGGACTAGACAAGATAGGTACTTACAGGGGAACCATTCTCAAATCGGACCTCACAGGTGGGACCAAAGTTATGCCTACGTTTAGTCCTAGTGCCGTCATTAGAAACTTTGACTTCAGACCTATTGTCTTAGCAGATATCAAGAAGGCAGTCGAAGAATCAAACACACCAGAAATTAAAATAAAAGAAAGAGAGTTATGGATTGAACCAGAAATCAAAGACCTCGAGGACTTCGAACAAAAGTATATTAGAGAGAATAACGAAGATCAGCCACTCAGTTTCGACATTGAAACAGGCGGCGGTTTTATTACTTGTATTGGTTTCGCTCCAAGCGATACTGTCGCTCTCGTTATACCATTCAAGGACAAACGAAACGTACTCCAAAACTATTGGACTGATGTTACCCATGAACAACAAGCATGGGCTTGGATAAAACGCATCCTTGAAAATGAAAAGATTACGAAGGTCGCACAGAACCAAACGTATGATGTGTCGTGGCTACAATATAAACACAATATAAAAGTAGCGGGAACTATTCATGATACAATGCATGCCCAACATGCATTACAGCCCGAACAACAGAAAGGCTTAGGCTTTTTAGGTTCGATATATACAAACGAGGGTGCTTGGAAAACGATGGCTAAGTTTTCAAAGAGTACTAAGAGAGATGAATAGATGTAATAATGGCGAAACGTGCTCCATACTTTGCGGAGTTACATATACCAAATGATTTAGTAACTATCGAAAGTGAAGTACGATTGTGGAGATCAGTAATTGACCAAGCGATATCAGACTTTATGTCGACCAATAAGGCACGCGAAAGTCTATCAAATAAAGAGCGCGCCAAGATATGGTTGCGCGGAAAGACAGAAGATTTTAGTCTTGTTTGCGAGTATGCATTCTTAAATCCGCAGTATGTTCGCAACGAGGTATTTAATATTATAGGTGGAATAGATGAGTTATACAAGTAATAGAGCAACGACCACATACTCAACTCAAGTGGGTGGCGATCATTACAAGAAGTTCAAGATACAACCATCGGAGTTCGTTAACCAGAACAAATTTCTTTTTGCAGAAGGTAATGCAATCAAGTATATCTGTAGACACCAAGACAAGGGTGGCAAGCAAGACTTACTAAAAGCAAAACATTATATCGACATGATAATTGAGAGAGACTATGAGTAACACAGGAGACAAAAGCAATGGCAAAAATAATAAAGAACGTAGATATACAAAATATCGAACTCGATTCTGAGCAGATCCTCTGGACTTATTGCGCTTTAGATTGCGCGGTGACTCTAGAGATTTGGCAGAAGATCAAAAAAGAATTAGACGATACCACTTCCAAAACATATCAGTTTGAAATAGATAGCCTCAAGCCTGCGATGGCTATGATGCAGAAGGGTTTGCGCGTAGACCTAGAGAAAGTTAAGAACATGCGTGCCCCCTTGAAAAAAGTGCGCTTGAAATTAGAGCGAATGTTAAATCTATTTGCCCAAGCGGCAACAGGTAAAGATTTAAACCACGCTTCACCAAAACAATTACAGGATTTATTTTATGTACACTTAGGTATACCTAAGATCATGTCCTATAAAAAGGGGAAGTCAAAAGTTTCAACAGATCGTGAGGCGCTAGAGAAACTGCGCGAAAATTATCCACGAGCAAAAGTATTTGCCAATGCAATTCTTGCCTTACGTGATATCGACAAACAACTTGGTGTGCTAGAAACTACAAGAGATAAAGACAATCGCATTCGTTGTTCTTATAATGTGGCAGGCACAGAGACAGGGCGTTGGTCATCTTCAGAAGCCCCTTGGGGTACAGGAACTAATCTTCAAAACATAACCAAAGACTTGCGCGAAATTTTTATTCCAGATGATGGAATGACTATGTTCTATGCAGACTTGGAGCAGGCGGAATCTCGCGTGGTTGCTTACTTAACAGGTGACCAAGGATATATTGATGCATGTGAGAGTGGTGACTTGCATACCACTGTAGTTAAGATGGTCTGGAAAAATATGGGGTGGAGTGGTGATCCTGTTCAAGAAAGAAAGCTAGCCGAGAATCCTTATTATTTGCAGTTTAGTTTTAGAGATATGTGTAAGCGTGCTGGTCATGGTACTAACTATGGTTTGTCAGCTACATCTTTGGCTAGACATTTAAAAATTAAAGTAGCACATGCTACAAGATTCCAATTACTTTATTATGGTGGAGTAGTCAGTCTTGATTCTGTGAATCGCTGGCACCAACAAGATCCTAAAGCTGGTTTTGATGAGCTTCTAGTATATGGCAAAGTATATGGTGATAAAGTTAAATACGTTGAAGTGCCTGGAGCATTCCCTGGAATACGCAAGTGGCATGACAACATAGCAAATGAGTTGTTAAATACTGGGACACTAACTACTCCTATCGGCAGACGCAGACAGTTCTGGGGTAGGCTAGATGATGCTACAACATTACGTGGTGCTATTGCTTACGTACCTCAATCTACGATTGGTGATTTATTGAACATGGGATTATATCGAGTGTGGAATGAGTTGCGTGATGAGGGTGTTCAAGTATTAGGACAAGTACACGACGCGATTTTAGGACAGGTTCCTACTGAAAAGATAGATGAGCTGATGCCTAAGATCGTTGCGTGTATGACAAATCCTATTCAAGTAGGCGAGAGAACATTGGTGATACCTTCCTCTGTTGAAGTGGGTAACACTTGGAAGAACATGAAAACATGGGAGAGGGGGCACGATGGCGCGAATATATAAAGACTATATAGACGCATGCGTAAAGGCTACAGAAAAAAGTCCGATACCTAAGTTGTTTAGAACTTGGGCGGCGCTGTCATCTGTGTCTGGTGCATTGGGCAGAAGAGTGTGGATGCCTATGGCGAACTACGATATACGTGCGAATATATTTGTTGTGTTAGTAGCGGGACCAGGGAGAAACAAATCTGTTAGTTTGATTCTACCATTTAGTAAAGTATTTCGTAAACTAACAACACCTGTTGGTACAAAACCAGACCACGAGAATTTTAATTCTGGATTAGTTGAGTATGGTTTGAAAGAGTTTCCTCTCTATCTTATTCAAGATAGAATTACTCCAGAAAAATTAGCAGTGGATATGTCTAAAGCATCAAGACTTGACATGCGACTATCTACAATGGGTGAAGAATTTTTTGATGGGTCATTAACATTAGTAACTTCAGAACTTGGTACATTCCTATCAAGACATGAGCGTTACTTACAAATGTTCTTGACCGATATGTGGGATAGTAAAGAAGAATACTCACATAAAACCAAGACTGCAGGTGAGCACATTATTAAAGGTCCTTGTTTAAATTGGATCGCATGTGCTACACCCGAGCAGTTCGTTGATAACTTACCAGAAGATGCTAGGTCACAAGGTCTATTATCTAGAATCATTCCTGTCTTTTATGATGGTGAAAAGATTCCTCAGTCTTTATTACAAGACAAAGTTTCAGATGCAACCATTGTTAATCTGAGACATGACTTGTCTGAGATTGCAAAGATGTATGGACCTATGAGATTTGATGACCGCGCATTTGATAAGATCAACGAAGATATTGAAACAGGACTTGAACCAATACCGACTGATGCAAACTTAGCTGAGTATACACAACGTAGAGTATCGCACTTTATTAAAGTATCTTTAGCTATTTCAGCTAGTAGTTCTAAGGATAAGATTATTACTTGGGACCATTGGCAGAAAACTAAAGACTTAATGTTTGAAGTAGAAGAGGCTATGCCTCGTGCATTGGCAGGCTTTGGTATGGCTAGGGCGGGTAAACTAGCGCAAGATATGGCAGTATGGTCGAAAGAAACTATGGCAAATTCGAAGCAAGGATACATCCACCTTCGACACTTTAAGCGGGAACTTCTTCGAAGAACTCTCGCGCCAGGTGAATCTGAACAAACTGTTAAAGCGATGGAAGAAGCTGGGTATATAAAAGTACAAGACGGTCTTGTATTCCCAGTCAAGTTGTGATAGGATGAAAAACTCGCCTCGAGAAACATTCAAAATTAATAAAGGAGCATACATGAAAATAAATATAGACTACTCTCGCGATGAACTCTTGACAGATTCTGGCAAAACAATACTTAAAGATAGATACTTACTACCCACTGAGGCTAGTCCTCAAGATGGCTTTGCTCGGGCGGCAAAAACATTTGCTGATGACCAAGCCCACGCACAAAGATTATATGATTACGCTAGTAAGTTATGGTTTATGTTTTCAACACCTATCTTATCTAACGGGGGAACAACACGAGGGCTACCTATATCCTGCTTCTTAAATTATGTAGATGATTCACGTGAAGGTTTAGCAGATCACTATACTGAAAACATATGGCTGTCTAGCATGGGCGGTGGTATTGGTGGATACTGGGGTAATGTTAGATCCCAAGGTATGGCTACAAGTATTGGTAATAAAACTACAGGTGTGATTCCTTTCATGCATGTGGTGGATTCTCAGATGACTGCGTTCCATCAAGGCGCAACACGACGTGGTAGTTATGCATCATACATGGATGTATCTCACCCAGAGATTGTAGAGTTTATTGAAATGAGAAAACCTACAGGTGGAGATATTCATAGAAAGAATTTAAACTTACACCATGGTATCAATGTCACGGATGCTTTTATGGAAGCTGTCCAGAAAGGTGAGGCTTGGAATCTAATTGACCCGCACACTAAACAAGTTATTAAAACTATTGATGCTAGAACTTTATGGATTAAGATTCTGGAAACTAGAATCGCAACGGGCGAACCGTACATTTCATTTATTGATACAGTCAATGCGGCGCTACCCGAATCCCAAAAGAAACTAGGATTAAAATTCAATCACTCTAACTTATGTTCCGAGATTACATTACCCACAGCAAAAGATAGAACTGCAGTGTGTTGTTTATCTTCCGTGAACTTGGAATACTTTGATGAGTGGAAAGATAATAAATTATTTATAGAAGATTTGGTACGTATGCTTGATAATGTTTTAGAGCATTTCATTACAAGTGCCCCCTCTTACATGTGGCGTGCAGTTAATTCCGCGCGTTGTGAAAGAGCCATTGGCTTAGGTACAATGGGGCTACATAGTTATTTCCAGAAAAGAGAAGTAGCAATGGATGGTGAAAAGTCTAAAGACATTAATGATTTTATATTCAAGCATATCCATAACGAGGCTCAAGCTGCTAATGAAAAGCTCGGGGCGGAAAGGGGTTCTCCTGCAGACATGGAGGGCACAGGGCTACGACATTCTCATGTCATCGCCATTGCTCCTAATGCTTCTTCGTCTGTTATCTGCGGGGGAACTTCTCCATCCATAGAACCACTACGCGCCAACGCGTTTTCTCAAAAGACTTTAAGTGGTACCTTCCTTATGAAAAACAAATACTTAGAACGAGTATTGTTAAAGCATGATAGAAACAATAAAGAAGTTTGGAAATCTATTGTGACTAATGGGGGTAGTGTACAACACTTAGACTTTTTATCTGATGAAGAGAAGGCAGTATTTAAAACTGCAATTGAAATGAATCAGAGACACTTGGTGGATTTAGCGGCGGATAGACAGCAATACATCTGTCAATCACAAAGTTTAAACTTGTTCTTACCGCCAGATGTGGACACCAAAACATTACATGGTATTCACTTGAGAGCGTGGAAAGGTAAAGTCAAAACACTTTACTACATGAGAAGCCAAGCGTTAAAGAAAGTAGAGAATCTATCCAGTCAGATAGAAAGAACTATTAGACAAGACTATCAACAAGAAGAAGCCGCATGTGTGGCTTGTGAAGCATAAGGAGAATATATGTCAGTATTTGAAGGCAGAGAATATTACAAACCATTTGAATATCCATGGGCGTTTGAAGCCTATGATCAACAACAGAAGATGCACTGGTTACCCAGTGAAGTTCCTTTACATGAAGATGTAAATGATTGGAACTCAAAGATGAATGATGCAGAAAAGAATCTAGTGAAACAGATTCTAACATTCTTTACACAAGGTGACGTAGATATTGCACAAGCCTATATGGATGTGTATATACCCATGTTCAAGAAACCAGAAGTGCGTATGATGTTATCCGCTATTGCTACGTCGGAGGCTAACCATGCGCATAGTTATTCACTACTAAACGATACCATTGGTATGGATGATAGAGAGTACAAAGCATTCCAAGAGTACGCGGAGATGGCAGACAAACATAACTATCTCTGGGAAAGCAAAGGGGGCACGGAAGAAGAGAAGATCGTTCGTGACATGGCTGTGTTCTCTGCATTCGGTGAAGGACTGCAGTTGTTTGGATCATTCATTATGCTACTAAACTTTCAGCGCTTCGGCAAAATGAAAGGCATGGGGCAAATCGTAGCGTGGTCAATCAGAGATGAGAACCACCATGTTGAAAACATGATTAAACTTTTACATACAGTATTAGATGAGAAGCCGCACATATGGAATGATGAATTTAAAAAGTCATTGTATGATATATGTAGAGATATGGTAACTCTTGAAGAGAAGTTTATTGACTTGGCATTCCAACAAGGACCAGTCCAAGGATTAACTCCACAAGAAGTTAAGAACTATATACACTACATGGCGGACAGAAGATTACTTCAGCTAGGTTTAAAGCCTAACTACGGAGTAAAATCAAACCCACTAGAGTGGGTAGACTACATTGTCAATGGGCAGGCACACGAAAACTTCTTTGAAACTAGGGCTACTGAGTACGCAAAGGGCGCAGTTCAAGGAGACTGGAGTGATGCATTTTCCTCTTGACAAATTGTTTAACTTGTGATATAGTTATAACATTATATAGGGCATTCATGTGTTAATTCATATGACCTTTCGCTTAAAAACTGGAGACAGGGGGGCACGAAGAACCTTACTTCTTCTAGATGCAATATTTAGAAACAGTTTGGGGAACTCTTTTTTCCACAACCGTACAAAGGGGCTGGTAGAAATACTAGCTCCTTTTTAATTACAGAGACATGACAAATCAAAATACTTATCCACAAAAAACTATATACGATAGCCTTGCAAAAAAGCTATACCTGCTATTCAGCAACAAACGCTTGACTTCTAAACAAAAGTTTGCTACACTCCCCATCAAAGACAAGGACTACTGGAGAGCCTTGGCTGAAATATCAATAAAGGAGAAACTATGGCAAACCCAAGAACTTTCTCCGTAACTAACTCATTTGTTAATAGATGTTTAAACATCTTTAATACTGCAGGAACAGACGGAGACTCAGAATTAGAACAGTACGCGAGAGCAGAATATAAAGACGATTGGTACTGGGCTTTTAATTTCTACAAAGAAAATCAATACTTCCCTAACGTATTAAGAATACCACAGAAGTAATCTAAAAGAGGAATAGGCTAGGCTTCTTGCCTAGCTTTGTTCTTCGAACTCATAAAAGAAATTAGTATCATCACCCGCTGTATACTTAGATTTATTTTCCACACCATATTCAATAGTTGAAACCTTATAGTCTGGGAACCTCATCTTCTTTGGGGATAAAGACTTGTCATAGAATATTACCCGATTGTTAGGCTGAGCGGCGAAATACCCGTTGTCTAATTGTATTATATTAAAGGACTTATGTTGTGTAGGTACCTCAGAATACCCAATATCTGGTATGTTGTAGTCTGGATGACAACTATCTATAGTATATAAATACTCCCCAAAATAAAAATTCCCGTTTGGAGCCTTGTATTTACATTTCCCCGACCCTATACTCACCTTTTGTATAACTGAGATGTGGTAGCTAAAACAATCCCAAAGCTCTAGGTCTTCGAGTTCCATCTCTTCCTTCGTCTCTTTCCAGACAAAAGCCGAGATAGGTAGCTTATCATATAGAGCTCCCGTTTCATAGAGATAGGTCTCGAAATATAATGCGCGACCTTGTATAGATTTAACGGTGATCCAGATTCCTGGTTCATACTCACCGTGCCCCCTCTGAAAGTCATAGAGATACTCTTTCTTAACAAGGACTTCAATAGGTGGAACATTTGCTACAAGAAATGCCACTACTTAAATTGTTCTAGATAATCCATTGTGTATGTATTAACACAACGGGCATATAAGACGGAGGCTCCGCCTATTTGATCAAGTTCATCTTGCACCCACTTGCCTACTTCTTTGGCTTGTAGTTCGCAATCTAATCTGTTAGTGTAAATGGGTTCGCTTATAATCCTAACACACTGTACATCCGCAGGATTGTCTATTCCCCCTGCTAAACATAACTGAAATAGGATTACAAATTTTAACATACATTAATCTGCAAGCGCCCTTATGGCATAAGATAATTTCTCTGCACGGTGCGGGGTCTGTTTTGCCCAACGCGAATCGAGCATCTCATCCGACGCAAGATGATAGGTGCTGGTGGATAAGTGTCCAAGAAATTTCTTAAACTTACTTACCCCTCCAACACCTAACTGAAATGTCATCTCTATAAGAACTTCTTTAACAGGTTCTGGATGCTCGTCAAGATTGATATCAAAACTGTCAGCGACCAATTGAGCGCAATCACAGGCATTTTGAAAATCATCTTCAAAGACGGCTTCCAATTGTTCTTTACTATATTCAACACCTTCTTCATAGTTGTCCTCCTTCGTTACCAAGTGACCGTATCCTATGGTTGCGAATCCTAATGAATCCTTATAAACATAAGACCTAAATCCTTCGTGTTCTTTTATTCTCTCCTTAAGTTTTTCAAACATTACTTACCTCCTATACCCCAGTGAACTTCATGTTCATCTTTAGGTTTTTCTTTTTCAAATAGTTTATATATTTTATTAATAATTTTATATGTAAATATTTCTAACTGGTACATTACTTGGTAATCTTCTTAGACTTCTCAAAAGTTCTCAAGCCCGCCATGCCCAAAAGCGCCATGACTAACGGCATGAGTTGTTCCATATCCATACTTGGTAGCGGTTGTGTCTGTACTTCAAACACGGCTAGAAAGAACATGATAAAATTTTTAAGGACAAACTCCCAAAAAATGGATATTGCTGCACTAAACCCAATGAGGGGTCGCCAAGAACGCTGCAATATACCTGAAATATCTGTAGCTGTAGACTGAGCATCAGCTAAATTAATCTCCATTTGTTTACTATTAATTTCATTTTCTAATTCCTGTAATCTTATTTTTATTTTTCCTCTTTCTTCATCGGACACATGAACACTATCAATAACTTTACCAACAGTTTCTACTAAACTACCACCCAATAATTTAGATAACATTATTTTACGCTCCTATATTTCTTTACTTTCTTTTTTATATTCTTTGGCTGTGCCACAAACTGTTTACCTTGCGCTCTTCCTTTTCTTTTGGCAGCCGTAGTTGCTGCATACTCACCAGATGACAAAGCTTTAATAGCAGACTCGGGTAGATACCTTTCGCCTGTAGCTTTGGGACCTTGAGTAGATGGCTTACCCGATTTGGTTCGCCACTTCTGTCTAGTCCAAGCACGTAAACTTTTTTGCGGTTTCTTTAAAGCGGGCATCTTATTATTTGTGCTCGCAATTGGAACACCCGCAATGACAGCTGGATGAGTTACTGCAGTGGCAAGAGTGCTCACAATTTTTGCAAGTATTTTCCATCCTAGGATTTGTAACCTCCACCTTTTTCTTTATATTGTTTGGCTAGCAACTGGGCTTTTCGTGCTGACCACTGCCCAGGTGCTCCACCTTTACCACCTGCTTTTATTTTATTAAACAAAGCTTTTCTCATACTGGGTTTAGTATAATTCCCTGCTTTGTTAACAGTGGATTTACTTTTTGTTTTTGATTTTATCATAAAGCTTTTTTACAAAACCTCTCATCACAACCTTACCTTGAGGAGATCCTTCCCCTCTTTGTTGGGATAAGATTGCTTTTGTTTTCGCTGTAGCCTTAGCTCTAGCTTTGGCTCCAGGTGTTTGATACTTCTTCTTATTTTTATTCTTAACTTTAAGAGAAGTGGTCTTAGGTAAACTAGCCCTAGTGATTGGCATTACATTTCTTCTTTAGTTTTTGTGTGATATTTTTTACCGTTCCAAGTAAATTCTTTAGCACCTTGATTTCTAAAATGTTTAAATGCTTCACCAAAAGAAACGCCGCCTTTAGATACTCCGACATTGTAGTTTTTGCCAGCAGATCCGTTGGCTGTTGGTTTAGATTTACTAACATTATCCCCAGCGTTTGCTGTGGATTTTTTATTAGTTGTCATTGACTGTCTAGTTCTAGGATTCTTTGCAGTGTAAGACGACTTTTTACTAGATGAGCTAGAACTTGACTTAGTTTTTACAGGTGTATTTTTACCTGGTTGTATTCTTCCTTTTTTCATTGATTACTCCTTAAGGGTTTTGTTGTTGGGAATCCGAAGAGGAGTCAGCCTCTTCTACTTTAACAGCATCTCCGCCTATTTTGACTACGGGTGCTGTGATTACTATGGTATCCGTTAACTTCATTAGAAAATTATACCATATGATTATTTGCTTGACAAGGGTTAAAAAACGTGGTATTATTCGCGCACTACAGGAGATAATTATGGCAAAAACTACAGCAAAAAGTATCCTTATTGATGCCCTTAATTCGGTCATCCGAAACAAAGGAAACAAAGCGGCGGCTTCTAGAGAACTAGGAATCCCGCGGACTACTCTTATCGAGAGAATTGAACAAGCACAACTGCAAGGTGTTAAACCCACAACCGTGCCCCCCGACGCTGAGGCGGCGCTGATTGAACAGCAGTATGCACACGACGCGGAAATCCGTGATCTAAAAAGACAGGTAGATGTACTCGCTAAAGAGAATCTATCCCATCAAAAATTAAAGAACAGTTTAATTAAAGCTGAGAATCATGTAGTCAAACCACCTAAGTGGTTGACAAAAACTACGCCTGCCAAGGGGGCACCTGGTGTGCCTACGATATTCTTATCGGACTTTCACTGGGGCGAGGTCGTCTATAAAGAAGCGGTCAATGGGATTAATGAATATGATAGAACGATTGCGTTAAGAAGATTCAAGAATGTTATTGATACTACCATAGACCTATGCACTAACCATATGGTTAATCCTAAATATCCTGGGATTGTTTGTGCGTTAGGCGGTGATATGATTTCGGGTGATATCCATGATGAACTAGCTGAGAGTAATGATGGCTCTAATATTGAGCATGTACTAGATTTACTAGATAATTTTACATGGGCGTTGGAAAGATTTGCTAATACTTTTGGTAAAGTATTTGTACCTTGTACATTTGGCAATCACTCACGTACCTATAAACAATATCGCCACAAGCAAGCCGCGAAAACTAACTACGATTGGATGCTATACAACCTACTAGCTAGACATTTTAAAAATGACAAGCGAATCCAGTTCCAAATACCGACAGGTTTTGATACAGTATACAAGATATACGGTGTTAATTACTTACTAACCCATGGTGATCGCCTCGGAGTGGCAGGGGGCACGGGAATTGTGGGAATGCTTGGACCGATTGCACGTGGTGTTCAGAAGATTAAACAGGAATACCACAACCAAAACAAAACAATTGATTATGTAATCATGGGTCACTACCATCAATACATATCTTTAAAAGGTTGTATCGTTAATGGCTCTACAAAGGGTTATGATGAATACGCCTACTCAAATAGATTCACATCTGAAAGACCGCAACAAGCTTTATGGTTTACTCACCCAGAATACGGTGTCACTTTTCAAGTACCTGTAGTAGTCGATGAACCGACTGGCGCGAAATCTAAAGATTGGGTTTCTTGGATGTGCTAGGGTATATCGTACATTACCCCTAAGTCTTTTGCATTCTTAACATTTAGAGGTATGACTTTAGATCCCTGTTTTAGAAGCCTGTATTCTTTTATTAAATCTTTTAGGGCTTCACTAGCAAGTCTTGGTACGTCAATATTTAATTGACCTGCCAAGTCTTGTTTAGAATTGTGAGCAAATAACATTTGAAGTATCTCTCTTAAATCTTCTTGACCTTCCAGTTGTAAATTAAAATCTTCTTGCATCATTCCACTATATATTTTTTTGTATGCGGCAGTTACTTTAACATTCATTCTACTTTGAATTAAAGAATTTCTACCAACATTTAATTTTTCTAATCTTAATAGCTCACGTTCTTTAGATACTTTGGTTGGAGTAAAACCTATGCCTTGTAGGAACGCATCATATAAACCTGCGTCATCTGTTAATACTGTTCCGTATCTTGATTCGACTCTACCATCTAATGCGACATCCCCTGCTTTAATTAAGTTAGTAATAAATGTAGGAGTTACTGCATATAAAAATTCTTGAATAGGAAAGTCTCCAGTTCTATTATAAGCCCCAAAGAAGTTTCTAGCATTTTGGAATAAGATAGCACCTGGTGCCCCTAAAAATTCTTCAGCTCTTGCTCCCGTATTTATACCCATCATTCCTAGAATTGCACGCATCTGTGCTGAACCTGGGACATTACCAAAAGATAATCTTCTTTGAACATCTACATTAGCTAATGCATTGAATATACCATTCTCAAAAAATTCTGCTACTTTAGGATTAGATACTTCGACTAACATATTTCTTAACTCGGCTCTCGTATCTTTATCAATACCTGTTACTTGCTTTCTTATTAAATCTCTTAACCATGCTACCTCATCCATACCAGGTAATCCTAATAGTCCACCAGTAAGTGCAATCATTAACATCATTTTAGCCAACGCCTTTTTACCTGCAGGACCTCGGTCTTTAAACATTCTAAACATTAAACTATACATCTGACTGATGTAAGTCTGGAATAGGAAGAACACAGAACCCCAACCTCTCATATATTTAGGTCTATTTAATTTACCATATACACCAAAAGTTTCCTCTAGCATTTGTTGGGCTACCATTCTAGGTGTAGCTACTCCATTATTTCTATCCATATTAGCTTGGAAATCAGCATCTGTTTTAAAAAACTTAGTAGCATTTTCCATAGCATCTGTTTGTTGCATCATTCTATGTGTAGCAATATAAGCAGTCAAACGCGCGATAGTTTCAAAAGTATTAAACACACCACCAATAACTGTGTTCTCAAATGTTCTTATGTTTCTTTTTACTCTTTCATTTCTTCCAACAATACCTCCACCCTGTGGCATACCAGCTTCATGCATAGCCATACCTTGCTTGATAGTACCGTTAAACACATCAGCCATCGCGTCTTCACGTACATCTTCTGGAAGTTTATTAAAATCTATATACACATCTTGATATCTTCTACCATTAAATTGTAACATCTTCATTACGTCTTTAAATGCTTTGGATAATTCAATAGCGGCGGATTGTCTTTTGCCAGAGATTGTGCTTAAGATTGGTCCACTAAATTGTACAATACTCATCAACTGTAAGAATGCTGAAGATATATTACCACCAAGATAATACCAGAATCCTAATCTTCTGATACTAGCTAGTTCTTGTTTAGGATCTAACACATATTGATACCACTCATTAGAGGCTTCTCTTAAATTCTTATCTGGATTTTGTTTCTCATCTTGTGTGTTTCTCCAAGCCTTGCCAATAGTGTGATTGAACCTATTACCTGCAGCGAAGTTGCTGCTAGCTAAACCATACTGAGTAATAGCTCTAGCGAAATCAGTACTATATCCTGGAATACCCCCTTCTTTTTTACGTGGTTTAATGAAAGCACTGAAACCCAACACCTGTCCTTTTGTTAAATCAGTACCTTTGTTTAACACAGTCTCTATTTCTTTTCTTATCTGATTATATAATTCTTTATTGGTATCAGATATAAAACTAGCGGCGGAATCTATGCTAGCAAAATCAGCTTGAACTCTATCTCTTAATTGTTGAATACTAACTTCGCGCGTTTCTGATATTGTATAGTCTGTGTTGTTTCCATACTTTGCTTCTAACTCTGCGCGAACTTCACTTTCTTCATTGGATAATCTTCCACCAAAATATCCTCTTTCAAATAATCTGTAATCAACTGTATTATTATCTTTATCTTTTACTACAATAAAATAGTTACCAAATCTTTGGAGAGGTACATAATCTGTTAAAGTAAAATCATTGTACTTTTTTAATTCACTGCTCAAAGCAAGCATGCCAGTCCCAACGGTACCACCCGAATCCCGTGCCCCCAACACTTGGGCAATTTTACTAACCAAGACTTTTCCTTCTTCAGTTGTAATACCGCGGTTAATTAAAAATTCTGGGTTGTCTTGTATGGTTTCTTGTAAGTTAGCAATAGCTGTAGTTATTTGATTGATATCTGTGTAATTTAAATTTTCAAAATCAGCTTCTGTTAATTCTGTAATAGCTTTAGTTCCATTAATAAAAGTTTTATCAGTTAAATTCAAAGCTTCATATTGAATAGCTAAAGCAATAGCATCATTTAATAATTCAGTAGAAGCATCATTAGCTAGTAAACCTCTAACAATTTCTTTGTGCATATACTGAATACCTTCTTGAGCATTTTCATATGCATCTGCTAGATCACCTTCCAGAATAACAATATCCCCTGCTTTAACTTTACTGTTGGCTCCATCCCCATCTCTATCAGCTCTAAAAATTATTCTATTATTCTCATCTCCTCTATATCTACCTGGTACCTGTTGAGATATTTCAAATGCTTTGTTTAATAAAGCAGTTGCTTGGGGATTGCGAATTACTTTTAAATAACTTTTACCCAGAATGTCTACAAATTTACTTTGCAACTCTCTAGTTTTTTGATCTCTAAAATTCACAGCTGTATATAATTTTTCAAAGATTGGATATTTCTTAGCCCATATTCTAGCATGTGAGAATACTCTACTAAGAGTTCCCAAACCTTTTTCACTAATCTGACCACGAGCTTCTTCTCTTTCTTGTGCTTTAATATCGTTAGACATTTCACGCATTTCTTTTCGTAGAGTTTGGCGCGTTCCTGGTATATACGCATCTAAATCTGGAGATGATGGTTCTTCAATATATTCTAAACTGTTTTTATAGTTTGGTTGAGTGATGGGAGCATCGGATAAAGAACCAAAAGCATTTACAATTTGAGTATCAAACGTAGCTTTGCCATATTGTTTAGCGAGAATGCTGTTATTCATTATAATATTATTTCGTTCGAGTCTTTTATATTCTTCTACTCTTTGTTTAAACATACCTGCATCTATATCATTGAATATATCTTCAGCAGTGGTAAATCCTAAACCACGTAATGCGTTTCCTAAAGCCATTAAATAAGCTTTTAATCTCTGAAAAGCCTGCGCTAATACTCCTTTTACGTCAGACTTATTAGCTAAAAAATCCGCAAAAGCAAATGCTACACCTTCTTCAATGTATAATTCTTCTGACGCATCTGGCTTGCCTGAATAAACATTTCGTATATTATATTTATCTATCCAAACTCTTCTAGAATAATCTTTTAATATTTTCATTTCTTGGTCTGTGAAGAATCCACTACTAAACATAGCATGCATCGCTTCATGTCTTAAAGTCATTAGTTGTGAATCCGCTGTAGTAACAACTCCACCATACTCACCTTTAGGACTATTTAATATTGATATTAATTGAGGCTTAGTCCAGTTTAAAGCATTTGTAATTAAGTCACTGTGAAATATAAATTTACCTTTTGCTTTAGCGCCATCTAACCACCTGTTAACAATACTTAAGTTTACATAAGTCAACCCTAATCTGTCTAATTCATTTCTTACCATGGTGTAGACTCTTGGCATATTCTTTGTAAATTCTGGGGTGTATCTTGGGGCAAGTTGAGACATTTGGATATCTATAGCAAAAGGATTATACTCATAATCATCTTTAAAGATAGGACCAAATTTATTATCAGTATCGTGGATAAATCCTACAATTGGAACTTCTTTGGAAGTATAAGCTTTAGGATTGTATTCAACTTGTTGACCTTCAGGTAAAGAATCTATTTTAGTTAAAGCTTCGTTTTGATATATAGTTTTAGGATTTCTAAATACTCTGTCTCTGACTTCTTTATAGCTATCGCCTTTAGCTAATGTTAGATTTTTATATCTCTTTCCTTTTTGATTGACCTTTATTAAAACAGGTATTGGTTTATTAGGATTTAAACTGTTTGCCCAATTAGCTCTGCCTCTACCTTCATGTCCGTTAACAATTACAGTGTAATTATTATTTTCATCTTGCTCTACTGTTAGTTCTAAATAAGGTGGAGTAATGCCGTTAGTGCCTTCTCTAGCATAAGCAATCTGTCTTTGTAATTGTCTTGCCATAGTTAAGTCAGGTTCTTTTAAAGCCAACTTAGTAAAACTTTTAGGCATCATATATACTACAGCTAAGTCTGCATTGGCTGATGGTTTGTTCCCTGGGTAGCCGCCATCCATATTCCAAAAAGTATTACTAATAGTACCTAAGAAAGTTTGGTTAAGTCTTGCATTAATTTTATTAGCATTTATGATTCTTTGAGTTTCTTTAATTTTAATAACTTTAGGATCATCTGTTGCTTCCCAAACTTCTCTGACTTGGGTTAGATTACCTTCAGGTTTACCCTGATACATTTGGCGTATCTCATTTCTTTTAGGAAATGAATTGTGTTTTATACTATTTAATTGTTCTCTAGTTAATGGTGGATAACCAAAAGAAGAATAAATAATATTAAATCTTCTTAAGTCTTCTTCGGCGGAATCTATTCTGTCTTGGAATTGTTTTATTTGTTCAGCACGATCTTCTTCTGTAATGCCTACTCTTTTACGTAAGCCTTCAATTGCTTTTTGATATCCTATAATTGCGGCAGGTGTGCCCCCAAATCCAATCCGAGTAGCTAAGCTTTCCATTTCATATCTTCTATCTATTGCAGGGCGATACATTTCTGTAGTAGAAGCGACATCTAAAATATTTCTATAGTTAAGTATTTCTTGTCTTTTACTTTCAGATGTTTTAGGGTCTCGTAACTGGTCACCAATTTTAGATAACTGCTTTGCTATCTTTTCATCTGATTGATTAACAATTTCCTGTTCGCTCAGAGGGGGCACGGCGGGCGTTCTACCGACCACTTCTTTACCTACGGGAGTAGTAGTGTTTTCTACATTGTTCTCTAAAATATCTTCCAGTATTTCTCGACCAACACTCTTACCTGTTTTCTTGTTGATGGAAGTGTTGTTTAAAATCTCATTTATTTTTTGGGCAGTGTATATAGAACGCTTACCACCGCGAGGAACTTCTACAGTAAAACCATTAGCCATCTCTTCCAAGTATCCCAGCTGACCAAGTCTTTCAGTTTCTTCTGGTGATATATAGTTTTGTGCATCTTCACTATTGGCTTCAAGCAGTAAAGCGCGATTTCCTGCGGAGTCTATACGGTCGATCGCATCATCTGTGTATCCTCTAGACTTTAAAATACTTTTTGCTTTTTCTTTTTGTTTAGCTGTGGCAGGTTTTACATTAACTTTATCATAATCACCTGGCTTGTCGAATACTGGTTTTTCACTGGTGCGTTGGAAAGATCCTGTCTTTACATTGTTTACCCAACTGTCATATTTTAAAGTGCCTACTTCTCTGTCGGGATTATCTAGCTCTTTAAACCTGATAGACTTATTTGTAATTCCTAATTTAGGATTAGGATCTAATATTTCTAATACTTCAAATCTATTACCTTTATTATCTGTATATATTTCACCCACTTGTAACACAGGAGTGTCTGGCTTGTCGGTCTTTACATCTTCTATTGGGTTTAAAGAATCTAAGATAGAAGCATCGTAATGTAAATATGTGCGAGCGGCTCCTGGTGTGGTATCTTTTAAAATAACTTTTCTTTTTCCTTTGTCATCATAAATACCTGTGACTTGGAAAGTGGGGCTAATAGGATTTTCGTTTTCATCTAGTATAGGATTGCCGTCTAGACCTATAGATTCACCTACACCTGTAACAGTGTACTTTTTAGTTTTAAAATCTTCCCCAAGTTTATCTATTAAATCTTTATTGTTTTCGTCTGTGGGTCTTTGGTCAGTATATTCTTTCGAATCTTTTAAATCAACTTTACCTGCTTCATTAATATTAATTCTTTGAGCAACACCACCCGCGATACCAAAAGGTCCACCACCTGCAGCACCAGCCGCTGCCGCTTCACCTATCTTCTTATAGAAATTTTTATCTGTATATAAGTCAGCAAGACCTGCCGTAATGCTTTGATTTTTGTCCGCAAGTCCCTCTATCTCACCTACAGTTTCAGTGATAACAGTTTGACTTCCTTCCGCCACTGCCTCACCTAACATACTTTTACCTGTAGCCTTGGCAATAGTTTTAGCGGTGCTTTCTTTTAATACTTTTTCAAAAGCTTCTTTAGCTCCTTCTTTAGCAGGATTTAATAAATCCGCCAAGCGCATACCCGCACCGAAAAATCTTTCAGCAGCTGCATATGGAATACCTGCGGCTAAAGAAAGTCCTGCATTAGCTTTTTCAAAATCAGTCGCTTCCAGCTGAGCAATTCGCGAATCACCTACACCCATACCATAAGCCGCTCCCACACCAATAACAGGATTGACTAAGCTTGCCGCGAAAATAGGAATGGTGGTGACAAGACCTTGCCCCACATTAAAACTTAACCACTTTAAAAAGTCTTTTGTTCTAGCCTCTGAATTAAATATTTCTTCAACAGAAGTGCTAAAGGGAATTATTTCTCCATCATCTGTTCTAATATATTGTTTAGCTTGACCTTCTAACTGGTATCTTTGGATAGCATCATTTGTTGCTTTCTCTAAATCTTCTGCCCCTAGTAAATCGAATACGGTTCCCAGTGCCCCCGCTCCAATTGTTTTAAGTCCAGTCCAACCCCCCTTCAAACCTTTCATAAAGGCAGTATCGTTTAAGTCATCGGGTCTGTTGTATCGCTCGGCGCCTACACCATATTTATAAATGTAACCTTGTTCAAATAATTTTTTCTCTAGTTCTGGATTTTTTAAAAGTTCTTGTATTTCTTCTGGGGGCGCATCAGCATCTATCCGAACCATAGGGCTATCAGCATCATCACCTAATCTTACATAAGCTATATTTTTAGGAGTTCTTGCAGGCTCAGATGTTACAGGTCTTTGAGCTAGTTGTTGGGATAAAGAAGCGGATTGAGCTGCGGCGGAAGATGCTTCTGATAATAATGAAGATACTTTCTCATCACTTATAGGTATGTATTTTATTTCTTCTGCCATATTTTTAGTTACACTTTCGTGTATTCAAGAGCCATGCTCTTTACTTATTAGTTAACTGGTTGTAATGTTTTTAAGTCAAGCACAGGAATATTTGTACCAGTATTCATTCCTGACGTATCAATATTTAATGCTTTTAAAGCCATTCCTTCATTGATATCTGCTAAAGTTAAAGGCTTCTCTTTATTAACAACAGCTTCAATAGCATCTGCATATATCTCAGCAAACTCT
>Ga0208795_1000321_pt1 | contig 23918 bp, 40 predicted proteins | sample CB_VirMetaG_6_FD_184541 | JGI IMG/M metagenome (GOLD analysis project Ga0208795, IMG submission 184541) | Freshwater to marine saline gradient viral communities from Chesapeake Bay - CB_1508_2 Viral MetaG (SPAdes) (version 4) | ecosystem: Environmental > Aquatic > Marine > Coastal | place: USA... | reverse complement strand
CGCAGCGCGGCATCCTGTTCTGGCGTGTAGTGATCCGCAAAGTCGTCCGTCTCCGCGCTGCCGTGACCGCCTATCAGGCTGACGCCAATCGTGCCTTTATTGTGGCCCTTCACATGCGCGCCGATCTTTTCGACCGGGCGTCCTGCGGCCACGGTGCCGTCCCTGTCGATAAGGTAATGGTATCCCACTTGGGACCAGCCGCGCTGCCGATGCCATGCGTCAATTTCGGCAACCTTGGCGGCGGTCGGCTTGCTGGCCATCCATTCCGGTCGCGTGGCCGTGCAGTGTACAATGATTTCGTCAACAGGTCTCATCACTTAGCCTCTAGCGCGCGGAGGATGCGGTCGGACTGATCCATCAGCGCGTCCAGGCGCGTTTCGATCCGGCCAAGCTGCACCGCCTGTGCTTGAGCGGTATCCTGAATTTCTTCTACCTGCGTTTCGACTTTAGTCAGTCGGGCCGAATTGTTGTCGATGTCAGACGACATCTGACTGAACATCCAGACGACACCACCGGCCTGAACTACCAATCCAATAATAAGCGTCACGGGGACCGACTTATTCAGGTGCCAGCTTTCAACGTGCGCCATGTCATCCCCCTTCAGGCCATAGGCTTGGCGCGCATGCGGATGGAAGACGATCCGATGCGGGCGCGGTCACTTTCAATCTGTATGGCGTTCAGTGCCTGTTCCAGCATCATACCCCATACTTGGGTGCGGTTGTCCTCGCCAAGATACGGCGCAGCCTCCATCAACGCACCGTACAGGTACACATCAGGGGCAGCCGCCAGCAGCCAGTTGCTGGTGGTTTCGTCCGTCAGGGCGGGGATGCTGCTGTAATATGTCAGTTCGCCAGTGTAAGTATTGCTGTCAGGCGCAGGGACCACCTGAAACTGGCTGCCAATCATGGTGAAAAACTTGGGACGCCCGGTCGAAGAAAAGATGACCCTTTCTTCTGCCGCTTGGTCGGGCGTCACATATTCCAGCGTGGTGATCGGCGTGGTGTTAAGCTGAAAGCGGATGTTTTCCAGCCAGTCAGTCGGCACGACGAAATACCCAGTGTCCACAGTCGCGGTCGCACGCTTGACCATGCGATAGTCGCGAATGCGGCGGTTGAACTTGGCCTCTGCCAAGTCAATGAAGGACGGAATGTCCTGCGCCACAGCGGGCGTATTGAGCCAATTCTCAATCGCCCGCTGCAACTCGGTATACGTCGTGATCGACATTAGCCGATGACACCATCAGGCGTTTCCGCCGACTTGGACTGATTGTCTGCCGGGGCAGACAGCGAGAAGCCCGCCGCTTTCAGGTCATCAAACGACAGCGTCTGAGACGACCGGACCGCCTGCTGGACCTGCATGGCCACTGCGCTCTGCATCGCCTGCGACCGCGCGTCATCCATCAGGAACGGCGATGCGTGCATCAGCGAGGTGTACAGGTAGATGTGCGGTGCCTGCTGGATCAGCCAGTTCACAGCGCTGTCACCAGACTGCGTGCCGTCGCCACCGGACGACAGGGCCGGTATCTTCGCATAGTAGTCCAAAGCGAAGGTGGTGCTGGCAGAAGGTGCCGGTGCAAGCTGCATCTTGCGACCGATGATCGCGAAGAACTTGGGCGTACCGGCAGTGCGCAGGCGCGCACGGCGCAGCGTGATAAGCTGCTGCGGCGTCACTTGCTCCAGCGGCGAACTATCAGCGCCATCCACTTGGGCGTAGATCAGTTCCAGCGCATCAGCGGGCAGAGAAACGGACGACGTTGTCGTGGTGACCGTCGAACTCTCTGCCATGTGCGATGCGCGCAGAACGTCGTTCAGCGTGCTTTCTGCCAAAGTGATGAAATCAGGGATTTGCTGGTCAAGATCGGCGCGGTTAAGCCAATCTGCTAGTGCTGCCTTCAGCGTCCCGTAGTTTGTAATAGCCATTACATCGGTCCTTTACAGTTGGCCTTCGCGGGTGCGGAACACTCGGTTGTCCGAGTTATTCAACCATTTCTTCAGCGCCGCTGGATCATCAGCAATGCCGCGCCGCTTCAAGTCATAATACACCGAAAGCGGAATTGATGCGACCCTGTTCATGTCCCCCCACTTGGTACGCTTGTCTGTTTCGACACGCTGGCGGCGGTTGCTCTGATCGACATCTATGTTCTGGACAGTTTCAATGACGTATTCGCCATTGTCCTTCACATGCCAGTATCTGGTGATGCCTGTCGCGGGGTCAGTATCAAATACACGTTTCTGCATATCATCTCCGAATGGTCAGCGGGGCGAGCCGCAGCCCGCCCCGCTTAGTCATTACGACGTGGTCAGGTCGGCCACGATGCCGTGGGCTGCTTCCTGCGAAATCTTCAGACCGAATTCGCAGATCATCATGCCCTTCTCGGCGTCACCGGTCTTGGCCAGTTCGACCTGCTGGATCGGACGCAGGTAGCAGACCGATGCATATTCAGGGTCGAGGACCAGAGCGTCACGCGCACGCTGGAAGCGGTTCGGCACAACCGTAAGTGTACCGAAATCGCTCATGTAAACGTCAGCCGCGCCAACAATGGTGGTCGGCGAGTCGGACGGTGCCATGTAACGCTGCGCTGCGATGCCAGCGAATGCCGACACTGCCTGCTTGTTGAACGCGCCAACCATCAGGACGGACGGGTTGCCACCCGATGTCCATGCCTGCTGCATCACGTCTTTCAACATTGCCTCGCTGAAGGCCCTCTGAGTCCCGTCAGTACGGGCGTCAGTGCCGTCGCCGGTCGGTGCTGCACCGCCAGTGCCAACGCTGTCGTTGGTGGCAATCCACGCGCCGATACCTGCAGTTTCAGGTGCGGTCGAGGAGTTACCTGCAGCGCGGGCATTATTGTCCAGCAGGACAGCTTCCACGTCGCGCTTCAGTTCCTTGCCACGCTTGGCAACCTGATACGCGACTTCGTCAGCGCGGCCAGCCTTGTCCACAGCGGCAAGGTTGTCTGCAATGACGTAGGTGCGACGACGGATGTGGGTGTAGTTGCCCAGACGGGTGGTCGCCGATGTCGCGTCGAACGACGAAACGTCGTCACCGTTGATGACAGCGGTGGTCGAGGTTGCCGCCAGCGAGTCGGTCTGCCATTCGAAGAAGGTGTTCGAAACAGACTCGGAACCCACGTTCGACTGGAACGGGGTTTCTTCCGGCGAGATGTTGGCAATGGTGTTTGCCAGTTCTTCACGAATGCCCTTCGCGTCGAAGGTGGTGAAGGTATTTGTCACGATAGCCATGACGATTGCTCCTATAGCAGAGATTTGATGACAGAGGCCGCGTCTTGGACCCGGCCAGTTTGCTTCAGGCGTTGTTGCGCCCTCTCTACATCAGAACGTCTGCGGGGCTGTGTCCCCTTGGAACCTGCTTTCATCGGCTTGGGGCCGGTCGTCCGCTCGCCCTTGGCTTGCGAAATCTTGGCCTTTCCACGTTCAAAAAGCATGGCATTGCGTGCCATTGCGACGACGCCAGCATGCTTGATGCTGTCCACGTCATTCGCGTCGAACCCCTTGGACAAAAGAAAGTCGCGAATTTCCTTCGCCTCTTTCTTCGCAACGTCAGCGTTGCGCCATTCAGGGATCAATTCAGGCAACCGGCTCTGTTCAGACTGCAGGACTTTCTGCTGCTGATCGGCCATCTGTCTGTGCTGAATTTGCAGCATGCGCTGCTGTTCAGCTTCGACCGCCTGAATTTGGGCAATGCGCTGCTCCTTCGCCTTACGCCACTGGCGCTCCAGCTTAGTCGCTTCGATGGGGTTCTGTTCGTACAGACTGTCCCAGTCGGGTTCCGCTTCGACCTGTTGCTGCAGTTGTTGCCGCATAGCTGGCAACAGAGTTGCATACTGGTCACGTTCTGCCGCCATTTCAGCTTCCATAGCTTCCAGCGCCTTACGCTGTTCAGCCAACTGCTGAGACTTGCGGGTGTAGTCCGATTGCCGGGAATACCCATTCAGCAATTCATCAAGCGTGACCTCGATTTCCTGACCATCCACCTTGACGGTGTAAGTCCCATCGGGTTGCTCGACCTCTTCGCTTTCCGAATAGTCGCCTTCGTCGGTCGGTTCATATGCGGCTTCCGCCTCATAATCACCATCGGTCTCATCGACCGGCGCATCATCGCTTGACGCCGTGTCCTCAAGGGGGGCCATCATCGCTTTGACTGCTTCAGTTGCTGAACGCAGGTCGCCCGGAGCGTTGTCTGCCATAGCTACTACCTCATTTTTATCACCTTGCGGTCTTTTCGGCAACTATGCCGTCTTCGACGTAACCAACCAGCCGCTGCCGCACTGCGTCCAGCCCGTGCTGCCGGGCTTGGACACTGGCAAGCCTGCCAGTATCTCCAAGCCCAGCAGCGCGGAAATCGTCGAAAATCTGTTGCTGCATTTCGTCTAAAAAACGCTGCAGGTCCGGGTCATCCAGAAGCCGCTTGGCTTCACGGGCGTCCGACAGGATTTGCTGCTTGGTTTTCTTCGCCACGAACTGCATCCTTCACCATTTCGGCCTGCGCCTTCATTACTTCACGCGCAATAGCCGTGCTTTTCTTGACCTGTTCGGCACTAAGTTGCGCGCCGTACTTGGCCTCCAATTCAGCGGCCTTCATGTAGATGTCGATCTCCATCTGGTCGCGCTTCAGTTCCTCTTCCCGCATACTCTCTTCGCGCTTACGGGCCATCTCTTCACGCTTGGTCTGCACGTCGGCCTGAATTTGCATGATCTGCGCCTGAACAAGCTGTTCATTCACATCAGGCTGCGGCGGCTGCGGCGGGGGCGGCTGGAAATTCGCCGGGTCAGACCAGAAACGCGACGTGTCCTTGAAGCCAGCCAAGGCGGTCATCTCGGTCAATGTGTTGTACAGCTTGTCCAAGTCAGTCAGCGGATTGACCAAGCCAAATGTACCCATAGCCTCTTTCTGCATCTCGCCAATCTGGCGCAGCATCATCAGGCGTTCGCTGTCAGAGCCACGGCCCAGCGCGACAGTCGCAATGCAGTCCATGGACGCATCCCAGCCGCGCGGATCAATCGGCACGAACTCATTGGTTAGACGCACCATCCGCTGCATATCTTGGTTCTGCACGATCAGCCGCAAGATGCCCTGAAACAGCGTCTTCATGCCTGTCTCGGCGAAGATGCGCGCGATCATCTCGATGTGCTGCTGTGCGGCATTCACAGTCGCCGCAACAGCCTGAACCGTCGAGGACTGCAACGCATCAGCGTCGAGGCCCGCAGCGGCCTTGCTGATGCCAGTCCGCGTCTGCCGGATGTCATCCATGTAGGCCAAGACAGGGAAGGCTTCCTTGCCGACAAACGGCATTGACAGCGGCTGGACCTGACCCGGTGAACGCTGGCGGATAATTGCACCCGTCTCGGTGTTCATCACGTCTTCCAGATTGACCTGCCCCTCAGTCACAGCAACGCGAGGATGAATGGACATGGCCAAGCTGTCCAAAGTATTCCGCATCACCACAGACTTGATGCGCTGGATGTCCATGACGATGTCGGCAATCGACATGCCAAAGAAATCATGCGGCTCTGGATCAGGGCAGAAGGTGGCAAACGGCAGGGCATCGCAGGGCTGGTCGTCCAGAAGATCGTTGCCAGTACCAGCCACACAAACACGACGCAGTTCGGCGATCCCATCGCCGTCGCGATCCACCTTGATGTAGCACTCGGTATACGTCACCTTCCGAGCCGCTGGATCACTGCGGTCCGTATTGCGATGCGACAGCGCCGGGTTGCGGGTGTACCGCTCCACATTGGTGTCCATCTCATCGGTCGTGGACGCCAGCTTAACCACCTCATCGTAGTCGTAGCCCATGGCTACAAGGTCGCTGACAGTCATCACGCGGCGGTGTGCAACAAATTCAGCATCCTGCAGCGAGGTCGCCCGGCGGTCGATCAGGAACTCTTCCGGCGGCAGAGCCTCCACCTTGACCCGGCCCTCTGGCAGACGGTGCGTCACGCGCACGTCGTGCATCAGCGGCGGCTCCGGGGGCTGCATGCCCATGGCCTCCATCATGGCCAGTTCTTCCGCCGGGATTTCAGGCATCGGAGCGGGGTAGCTTTCCTGAACGTCCACGCTGGTGTTCGGATCGGCAGTCAGGGCCGCCAAGGCCGCATCATCCAGACCAGACATGTCGGTGACACGCACCTTGTACGACGTGTCCCAGTAAAACTTGATGATCCCAGCCTTGCGCACCAGCGCATCCTTGAACGCGCTGTGCAGCACCAAGAAGCCCGGATTGTCCTTCTGGAAGACGTAATTCACATATTCGGTGGCCTGCTTGGCCATCGGAACGTCTTCCGGCCCGCGCGGAACAAATTCCACAGTCTTGTCGCCGCTTGTAAAGACCCGCATCAACGACGGCATGATGGCCTGTACAGTATCCCGTACATCCATGCTGATGACTTGGCTGCGGCCCTCTTCCTCGTCGCCAAAAGGCTCGCCACGGTAATATTCCGTCGCCTTCGCCCGGACAGGCGAAACCACATTGTCGATGAAATCCTCGGCGTCCTCGATTTCCTTCGCGACGATCCCCTGCAACTCATCATCCGACATGTAGTCAGGGTTCACGATCTCTTGGACCTCATCGGTCAAGTCATTGATAGTCGGGTCCATGAGATGGCTCCTATTGTACCAAAAGGCCGGGTGTTCTTGGTGCTGGCTGCCCCTGCGCCATGGCTGCCTCTACGTCCGCCACAGAGACGCCCAAGACGGCAGCCGCGCCTGCGATGCCGTATTTCCGCACAATGTTGATGAGGTTTTCGTCAAAGACGACGAAGTTGCGGGAGCCTTCGCCAGCATTGCGTGACATGGCGTCAAAGTATTTGATGCCGGGGATGCCTGCTTCGCGCATAAACTCTGCCCTCGCAGGCGCGCTAGGGTCAGACATGGTGCGAACTTTGTTGATGTCTCCACCAGCCATCTGCAAAGCCTCTTCGTAAGTTTTTGCACCCGGCCCCCAGCGACCGTCGTCGCCCATCACGGAAAACCTTCTTTGGGCCGCACGGAACCACCCATCTTTACCAGTAAGTTCTTTCCACGGTTCAGGCATCACCGCTAAACGCTCTGCTGCGGCCTTTTCCTGAGCGGTGAGCGGCCCAAACAAATCTTCAAACGTGTCGCCTTTGGGGGCGGAGAACAGACCGCGCAGTCTAGCTTTCTCTGCGGCAATGACTACAGGGTCAGAGTAACCGAGCCGTTCAGCAACCTTTGGTTGCTCACTCAGCGGCTTATCCCAATCAAGGAAGTCTTCTGGGTTGGCGTTGATGTTGACTTCGTACATGCGACCACGGGCTGGGTTCCTCTCAAACCGCACGCCATCATTCTCTTTCACGAAATCAAGAACCTTCTGCGCTTTTCGTGTCAGTTCATCCCGCAGGCCACCTTTTCGCGTCTGCGCCCACTCAAGTTTGTCCTGTGCAGCCTTCAGAAGTTGGTCGTAACTGGTATTGTCCGGCTGTTCGCCAAGCAGGCTGTAAAAACCGTCTGGGGCATCAAGCACATCTACCGTGTCGCCAGAAGGTTTGACAAAAGTCCCCAAAGGGGCGTCCCTGTCAGACAGCGCATCCCGATACCCACGCGCCACGCCTTCCGCCTCGGCAGCATACAACCCATGCCCATAAGCCTGCGCGCCTTCGCCGGTACCAATCTTGTCCATCCTCATTCGGCCCATAGGGAAGTCCTGCAAAACCTCAGAGCCAGATGGAACGTCGGGCAAAACGTCTGGACGTCCAACGATGTATTCCGTGCGACCATCGGGATAGCGCACAAGACGCTCCGCATTGAAGTCGTGCGGTGAACCTTGATAGGCGCGAATGCCTGTCGGCGTTTCGGCAGCCGCAGCCGCCAGCAGCCCAGTGGATTTGTCGGCGTTGGCGGCAACAATGCCTTCATCCCGCAACCTATTATAAGTGCGCCGGAGTGATGCTTCGCCAGCCTCCGTCAGACCGCCGGTGAGGGCGTACGGGTCTTGGCTCCGCATCAAGTATTGAAGTTCGCTGCCGATGCCCCTGCCCCGCATCTCTCCGACAACAGCAAGGTCAGTCATGTCACCACGCGGCATGGCGTAACCAACAACGTCCATTTCCCCGACATCAGGATTGAACGCAGTAGCGTATGCCGCGCCGTCAGGTGCCTGATAAAACGAAACACCCTCCCGCTCGCTTACTTTGCGAGCATTACGCGGCAGCATCCCATACATATCTCCCATCATTAAATTAGGGCGGTCATTGGCGTCCACACGGAGACCTTGCGGGTTGACCCTGCGAAGATAATCTTCAAAGTTGCCTGCACTTGCAACGCGCCCACCCACGCCGACACTGCCCGCAGGGCGAACAGCAGCCCCGCCAGCGCCCATGGCAAAGCCAGCCGTCCCCAGCGCCTCCATGGCAGCGTCTTGCGCAGGTATAAGCCCAGCAGCCGCAGCGCTGGGGGCGTCAACAGCAGCCGCAGCAGCCTCGGCACCACCCAGCAAGAACCCCGGCACAGCAGGGCGGGCCTGACCCGTTGTGAACGCCTCAAAGCCAGACATGCCCTCTGGAAATACCATGGGGGCAATTTCACCGCGCCGCAGACCAGCTTCTTCGTCGCTGCCACGCAAGCCTTCAATAAAGTCAAAAATCCCCGCAAACGGGCTGTTTGCGCGGCGATACCTGCGCAGCATGTCATCACGCTGGTCGCCAGTGTATCCCCGTTCAGCCAGATAAAGCTGAAAATCGCGGGGTGACATTTCAAAGGCGTTCATCTCTTCATCCCACCGATTTCTGACCTTTGCAGCCCCACGCCTTGCGCCGGACCTTAACCTTGGGGGTGCGCTTCTGGCTCACCGTCCGCGCGCAGTACGCATCGCCGCGCTTCGTGCCGGGGTACGACACGCGCTTGTGCGTCTTGCCCTCGCTGTCCTTGTACGTCGTGCCGTCGGCGTACTTTTTACTTGGACTTTGCTTTTTTCGCACCAGACTTCCCCCTCGCAACCTTCAGGTTTGACCACGCATTCGGATACTTGACCCCACGCGCCTTCGACATCGCCTTGGCGCGGGACTTCTGGGATGATGTCAGCTTGGCCATGGTTAGCGTCCTCCCAGCAGAGAGACGCCAGTACGTTCGTTCAACCATGTGGGGCGGTAATAACTGCCACTCTGGTCAGGCGGCAAAGTTATATTCTTCCGCATGTAAGGGGCGTTCGTCATACCAAGACGCGGTGGAATTTGAGCCTGCGACAAATACCCATAATCCTGCGCCAAATCACGACGAAGGGCTATCTGATCGGGAGTTTCCATGTAGCGGGTCGGTATTCTCGCACCGCCACCATCGGAGCCATAAGTGAATGGCAGCCTGCCCCCCAAATAGGAGGTGGTGATGCCACGGCCTATGGGGTTGTCAGCCGGTGTCGGGTCAATTCCCCGAGCGACACCAACGCCAGAGGTCGTGGTCAACGGCGGCATAGGCGGCATGATGACATCAGATGCCAACATGGGGGCGGGCGAATATGGCGTATATGGTTGCGGTGTCTCCAGAGGCATCGCGTAGCCCGCATTGGCGTTGACCTCTGCAAGACGTATTTTATCTGCCTCTGTCTTTATTTCGCCCGGTATGCCACCAACAATGGCAGCCTCTGCCGCATTAAGTACATCAGCACCCGCAGCTTCCTTCGCCCGCTCCACAGCCGCCGCCGTACCACCAGTGCCGCCCAGAAGGCCCGTCCTGACATCAGCCGGGGTCATCTGCATCCGTTCCCGCTCGGCAGCCTCCTGACGGTCCCTGTAGCCCGCAGGGCGCACACCAATGGTGTTCAGCAGCCCGCTGAAGAGACCGCCCTGAAACGTGTCGCCGGAACGGCCCGGACCGCCGCCGTCAATCATGTCACGGCCAGCAGAAACCCATTGCCCAGTCTTGGGGTCAGTGTAGCCGTATCCATTAAATCCACGCTGGCCCTGCGGGCCGGGTGCGGCACCAGCAGCCATGCGTTCCGTGTAGCCAGCCGGGCGGACACCAACCGCGTTCAGCCCCGCACTGTATGGGCCGCCCACAAATGTCGATCCAGAACGACCGGGGCCGCCACCATCAAACATGTCTCCAAAGGACGTGAAACCAAGACCACCACCAAACAAACCGCCGCCGCCAGCCACGCCCAGCAAGCCAGCGCCTTCGCCCATGGAGACACCAGACTGGGTGCCGATGCCGCCCTGACGCCTGTCATCAATCGTGTAGCTGTCGTACCCCTGCCCGGACAGGTAGCTTTCGACCTCATCCATGCTGCCAAACGACTGGCCGTCTACGCTATAGGTCGTAGCCATCAGTATTCCCCCATCTGGCGCTGGACTATGGGGAATATCCGCGCTGCGAATTCATCCCGGTCAGCCAGACTGCCAAACAATTCGGGCTGTCGGCCCATCAACTGCAGCAGCTTCCCGTAAAACCCGGCCTGCCCCAGACCCCTGTTCATATAGGCACCATAAAGGTCTTCAAACGTCGGGGGCGTGTCAGGCTGCGGCGCAGGCGCAGGCTCCTCGCCGCCACCCATCACGCTGCCAAGAAGGCCAAGGTCGCGGAAATTCATCACTTACCGCCCTTCAGGCAGCGACCAGCCGCCATGCACTTGGACTTACTCTTGCAGCCCGCGCAGGGCGTAAAACGCTTCGTGGTCGTGCCGTACTGCATGCCAGCGGCCTCCAAAAATTCCTCAAGGTGGTATCACTATACCCCATCAGTCAAAATAAAAAAAGGCCGCGCAGTTTCCCGCACGGCCCTGACTTAACGGAGGAGGAAAAGGGCGCATGGAGGACGCCCACAGTCAACTTACCAGAAGGCTACAGATCAGACAATCCCGCGAATATTCCGCCGCAACGGCTTCTTCCAGCCGCCAGCCGCCGCCAGACCATACGCCATCGTCGTATGATCCGTCGCCAAACTCAAACAAAACGCATCGGCACGGTCAGGCGATTTCAAGCCACGCTTCTTCATGCTGTCCTTCGACTCGACCTGAATTTTACCATTGCTGCTGAACGTGTACCTCGGAGCCGCCAGTTCCGCGAACAACTGGTCATCTTTCGGCAACTGAACATCCCGGTTCTCCAGCCACTCCTTGGCCTTGAACCACAATTCACTACGCAAATTGTTATACAGCCCGACAGCCGCAGGGCGTTCGCTCACATTCAAACCACGCGCAGGTAAACCCAGTTCCCGCAGTCGATCCAGAACACCAGAACCCAAGCCTATGCTATCAACAATAATCTCCACTGGCCGCTTGGCAGGCGGGGACGTGTCATACTCCACCTTCACAGCACCCACCAACTGCATCAAATCCATCCCCTGCCACGTCTTCAAAGGATGAACCACCGGCCCCTGCCGCTTACACAACACACTGCTGTCATTCCCATGCCGGGCAACGTCCAGACCCCAAATCGGCATCGTAAATTCATCAATCTCAACCTGATTGGCCATCGCATAGTCAATCAGATGCACAGGAATAACCGTGTCGTCCTCGGCAGGCGGGAAATTACCCAGAACACGCACATGGTACGCCGGGCTGTTCTCGCCGTAGCGCAGCTTCATCTCTTCCACAAAGTCATCCGAAACGCGGGGGCTTTCCACGCAGGACACATGCATGGTGTACCACTGGTCACGCAGCCGGTGGTGCGTCTCATAGAACAAGCCGCTGTTACGCGTCGGGTTCCCAGTCAGAATGGTTGTCGCGCTGTGACCAGACATCGATCCCGCCGCACTTTCAAAAACAGCCTCGGGGACACCACTGGCTTCGTCCGCAATCAACAAGACGTGCGGGCTGTGAACACCAGCCAATGCTTCAGGCTGTTCCGCACGGCTGGTCCGACACGAAATAAAACAATCCGCATTCCGGCCCTTCAATTCCACGCGGTCGCTCTTGACCTCCAGAAGATCGTGGAACGGCGGCTTAATCTCCCGCACCAGCCTCTTCACCTCGGCGAACAAGGCGTCGAACAACTGCGCAGATGTCGGGGCTGTCATCACCACCTTGCCGGGGACGCGCCACAAGACATGCCAGATCGCTGCCATCGCAACTGCCGTGGATTTGCCAACGCCGTGGCCGGAACGGACGCTGATCCGCCGCTTCCTCGGGTCCGCAATGACGCGCAGGAATTCTTCCTGCCATTCGTCTGGCTGGATACCCAGCACCTCCCGCGCGAACATCACGGGGTCGTTACCATACCGCTTCGCAAGCTGCAGGAACGGGTTTTCGCTTGGGTTTGTGGCTGATCTCTCCATGCTGGCAGTTTTGCAGAAAATTTTTCTGGCAGGCAACTGAATTGATGACCGTTAAGGGGGGTGGGGGTTGGCCTACTCCTGTGGGGGTTAACGGCAACTTGAATTTTAGGCGGATCAGTCTGTCGGAACCGCCTTGGCAATGACCCCGCCGCCGCGATCGAAGGGGGGGGTATTTTGCTGCGCCGCAGCACAAAAGCCTGTCTGATTTGTGCCGTAGTCGCATAATCCGCATTATGTTAAATCGGTTTTCCTTTGTTTTCAGGCACTTAGCATTTTGCTTAACATAATACCGGCGCAAATGCATAGGCGTTCGCCCTATGCGTGCGCCACAGCGGCCTCGGCAGTGCTGCGGCGCAGCATTCTCACGCGCGGGGGCGCATGGCTCACGGTGTGTGCGATTGCGCGGTCAGGCGTATCCTTCGACGCTGTCGTTTTCGTCGTCACCACTGTCGGTCACATCTTCGTACACCGCGTCGATGACCGCACGTTCAGCCTCTTGGCTTATCAGGGCAGCCGCTTGGCTATGCAGGTCTTCCACCCGGAGCGTCACGGTCGTCTCTTTTTGCCGCGTGTCGTAAACGGAATTCAGCTTCCCAGCGATCCACTTGTCGGTATCCACCTGCAGCCGCGCCACGTTCACGGTCTCTGGTGTGGCCATCTGCGCCGTCTCCACGGCCCTCTGGGCATACGCATGGCCTGCACGCTTCAGGACTTGGTCGTACTTGTCCCTGCGCCCCGGTTCGTCGTCCAGCCACTTGTACCAAGTCCCCCAGCCCATGCTGCCCCATTCAGCCAGCAGCGCCTTCACCGTATGCCCGGCCATGATCCTTTCAAAGATCACATCTTCGCCGATGTCGTTCAGTTGCTTGATCCGTTCCTTGGTGATCCGTCCCATCAGACCTCGCCCTTCAGTTCAGCGGCCAGTGCCGCGTATCCAATCAAATCGATCACGCTGTCTTCTGTGTACCCTTCAGCCAACCGCGCGATCTTCACGTCGGCCATCATCACGCAGACCTGCCACGGCTCCACATCCACCCGCAGCAACTGCGACCATCGGTCGGCGATCCGCTGGAAGTTCACCTTGGGCGGGCCGTAGTCCTTGTTGCGGTCGCCATGGATCAGCTTGGATGCCTGATCCAGCGCATGCTGTCGCACCGTCGTCATTGTATGGTCTCTCCATCCTGTTCGGCGATCATCGCTATCGCATGCAGCATGCCTCGCATCAGATCGGCCAGATCATGTCCGTCGTTCTGGAAATGGTCAAAATAATCCAGTGCCAGATCGACCTCTTCACTGACATCGCTGTCAGCCTCAAATATTATCTGAAAGTCCTGCATGTCGGCACCCCCTTTGGCTGACCATGCAAGTCTACCATCGGGGCATCAGAACGGAATAGGGTCATCAACGCTCTCGCCGTCGATCCGCAGGCTGACCGGCTTGCTGTCAGGCGCAACGGCTTTCGCGGCATCCATCATCTCGGACAGCTTCGTCTGCTTGTACACCCGGATTGCAATCGCTGTCTCGCGCCTACTCAGGATCACCAGATCGGGGTGCTTCTCCTGCACACGCGGCCAGCCACGATCATCGACCAGCACGCCAAACTGCTGGCCATCAATCTCGCAGACAACCACATCGTCTGACGCTGGCTGCCTGCCAGCCGCAGTTGCCTCGGCATCCATCACTGCCAGACCTCTGACACAGACAGCCGCTCTGGCCGCAACAACGGCACTATCGTTTTGGTTGATAGCTTCATTCAGCTTGGCCAGTGCGCTGCCATACTTTTCGGCGGTCTCTGTGGACACCAGTTCGGGCAGTGTATCCACCCCCCACTTATAGTCCATCTCGCGGGCTGCGCGGTCAAACGGTGCCAGCGCCAGATCGCATTTGATTTCTTCCTTGTTGGCATCCTGCCGGATCAGTCTGTCTTCCAGCTTCTGCCTGCGTGGTCTCTTACCCATTTCCTTCGTCTCCATCTTCAAAATGATGACCAGTTTTCTGGTCGCGCGGTATCGCCTATTAGCCGTAAAAATTCATCTAGCTTCGCTGCCGCTGCACCGCAGGAAAGCGGCAGTGGCGCGCAGCGCCGCTAGTGAATTTTACTATAGGCGATTTCAGCAGCGGCGCAGTCCTTTTTGCGCCGCTGACCCGCCACTGGTGCGCCACTAAACTTGGTGGTCAAAATCATGCTCTCTGGTCGCCCATTCTGCTAGTTTTGACGATCCCGGTGCGCGTCTTGCGCTGCCTTTCGGAACGGTATTCGCCGACCTCGATCATGCCCTTCTCCAGCCACTTCTTCAGGATCATTTTGGCCTGCCCGTCCGTCTTGTTATGCTCTGCCTTGCTGAACTGGTAATTGACAATCACGCTGCCCGCCCATCTGTCCTTGTCTTGTGGCCGCATGGAATATCTTTCGCCGTCATCTGTCCCGGCGTCGATGCGTCTGAGGATTGCATTGACGGCCTCCTCTTCCAAACCGGCCCATTCATCCGGTAGTTGAAATTCCGTAGCCACCCCGACCCATTCACCGTTGGCGATCTGGACGCCTTCCATGCGTGCGTACAGCGCGGCCTGTGCTGGCGGTGCGAGGTTCGCCTTGCCGTCATCTATTCGCATGATGCCTCTGGCTTTGTCGTGCGGGACGCCCAGTTCAATGGCCTTGTCTTCTGACAGCCTGTTGATGACGCGTGCGGCTCTGGCTGCGCCTATGAGGCTTCCTGCGCCTCTGACGCTGTCGATGGTGCTGTCCTCGCCGTTGCCTTTTCTGACATGGTGGACAAGATGGACGGCTGCGGCTGTGTCTCTGGCCAGCTTTCGGAACATTGCCACGACGGCCTGAACTGATGCGTTGCTATTTTCGTTAACCAGATGGGTGGAGACAAACGGGTCAATGATGACGCAGCCGATATTCAGGTCTTTGATGCGCTTGGACATGAATTCCAGCAAAGCATCGTTTTGCATCAGTCCGTCGCGGCCCTCTGCGGCCATGACCATCTGGATGGTGTCCTCGGCATCCATGAACAGCTTATCTTTTATTTGCTGGTGTCCGATGCTGTAGTGCTGCATGGCGGCTGCGAGGCGTAGCTGCATTTCCTCCAGCGGGTCTTCCAGATTGATGATCCAGACGTTTGTCTGTTCCTTCACTGGCTGCCCCAGCAGGTCTCTGCCTGTCGCGATTGCCAGTGCTTCAACGGTTGCAAGGGACGTTTTCCCGATGCCGCCTGCCGATGCTGTGACGCTGACGTACTTTCGGATGTATGTGGATGCGTAGACCCATTGCCTGCGCGGCAGCGCGAGCGGATTGATTTCGCGGACGGCTGTCGGCCATGTCTGCGGGATGTTGTCTGCTGCATCAGTCAATGGTGCCGCTTCAGGCGCGCTGGGAGGCTTCGTAGGGGCCGATGCTGTCGTTTCAGGTGTCAGGGGTGCCTGCTGGGGCGTTGATGCCTCCATGCGCTCTCTGACGGGGTCTGTGCGATGCTTCCTACCTATCTCTGACAGGTCGGCCCCATATTCCCGCGCGTAGTGGAAGATCGTGCTGTACGAAACCCCTGCGCCCTTGAACGACCGCCACTTGGCCTCGACCTCTCTGGCATTGTATCCCGCATAGCTGGATGACCAGTCCTGCGCGACATACAGCCCGGCTGTCGATCCGTTGTAATAGTCATGCAGCGCCATCAGCACCTGCACCCAGTCGTCGTGGCCAAGGTCAGCAGGTATGTACGACAGCGCCTCCTTGATGGCCTCTTCCTTTGGCGGTCCGTCGTTCAGACCTGCGTAGCTGCCAAGGTCGATCTTGAATGTGGGTTCCTTCAGCAGCGGTTCCTGCCGGTCATCCACACCCGCCCATTCCTTGATCTGCTGGTCTGCCCAGTCGCGGTATTCCTGCACCTCCCATTCCGCGATCATGCGTAAATCGCTGATGGGTGTTTCCCACAACTGCTTGCCCGGCCAGACGTATGGCTTGCCTGTCTTGGGGTGCAATCCATACGCCACAATTTGGCCAGACTTTGTTCTCACCTCGACTTGGGCATCAAGGTCGCCCTTTTTGGCCTTATCAGTATTTCTTATCGTATAAGGTATGTCTGGCAGCCGGAACACGAAGGCTGTCTTGGGGGCTTGGCCGACACGTTCCAGAGTGTTGGGGAACCTGCTGATCCATTCGTCCCGCAGCTTGGCGGCCAGTTCCGGGCAGTACACGTCGATGTCCACGGCACCGAGGTTGTCGTGTTTGATGCCGATGACGATGCCCTGCGGTGGGAAATCACGATTGATGGCTTCCGGCGTGGCTTCGTACTGTTCCCACTTTGGGAACCTTGGGCCTTTGCTGCCGGGCTGTATCGGCACCGGGTGGTATCCCAGTTCGGCGATCCTGTGCGCCAACGCGGTCATATTTTGTGGCTTGCTGAACACCTTATCCATGATATTGTACCCCCGTCATGGTCTTCTTGTCCTGATGTCTCTTCTTCCCGACTGCCCCCGGCGATGCTGACGCCGGGGGCTTTTTCTTTTGCGTGTCAGAATTCCATATCGTCAATGACGGCTGGCTGGATCGGCGCAGGTTGCGCGACCGGCTTGGGTGCTGGCTGCGGTGCGGGTGTAGGTTCCAGCGCGATGCCTGCCGCAACGCCTTCCTTCAGACAGTCGGGGCGATCCACCCACTGGGCGACTTCCAGCACGGGAACGACGGTCGAGCCGCGTTTAAACTGCAGAAGCTGCGCCTGCGTCATCTTCACAAGCGGCAGCTTATTCGGATCGGGCCGCTGCGACAGTGCGGGAACCAGACCAGTCAGCGCCTGCCAGACAGCCGCACCAGATTGTTCCCACGTTGCTACCTGACCGCCGCCGATGGCGCACTTGACGGACATGCCCTTCTTCCACTCTTCGCCGGGGCTGGCCATCATCTGGCTGGGGGCTGGGTTCCACTTCCATTCGGGAGCGATCCCTGCGATGCCTTCAGACTTCTGCCAGCCTGTCTTCAGGCTGTCGATGTCCATGACGAAGCCCTTGGACATGTCGTGCGCGCGCTTGTTGCTGCCGTCGCGCACAAAGAACGACTGCGCAGGCACGCTGCCGTCTTGGGTGCCGCGTGCGGACCATGCCAGAAATGGGCCGGATGCTCCGTCGTTGCCGAGGTCGATTGCAAACATTTTCTTGTCCTTTGTCGTATTGGCCAGTTGGGCCGATTGGATGCCGCTGTAGCCCAGCGGTCAGGCATTTACGGTGTTAGCCGTAAAATTGGTCACGAAGGTTTTCCGCGCCGCGCCAGTAGAACGACGACGGGTTGTGCGGGACGATCAGCCGCGCGGTTTCCTTGTCTGTGTGACGCAAAAACGCTTCGATGCGCGTGATCTGTTTCTTTGCGGCGGCCAAGGTGGTTGCCACGTCGCCGTCTTCCAGCATGGCTGTTTTCTTTGCGGAGACGTACAGGAATTTGACACCCATATTGCCCTTGGCCTTTTGGTAAATGGCGCGCTGAAGCTGATGTTCAGCGGACATTGACGACGGTATCCTTGTCGTTGTCTTCAAGTCAATCACGACGCCGTGCTGCGGGAAGACCAAGTCCAAGTACCCGATGACCGGTATTTCCCAGCCGTCGCCTTTGGCGGTGATGCTGATCTTTTCCTGACCACCGTCCTCTGGAAATTCCGGCCTGCCGTATTCCATCAGTTCTTCAATGGCCAGTTGGATCATCGGCTGGATCAGTTCGCGCTCCTTGGTTGTCGCGTCATCGCCAATCAGGAACCGCTTGTCGAACTTTTCCAGCGCCATCTTGATGGCGTCCTGTTCCGACCCGCCCTGCAGCGTGGCAACCACCGCATCCTCGACGCAGATACCGCGCCACGGTGCTGGCCCCATTGGGGTGCGCAGCCCGTGCAGGTATTGCATGACCCAAACGTCCGGTGCGCTCGACCAGAGATTCAGACTGCTGGCTGACAGATGGTCGATGCCATGCTTTGCAAATCCATCCATCAGCCCAGTTCCTTATGCAGCAATTCGAGCGCGCTTATCACCTCATCGATCTGCCCGCCCACATCACCGACGCTGATGTCGCCAGCCGCGAAGCCTGCCGTTTCTGCCGCATCGTCCCAGCGTTCATAGGGCTGCGGGCAGCCTTCGCTCTCGAAATAATCCTGCGCGCGGCGCAAGGCCATCTCGAGCATATGGGCTGCATCATTGATCTGGCCGATGGCCCTGATCACGTCTTGCTTGTTCATTTATTTGTTCCTTTCTCTGCGGTCAAAGCAGGCCATTTTTTGCCAGTTCATACATCACGTCTTCGCGCGGTTTGGCCGTCCCTTTGGACATATCCATGGCGTGAGCAATTTCCTCAGACACCAGTTCTGGCGAGTTCAAGACAGCTTCATTTGTGAAACGCAAAACGCTGACATTCTTGCTTGTGATGAACTCTGTGCGGCACTGGTCTTTGATGGTTTGATCGTGCGCGTCGTGATAAGCGCCATCCACCTCAATCGCTATGCGCAGTCTCTTGTGGTACGCGTCCAGAACATACACGCCGAAAAACGGATGCTGCATCGTCCACCCATTAAATTCAGCAAGTATCCTTCTCAATCCCGCTTCTGCCAAGGTCGGATCGGCGCGCATTTCATCGGCCTTGCACCTGATGAATTTGCACTTGGCTGCGCGGGCATGACCTCCGTTCATTGCAAAGGCTTTCCGTGCATTGCACTTGCGTCGGCAAAGGTGTCGCGGCTGATTTCATTCAGAGCGTTGTTGGCGGTTCTCAGATATTTTTCGAACATCCCGCCGTCACCGCCTGACATATAAACAACCAAGCAGCCAAGGTTCATTGCCGCAAGGCTGAATGCCTTGACCTCCGCAAGGCCGTCATTTGCATCCATCAGCTTTTTGACTTGCTCAAATACATTGTCATAGGCGTCTTCAAGCTGCGTGAGAGCCTGCGCAATGTCAGGGCTGTGTGTTCCTTCGTTGGCGGTAGTCATAGCAATTTCTCCTGTCCATAAAGCGCAATCAGCGCCGCTTCTGCGCGGCCATCATCCTTGGCCCGCTTGAACATGTCGGCGCGTTCCGGGTACCGCTGCATGGCCAGCCCGCGCGACACGCCCTTGTCTCTGGTTAGGCCAAAGTGGCCTTTCCACTTGCTGGGCGTCACGAACTGCGTCGGTATCTTGTGGCCTGCCAGAGCCATCTGGATGGCACCATACCCCTGCCCAAACCGAAACATGGACACCACGCCCTGCCCGCGCATTGCGCCGACCTGTTCGACCACTGCCATGTGCGGGCCGTCATCCTCCGGTGCCAGCAGGTCGAACAGCGTGTGCAGGTCCAGTTCGACCTTGCCCTTGCTGTTGGGGACCGTTGGCATGTCGTACAGGTGCAGCGCGCGGGCGGCTGGTCGCCAGATCGCGATGGCACCTGAATAGCCGGGGTCGATGCCGTAAATCACCATCGGCCTGCGGCCTCCAGCCTGCCTTGCGCATTGGACAGCGCGGCCATGCGGACATATGCGCTGATTGACAGGCCGATCTGATCGGCTGCGGCCTTGATCGTTTCATACTGCTGCTGGGTGCAGCGCAGTCGTATTTCCTCTGTGCTTGACATGTGTCGCTCCTTGTTTCGGTGTGCGTACATTGGGCGGAGAAAAAATGTAGGTCAAGGGCAAAAAAGGGGTTTACAGTGCGGAGTTTCTCGCGGTAGGGTCAGGTTATGCCGGGCAGCAACGGACCCGGCACAACAAAGGAAAGACATGATGACCAGCATCTTCTCAGACCACCTCAAGCAACTTGCAACATTCACCGCAACGGACCGCGCCATGGCGCGCCGGATGGATCAGGCCGAGGCGCACGCCCGCCAGAACCGCACAGACCTGCTGGGTCAATGCCCCGTCTACGATGACGCATGGCATAACATGCGGGACGCCATTGATCTCGCCGAGCTTGAGGCGGTCCAATACACATTCACGCCCGTAGCCTGAAACACAACCGCCGGGGCCACGCGCCCCGGCACAAATGGAGGAACGATAATGACCAACCCTAAGGCAATTGAAGCCGAGGAGCGCGCCAGCAAGTGGCTTGCGGACGGCAATGATGCCGAGGAGCGCGGCGATGTCGCCAAGGCAGAACGCTGCTTTGAAAAAGCCCAATACTGGCTTGACCGCCTTAACAGTCTCCAAGGCAACCTTTGACGGAGAAACACCATGAAACTCACACACATCCCTCGCCCCGTTCGCGCCACTGTGTTGGCGCATGCCCGCGACATGCGGAAGGTGAAGGCCGACCAACGACCCGACCAGTGGACAGACGCCCGTTACCGGGCGGCTGACGCGCTGGCGCAGGACTTGCGAGTTCTGCACGGCATCCACGCGCCTCAGTGGGCGCGCGACCTGATCTTTGCGGTCGCAACATAACCCCACAGCCGGGGCCACGCGCCCCGGCAACCAACCCTTCCCGGACGCGGCCTTTCCTCCTCCCTTTCCGCCGCCGCGTCCCACCTGCCGGGGAGATGTCCTCCCGCGTCTCCCCGGCTTTTTTATTTGGAGATGACTATGCTCAAGGTGCTTGATCTGTTCAGCGGCATTGGTGGCTTCAGCCTTGGGCTTGAGCGCACTGGCGGCTTTGAGACGGTCGCATTCTGCGAATATGAACCATTCCCCCGCGCGGTGCTGGCCAAGCATTGGCCGAATGTGCCGTGCTTTCCAGATGTAAGGACACTGAAAGGATCGGACATTGACGGACCAGTTGACGTTATTTGCGGCGGATACCCATGCCAGCCTTTCTCCACTGCCGGGAAGCGCAGAGGCAAGGAAGATGACCGCCATCTCTGGCCAGAATTTAGTCGGCTCGTGGCTGAACTCCGGCCCTCTTGGGTCATTGGAGAAAATGTTGCTGGGCACATCAGCATGGGCCTCGACGACGTGCTATCTGACTTGGAGGGACAAGGTTACGCCTGCCGGACGTTTGTTATTCCAGCTTGCGCCGTCGGGGCGTTCCATCGTCGAGACCGATGCTGGACTGTGGCCCACGCCGCGCAGTTGCAGCGCAATGGCGGCGAACATTACGACAGCGGCCATTCAGAAGGCACCAGAACGGTTCAAGACGTTTCCAAACTTAGAAACCGCAATGGCGATCAAGATGTGGCCGACGCCGACGGCGCGCGATTTTCGGACAGGCAGCGCGCCAGACAGCCCGCGAATGAAGCGCAAGGCGAGGCAGGGACGGTCGCCCGACCTGAACGACGCTGTGACTTGCGAGGGGCAGCATGGCTCCCTGAACCCGACGTGGGTCGAGTGGCTAATGGGGTTCCCAGAAGGGTGGACCGACTTAAAGCCCTCGGAAATGCCGTCGTCCCGCAAGTCCCCGAAATGATCGGATACGCAATTCTTGAAGCAGAGAAGGAAAAACCATGACAATCAGAACATTCATCCGCGAACTGATCGCCGCGCTGGCGCTGTTCACGGTCCTTGGCGGCCTGCCGCTGATCCTGTGGGGGCTGGCGCAGTGACCATGACCAAAGAACAGACACAGCAGTTGATCGACCAGAAGCTGGCCGCTGTGAACAGCCTGAACCGGCAGTATCCCGGCGTTCGGCCCTCTTGGGTCAGCGGCGAACTGTCGATTTTGTGGGTGCAAATTGACAACCTGAGAAAGCAACTGGAGGCAACGGAATGAAAATCGACTTTGACAAGATCACCAACGACCGATGGATCAAGGTCGCTCGGGCGTTGGAGGCCAATGGCTACTGCGCGACCGCAGCGGCCAGCGCCCTTGGGTGGCACAGGCAGCAGATTTACGATGTCGTGCATCGCCTGAAGCGGCACGGCCTGATCCAGAAGGATGTCATCGTCAGCGGCTACCTCGGCACGCAGGCCCGCACTGGTGGGCTGCGCCTTGGTAAAATCACAGAGGTGTCGCGCGAATACGATTTGGCCTTCCAGCGGTGGCTGGTCAAGCAAGTGCCAGAAGAGGCGTCCTTGGCCGACCTGCTGCTGTCCATGGCATACGACGTGTACATGGATGAGGTCGAAGAAAAGGGCCGCAAGGCCGCATAAGGAGAGAGAGCATGAAGACGTTTCAGGACTTGGCGAAGAGGCTGAACGGCGGGACCGACCAGCAGACGCGAATGGCAAAGATGGCCACGACGCTGGCAGAGCCAAAGAAATGCCGTGGCATCATTACCAACCGCAACAACGACTTGGCGTGGGCGATGGTCGTCGGAGAGGGTCGTCAGGCATTTATTCCGACCGGGCTGACGCGAAAGCACAGCCTTCGCGCTGGCGACATTGTGGACATGACGATTGTTGAAAATGACTATGGGCATCGCGACAAGACGCCATACCGCGCGATCATGCTGGATAAGGTGAAGCCAGAAGTGCAGCCCGCGCCTGCCACAGCGCCAGAGCCTGCACCCGAGCCTATTGCCCCGCGCCTTCCGAGACTAAAGGGGCTACAGCCGGGTTCCTTCCCGGACCAGATCGGCCCGGAGATGCTGGCGATGATGAAGCCGGAATTCCTGTATCGGGCGCGCGACTTTGCGCATCTTGTTCCGGAGAACCATTCGAAGAAGCTGACGAATGTGTTGGAGGCGCTGCTGGCCATAGGTCGCGTGCATCGGATTTCGCTGCACTCCTCTCCGGAAAAGAAGGCGGGTCGTTTGTACTGGTGTTTGGCGGGTCAGGGTTCGCAAATCTTGGCGAAGGTGGTCGAACATAGGACCGGTGGAGGGGGCGATGAGTAAGAAGCATGCACTGGCCCGGCTGATGAAGCTGGAGGCGTGGCTGGATACCGACGAAGAGGTGCTGGCGAAGATGGACAAAGAGGCGCGGCTGGATCACGAATTCATCATCGTGCAAGTGCGGATGGCTATTCAGGAGTTGAGCAATGGCTAAGTGGAACCTGACCCTGTGCGACATGCACCGTGTCGAGGCCAAGCATCTGCGGGACAGGCTGCGAATTGCGATGGCGGCGCTGGATGTCGTCATCAAGTTTGGCCATGCGGCTGGCGATGATTTCGAACAGACTGTCACCGACATGACGGTGGCGGCAGAGCGGGCATTACAGAGGATTGAAGGCGATGAGTGATTACGATCTTGACCCAGACCTGCCCGCGCAGCTTGAAGCGGTGGCCCACATGGCCGCCGTTTCTGGCCTGCACATTGATGACCTGCGCGTGATGCCCGCAGCGGGTGTCGCCGACATCATCTATGAGGCGCTGTTCGAAATCAAACGACACAGAGGGATCGAAGGCGATGAGTGAGATTGCAAGGATCGGCCCCGCTGATGACGGGGTTCAGCGGTTTTACCGCCTGCATGCGCGGCGGTCATCTGACTTTGCCGTTGCCGAGCATGACTTTTGCTGCCGCACATTGGGCGGCGCGGTTGCAGAGAACCAAGCCAGAAAGCATGCAGAGTGGTTGATGAAAACCAAGCCTGCATACGATCAGGTCCGTATCACCCTGCACGTTGTCCATCCAATCATGGAGAGGGGGTTTGAAGATGAGTGACGATCTGGTGAAGCGGGCAAGGCACAACGCTCTGGCTGACATGCCGCACTTTGCAAGCGTCGAACTGATTGAAGCGCTAGCCGACCGCATCGAGGAACTTGAGGCCAAGCTGGATTGGGTTATCACGGAACGGGACGAGACATTTGCTTTGATGCTGGACCGTGCACAAACAGCGGAGGCCAAGCTATCTAAG
>Ga0208795_1000320_pt1 | contig 23963 bp, 40 predicted proteins | sample CB_VirMetaG_6_FD_184541 | JGI IMG/M metagenome (GOLD analysis project Ga0208795, IMG submission 184541) | Freshwater to marine saline gradient viral communities from Chesapeake Bay - CB_1508_2 Viral MetaG (SPAdes) (version 4) | ecosystem: Environmental > Aquatic > Marine > Coastal | place: USA... | reverse complement strand
AAGAGATTTTTCTTAGTGAAGAAGCTGTCATTAACAAAATAATGATGGCTAAAAGAATCTATTGAGTTTTCAACCCTACCCTACCCTTCGGGGTAGGTTTCTTTTTCTTTTCTTATTTTTTTTTTTAATTATAGGAGAGCGTAATGAGTAGATATGATTTAGATATCAATCAAAATACGTTAAGCGATTATCTAAGGTTTTATACCGATAATGGAACAGTAGATGTAGCTTATTGCGGATGGACGGACAATATAAAGCAAATCATTGAAGAGCAAGAAAAACATTATAAATCGGTTTACAACAAGTCATTAAAGATAATCCGTATTGAAGATTATTTGACTGGACAGCTAGTTTGGGAAAAATAATGAGTCTTAATGAAGAGCAACAATAAAATAAATACTAGTAAGTATCTGTTAGTTTCGTTGCGGGTTTTTAGGTATCTTATATGAAGAAGCTCTGAGGGAGCACTTTACTTTAATTAAATCTTTAGGAGATTATTATGTTGTATGAAATTTACTTATACGGTTTTTCAAAGCCAATTGGCACCACAACCCGTCCTTGGGTAGCACAGTGGTTTAAAAAACATCCAACAAAAAACAAATATATCGTTAAAATTAAATAATAGGATAATATTATGAAAACCATATTTTTAATTGTATTATTAAGCGTTCCTTCTCTAGTCTCAGCTTCAGTAGGAAATTGTAATAACTTTGATAAAAACGATATAGACTCGTTAATTGATTGTGTTCAATCAATCGAAGCCCGTGTTTTATTGCTTGAAGAAGAGGCTGATAAAAGAAAACTAGAGTCTATTAATATTGATAAAGTAATTCAAAGTGTAGTAGAATCTGAAACAGAGTTAGAGCCTGCAAATACTGAGAAAGTAATTCAAAGTGTAGAAGAATCTGAAACAAAAGAACATAAAAAAACAACATTAAAAGATCTTGAAAGAGTATTACTCCAAATGCTCGAAGATGATGTTGAAGATCTTGAAATTCGTATAAACGGTCTTAAAAAATCAGTATTGTCTAAAGATTCTGATTTAAATTTAGAATACATTAAAGAGGCTATTAAAGACAAACTTAATTGCTTTTAAAAATCCTTTAACCTCCCTTCGGGGAGGTTTTAATTTAACAATCTATTTTTTTTTTTCAATTTTTAATTACTACCTGTTGCGGAAAATAGGGTATCTTATATGAAGAACACAACTTAGGAGAATATTATGTCATGTTTTTTACCCTGCAGATCTTGCTTAAATAGTCGCACTCACGATCAATCTCTGATAGAGATTGGCTTAATAAAAATTGAATGCATCCACGGGTTTATGCCTGAAAAGGCTGAATTGTCGGTGTATGGAGCAAAAGATAACCTTGATGGTCAATCTCGCTGTCAAGATTATCTCCATGATGAAGAAGCTTGGTGGTAACAATGAAATTAACCTCCCTTCGGGGAGGTTGGTTTATTTTTAATTATTTGGAGAAGATCATGAAACAATTCGCAAAATTCGTTAGTGTTACAATAGTGATTGGTTTTATTTTTGGTTTAATTTTTGGTCTAGTACTATCTACCTTTGACCTAATAGGGCCTCTGTTAATACCTGTTAGTTTTGTTTTAAATATTGTTGCAATGGGTATTTCTTGGAAGTTATTTGTTGTAACCCCTAATTCAAAATAAACTACACAAACAGGAGATTAAAATGCAAGATTATGTAAATCAGTTCTTGAATAAAATGTCAAACATCGCACAGATGTCTATGATAGATTGTGACAGTTATTCGATTGTTAGAAAACATCTCGAATTGGCTAACGGTTCTAAAATTTCAATACAGGCAAGTAATACACATTACTGTACACCAAGAGGTTGGCGACCACCGTACACAGAAGTGGAGGTATGGGCTGATAAGGGGTTGGCTGAGTATCTAGATGCCGTTACAGGAGAGGGATGGTATAAAGATGCTTTCGAAGAAGAACCATTCACAAATATTTCAGTCAAACATGTAAATGACTATATAGAAACTGTAGGCGGTGTAAAATAGGACTGCGAAAATAGGGTGTCTTATATGAAGAAGTCCTATTAGGTTATTCAAAGCTCTGCGTGAGCACCCTTTCATTAATCAGGAGAGTAAATAAAATGTTATACGAAATTTACAAAGTAGGTCTTAAAAGATCTATTGCAACCACCACCCACGGGCGGGTGGCTGAATGGTTTAAAAACTCAACCAGTAAACATAAGTACTATGTTTTAAAAATAAAATAAAATCTAATTGGAGAAATAAAAATGAGAAATTTAATTTTAGTCTTAGTATTGGCGTCTATTTCTGCGCCTGCTTTTGCCGTGGATTTCAACCCTTGGAACAACATCGAAAGGTTAGAGAAAAAAGTTAAGCTTTTAGAAAAGAGAGTAAAAGAGTTAGAAACTTTAGAAAAGAACGTAGAATCTTTAGAAAAGAAAGTATCTACAACATTAGAAAAAACTTTTAGGCTGGAAGAGGCTTTTTCAGAAGGGATGGAAAAAGCCTTAGAAAAAGCAGTGTCCTCAGCTTTAGGACTAGATAACAAAGCTATTAAGAAGATTGTTATTGAGAACGATTTAACAAATGGTGTTGGTAAACAATGAGAAATATAGCATTTCTCATTTATTATATATACTTTGTTGCAGTTAGAAATTTATTAATAGTAATATTTAATATAATATTTATAATAGTTTTAACCGCAACAATTGGTATAGTCTTAGATTCCACTTTGGAGTTTTACGAATGAAAAAACAAAATAATAAAAAACAAAATAATTTTGATCTGAAAGACGTGAAGGATATTGCGATTTTATCCAACACTTTTGCAGTATTAGTAGAATTAAAATTACTAAAATTTCAGCTAGACGATATAGATCGTCGGCTTAAAGCTTTATAGACAGTTAAACCTACCCTTCGGGGTAGGTTCAGTTTTTTAATCCTCTTTTTTTTGAGAAATAATGATCTGGAAATTAAAATTTTTAGTATACATTATTTTCTCAATAATCAAATCAGCAGTCATTAACACCATTTATTTAATACTTGTGTTAGGGTTGTTGTTGTCTCTAAACAATATACTAGACATTTAGGCTAGAATGAGTAATGTATTAAGCGGCACAAGGCCTTCTTATTATTTAAAGAAGCTTAATAAATTATTACTGAGAAATAAACCTACCCTTAGGGGTAGGTAGGCATTTTCGTTTAACTTTTTTTTCATTATGAATAATAAAGCAATATTAGAATCTATACTGGCTCGTATAGACCTAGAACTAGCTCCACAAAACCCTATAAGGTTTTTAACAAAAACATCCCTACCAGAAGCAGTAGATATCTGCACTGAAACTCTGTTTCTGTTTACAAGAGACAGAGGTTTTACAAAACCTACTGAGTTCACAATATTAGCTGCCACAATCGGCCATGCTATAAGAGAGGCAAATAAACTAAAAACAGATAGCGCATTAGCTGTAAAGACTGGTGCATTTATGTTGTATTCCTACGAGTTGTGGGATATAATATCGGTAACACTAGAGGATACTGCTAAAAACAAAAAGCAGTATCAAGTAGAAGTTACTAACAATGACCTGCTTTGTAAAATGTTTGAGAAAATAAAAAGATCTCAAACAGATAGGACACCTAATGAAGATCAATACCCTGATTGGGAATCTTTTCAGAATGAGCAAAAGACAATGATAAAATCGTTTGCTCCTGAACTTAGAAAGATCAAAAAAGAAACACATCCTATATTATTTGAGACATTAAACAGAGCTCAAAGACAAGGATGGAGAATAAACAAAGAGGTGTATGAAATTCAAAAATGGTGTCTTAAGTATAAAGCTCCAGCATTTGACTCTATATGGGGTCAGCATAATCCAGAAGCTAAGAAGTCAAAGCTCAGAGAGGCTGATACAATATTAATAATGGCAAAGAAAGTATTAGACAAAACTTTCTATCATTTCTATTATTATGATTTCAGAGGACGTAAGTATAATGCGACAGCATATCTAAATGAGCAAGGAAGCGATAATGCGAAAGGTCTGTTATTAAGAGCTGAAAGCAAAGTGATCGGTAAATCTGGTTATTTTTGGTTGTGTGTAGCAATAGCAAACAACTGGGCAAAACTAGATGTTGCTACAGGTCTAAAGACAGATAAAATGCCTCTGCAAGGGAGGTATGATTGGGTTCAAGATAATTTAGAAATAATATTATCATATGCTGATAATCCTAAAGCAAACCAAGGATGGATGTTTGCAGATAAGCCTTGGCAATTTATAGCTAATGTCTTAGAACTTAGCAAAGCTCATAAGTTAAGAAACCCTTACACTTATTCTAGTTCTATTGATTGTTTTATAGATGGAACAACAAATGGATCTCAACACTTAGCAGCTTTAGCAAAGGATGAAGTAACAGCTCCTTTAGTAAACTTAGTACCAACAGATCTGCCAGGAGACTTATACTTAACAGTTGCAGAAACCGTATGGAAGCATGTTGAAAAGGATTATAACGATGTTAAATCAAAAGAGCTTGAGGAATATGTTGATAAAATAATAGAACTCAGAGAGACAATGGCTGTTACTGCAAAAACAGCATTAAAACCTTTATCAGAAGAATTAGGAGAGTTACTAGCTGACAAAGAATCATTAGAGAAAAGTTGTTCTGTCTTTTGGAACAGAATTAAAAAAGAGGATAGAAGGAAAGTTGTTAAAAGAGGAGTAATGACACTACCCTATGGCGGAACTAAATACGGCTTAGGTACTCAAGTTATTGAAGACGCCAAAAAACACGGTATTGAGATCTTAAAATCTATGGAAAGAAAATGGGGTGTTTATATGGGAAGACTTATTTATGAGGGTTGTGGTGAGTCTTTAAAAAGACCTATGCAACTCTTAAGAGTCTTTGAAGCTGCAGGAGCAGCTGCTGGGAAGAAGAAAGAAAGGCTTAATTGGGTAATTAAAGCTACTAACTTTCCAGTATACCAACACTACTTTACAGGGAAAGTAAAAAAAGTAAGAGTACAATATGGGCCACCAGAAGGTCCAAGATTGTCTGGCGGTTATTTCAGAAATACGCTAGATTTGTCTGTTTGTTTTATTGAAGATAAACAAGAAAATCCTAGAAAGCAAAAGTTGGGTGCAAGTCCTAATGCTATTCATTCATTGGATGCAGCACACTTAATGTTAGCTACTGTTATGGCTGACTTTAACATAACCACTGTACACGATTCGTATGGTGCTTTATTAGGAGATATGGATGAACTATATAGAATAGTAAGAGAGTCTTTCGTAGCTTTATATGCTACTAACCCTCTGGAAAGTCTACTAAATGACATGGAAGCTTCATATGATGATATTGGGACACTAGACTTGAAAGAGATTTTAAATAGCGAATATGCTTTTTCATAAACGTTGATAGGAGAAAAACATGGCGTATGCTGTAATCGAAATAAGTTTTAAAAAGTACACCTTTGGGATACCAGAAGGTATGGTTGTCAAAAAAGATGATATTGTACTTTGCAACGTAGCAGGAGATGTTCCTTTTGCTGTAGGTAAGGTTTTAGGCTTTGTTCCTAGAATAACATTTGATGTTGAAAAATTAAAATATATTGAAGAGGTTTTAAATGATAGAATTAAAGACTAAGGAAGATTATTTAAATAGTGGCTTTAAAGACCAAACAGTAACAAATATCTTGATTGATGAAGAAACAGAAGAACAAGATCTTAGGTATTTCATTGGTGGTTATTTGTATATTGTTGAATCAGTAGAAGACTTAAAAGAAATCTCATATTATGATTTTAAGGATGATACTGAATATAATATGTTTGAAAAGTTTAATACTGAACCTTTTGACATATTTGACAGACTCAATAAAGATTATTGGGTATTATCAATGATAACAAACGATGCAGGAGGAAATATATACTACATCCATGATACTATAATTTCTATATACAATGAAGTGTTGGGGAAATAAAATGATAGTTAAAAGAGAAAACCCTTTCAATCCAAATGAGATACGAGAGATGGAAATAAACATCTCTAAGCAAGCTTATTTAGATTGGCAGAACGGTGCTTTAATTCAAAAGGTAGCACCAGAGTTAACAGCTGAAGAAAGAGAGTTTATCATTTCTGGTTTGATCGGAAATGAGTTTGAAGAGATTTTCGGAAAAAGCTGATATAGTTTGAAAGTTCTCTCTAAGAGTAACCCTCGTTTTTAATGATCCACTAACTAAAAAACTAAAGGTAACAAAATGATCTTGAAAAATTTGACAGTTGTATTCCCGTCTTTGGCTAAAGCGAGAGACTATAAAGGTGACAAAAACTTTAAATGGAATGTACAATGTGCTACACAAGACCCAGAAATTATTGCTAAATTAAAAGAGTATGAAATAAGAACAAAGAAATGGGAAGACAAAGAAGGTGAGCTTATTCTTAAAAATAACAAACCTTTCACGGTTTTCAATTTAACCTTAAAAGAAACAAACTACAATGGTGAAAAGAATAGTCCACCAGAAGTAGTTGATAGATTCACAAAACCATTAAACCCTGCTACATTAGGTGTAGGTAGTATTATAAATGCAGCAGTTCTTTTTTGGACTAAGGATGAGAAAAAAGGAGTAACATTAAGAAAAGTTCAAGTTGTAGACCTTGTCCATTACGAGGCTCCTGAAGAAGATGAGTTCGAAATCTTAGGTACTGCTGAGGAAGCTGATGCTGCTTTTGAAGCAGAGGATGCTAATGCTGCTGATGATATTTATTAATAGGAGTAAACATGTATTATAGTCTTAATGATCTAAAAACATCTTTAATTGGTGTTGACTCGATATCAATCAACATAAACGAGAGTTTATTAATGTTGACAAAAGATGATGTAAACAACTTTGAAGAAATTCTTGAAAAAGAAGATAAAAGGGTATATGTTTATATCTCAAATGATAAGAAGAAAGCAACATCAATAGAGCTTAAAACGCTAAGCACTTCTAATAAGCTGAACTTTCCAATAACTGTCTGGAAAGATAAAATATTACTAGATATTTTTGGTAATGATGAAGATCTTCAAATATGGATAGAAAATAGGAGAAGAGCAAGACAATGGATTGGTGCAAACAAAGCTGTAAATCCTAGCCACTATAAAGCATACTGCTTAGGGATGCAATGGATCGAAACAATGCAACATTTACCAACTTTCAGAGACAAAGAGAAATTCCAAGCAGCGTTAGAGCTACAGATGAGAAAGTATCTTGACAGACTTGGTCAAAAAGATGCTCCTGTTCAAGAACTTTTAAAAGCCCGTTGGTACTTAGACGCTCTCATTGCTAGTCACTTAAGCGATGGTCCTTTAGAAATTAATAAAATAAAGGAGCTTATTGATGAACAACTATAGAGTAAACTTCATCAATGAAAAAGGTGAATCTTTGACCTTTTTTATTAAAGGCAACAATGTAGAAGAAGCAAGAGCAAAAGCTACTAAAGTAGCCAATAAACTATTACCAGAACTTGAGTTTAAGTTAAAAACAATAGTAAAGGTAAATAAACAATAACTAACATAGGGGGTTAATAGCCCCCTTTTTAATAATGACAATATATAACTTAAGAAAACAAAAACAGTTTTTAAGCAATGACGTTGAAATTGCTTTAGTAGATATATTAGCAAGAGGTAAATCTAAAAAAATAATTAGAGAGAAATTAATGTCCAATTTTTACTCTCTTCCTGACTTTGAATGGTGGAAAGACTTTCATGTTGTAAAGAATACAGTCATTTACAAAGGTTCTGACTTACCTAAAATAAGGAAACAATTATGCGACTTGTTTTTGATTTAGAGTCTAACGGACTATTATTTGAAGCTAACAAATTATGGATAATTTGTGCTACTGATCTAGATAGTGGTAAAAAGTATCAGTGGAGATTAGGTGATTTAGGTTGGCAAGAAACATTCAGTTCTTGTAAACAACTGATTGGTCATAATATTATAGGTTATGACCTTATAGTACTGTATAAGCTTTTTAAATGGAGGCCAAGTAAAGAAACAAAAATAGTAGACACTTTATTACTTAGTCAAATATTAGACTATAACAGATTTTCTGGAAAACACTCTTTGGAAGCTTGGGGTGAATTTTTAGGATATCCCAAAGTAGTACATGAAGACTGGTCACAGTTTAGTGAAGAAATGGTTAATAGGTGTGAAACAGATGTATTAATAAATGTTAAAGTTTTTAATCATCTTGTAAAAGAGTTAAACAATTGTAGTAAAAAAGACAAAGTTAAAACACTATTAAAAGTAGAACATGCTGTTGCTAAATGGGCAGCTAAGGCTACTTTCAATGGTTGGAAGTTTGATCTAGAAAAAGCAATTCAACTAGAAAAAGAGGTTGTAGCTTCTATTGAAGAGATAGCAGCAAAGTTAGAACCTTTGTTAGGAATTAAAGCTTTCCCTAAAGACAAGCTAAAAGGTGAAATAGCTATCAAAAGACCAAAATGGACAAAAGCAGGGAAGCTTGTTGCTACTGTTTCAAAGTGGTTTGAGACTGATGATCCTTTCTATGTACTAGGCGCTTACTGTAGAGTAGAGTTTAGACAGTTAAGATTAAACTCTTCAGATGATGTTAAAATCTTTTTATATAAACATGGTTGGGTTCCTTTAGAGTATAACTATGTCAAAAATGCTGATGGTTCTAGAAGAAAAACTTCAGCAAAAATAACGCCTGAAAGTTTAACATATTTAGGAGAAGAAGGTCAGCTATATAAAGAATATTTGACAGCATTATCAAGACATGGTGTACTCAAAGGTTGGTTAGAAAACGTAAACAACGGTAGACTACATGGTAATTGTTTTACCATAGGTACACCTAGTATGCGTTCTAGACATTCTGTAATTGTTAATATACCTAGTGGAGAAAGTAAATGGGGTAAAGAAATGAGAGAGTTGTTCACTGTAGACTCTGGTTGGGTTCTTGTAGGTTGTGATTCAGCAGGCAATCAGGCAAGAGGCTTAGCCCATTATCTGAAAGATGATGAGTTCATAGATACAGTATTAAACAAAGATATTCACATATATAATGCTAAAGCATTAATAAGTGTTCTAAATGAAATGGGAGTTAAACATGACTTTACACCTGAAACAATGCGACCAAAAGCTAAGAGAGTGCTGTATGCTTTTCTATTTGGTGCTTCTGGTGCTAAGCTTTGGAGCTATATCTTTGGCGAACTTAATAGTAAGAAAGGTGCTAGACTTAAAGATGGTTTTATAAAGTCTGTACCAGGATTTGAATCTTTAATGGAAACATTAAATAACATGTATACGGGTAGTTCTAAAGACTCTAAGAAAAGATTTATTGTTGGTATAGGAGGTAATAAAATTTATTCTGATAGTCCTCATAAACTGTTAGTTTACTTGTTACAAGCTGCTGAGAAAGCAACATGCTCTGCTGCTTGTTATTTATTAATGGAGTACTTAGAACAAGAAAAGATACCTTACAAACCATGTATAATGATGCATGATGAGTTAGACTTTGCTGTTCCTATTGGTTATGAAGAAAGAGCAAAAGAGTTAGGTATTAAGGCTTTCAAGGAAGGACCAAAAATGTTTGGAATAGAAATCATGGATGGTGATGGTAAAATTGGTAATAACTGGTATGAAATACATTAATCAATTTTGACAATTAACCAAATATTTGGAAATTTGAAATGATAGACAGAAACAAAAGATGGACGTTTTTTATCCATCGTGAGTTTAGTGTCGGGTTTATTATTTATTCACCGACATTAAACGGGTTATGTTGGGGAGTTAATCTAATGTGGTTTGGGATGCGGTACTGGAGTAAAGGAGATCGTGGAGTTACTTTTGGAAACTATTGGAACGGATAACAAACACTAATTAATATTATTTTAAGGAAAACGTATGAATGATCAATTTACAAAAGAAGATTTCTCACAAGCTTTAAAAGAAGTAAGAGCAAAAGGAAATCAAAGAATTAAACAAAAAGGGTTAAACCATTTAACATCTGATTTTGAAATTCTAGGAGTTCTGTATCAAGAGCTTTATGAGTATAATGAAGCAATCCATGATAGATTGTCTGAAGAAGACAAAAAAGAAGAATTGTTAGATATTGCTTACGCAGCTCTGTTAGGGGTAATGCGTAAGAACGCGTTAAGTAAGGAAAATAAGGTAGATAAAAGATGAAAAAGAGTCTATTTGAATTGACAGTACATAGGCATGAAATTCATAAGTACACTGTTACAGTAGAAGCAGATAGTGTTGCTGACGCTATGGAAAACTATGATAGTGGTAAATGGAGTCAATCTGAAGAGGTTGACTGTACTTATGAAGAAGTTACAGGAATTTATGAGGAGAGATGCTAAGTGATTGCTTTAATAGATGGTGATGTTGTTTGCTATCTAGCTTGTTCTAATGAGAACTTGGGGATTACATGGAAGTCAACCCCCGAAGATTTTACTGAAAACGAGCTGGAACTGTACTTTGAAAAAGCTTGGCAGGCTTTTAAGAAGATAATTTCAGAAATTGAAGATCAAGTCTTTGCTACAGAGACTTTGATTGCTGTTAAAGGTGAAGGAAACTTCAGAGAAGATGTTTATCCTGAGTATAAAGCAAACAGACATAAAAGGCAAACAGTTGCTTCTTTATTTGTCCCTAGACTAAGAGAAACGGCTATTTTAGAAGGAGCTGTACCTGCTCATGGAAGAGAAGCTGACGACTTAATTAGGATTTGGGCACTAGAAGCTAAAGATCCTTTTATTGTCTGTTCAATAGATAAAGACTTAAAGTGTATAGAAGGAGCACATTATAATATAAAAAAGAAAGAGATAGAGTTTGTTGAAAAAGAACAAGCTATCAGATTCTATTACGAACAATTGTTGAAAGGAGACCCGACAGATAACATCCAAGGACTTCCTAAAGTAGGTGATGTTAGGGCTAGGAAGATGTTGGAAAATTGCAAACATGAGGAAGAAATGCAAGAAGTTGTAGCTATTGCATATCTTAATCATTTTGGTAAAGATCATTTCTTAGATGCTTTGCTATTAACAGGGAAATTGATACATTTGCAAAAAAGTTTTGATGATTATTTTTGCTGTAAAAATTGGAGTATTATGGAGGTAATATGGGAATTTCACTAGAAGGGAAAAAGAATAGTAGGGTTGATAGTAAAGACTATGAAGGCAATGGTCATTGGTATTTTCCTGAACCATTAGGAGGAAAAGAATATGTTGGTTTTGTATATGCTATTGTCAATACAAAAGACGATAAGTTTTATATAGGGAAAAAGACTTATAGGAGTAAAGGAAAACTTACAAAAGGAAAAGAAAGTAATTGGAGATGGTATATTTCATCTAGTAAGAGTTTATCCGAAGAGATCAAAGAGCTGGAAAAGGCTGATTTTTTGTTTGTTGTTTTAGAACAATATAAAACATTAGGCGGTCTTTCTTGGGCAGAAACTTGGAGTCTTTGTCACGTAGAAACACCTACAAACAATAGATCATATAATAGACTTATAAATAAGGTCTCGTGGAGATCTAAAGAAACAATTACTAACCGTCATAAAGAAAGATTAAAAGGTATCATAAATGTATAATATAACTTTTACGATTTTTGCAGTAATGGCCATAGGGCTCGCGTTAACTTCTTCATATGTAGGTCTGACTGAAATAATCCTAGTGGTGTTTGCTTTAGGAATGATAGCACAAATGTACAGCCTATCAAAACCGCTAATAGCGTTTGTAATATTTTTATTTCTATGTTATGGTTTTTACATTGCATACACTGTACCGTATAGCACAGAAACGTTAATATTAATATTAATAACAGCAGCGGGTTTCATAGACAATGGAAAGAAGAAAAGCAATAAAAACTCACCAACCTTGCACTAAGTGTGGATCGTCTGATGCTGTTACAATATACGAAGACGGGAGCTGGTGTTATAGCTGTAACACCGGTTCTAATAATAAACCAAAGAAGTCTATAATGGACAAGTGTAATACGGAAACAATACAAGAAGTCTTATCCTATGATGTTAGAGGTTTTGAAGAGAGGAAAATACCTAAAGACATCTGTTATTTCTTTGATGTCCGTGTTTCGTATGATGATAACAGATCAATAGTAGCGCATTATTATCCATACCCAAACGGTTTTAAACGTCGTCAGCTTCCTAAGAGGTTCTCTTGGATAGGAGAAGCTGGTGGTTTGTTTGGAATGAATAAATTTCCAGAAGGAGGTAAAAGAGTTGTAATCTGTGAGGGTGAACTTGATGCTCTTGCTGTAGCCAAAGCTTCAAAAGACAGGTATGATAAGATATATCCTGTAGTAGCAATGTCTTCAGCTACTGCAACAAAAGATGTCTTAGAAGCTAGAGACTGGCTTAGGTCTTTTGGTGAAGTTGTTATAATGATGGATAATGACGAAGCTGGTAAAGTAGCTACCAGTAAGTTGTTAAAAATAGTAGGGATAGATAAAGCAAAAGTTGTCAAATACCCTTCAGATTGTAAAGACGCTTGTGATATTCTTTTAAAGAAAGGATCTAAAGAATTAACAACAGCGATATGGGATGCTTCTTTATATAAACCGTCTGGTATAATAAGTACAGAAGATATTTGGGAAGCTCTTGTAAAATATAATAGTATGCCTTCAATACCTTATCCTCCTTGTTTAGATGGTTTAAATTCTAAGCTAAAAGGGATGAGGTTTAATGAAATTGCTTTGTTTATATCAGGTACTGGATGTTTACACCCAGACACTGAAGTTCTTATGTTTGATGGTTATACTAAAAGAGCTAGAGATGTTGTTATTGGTGATGTTTTGATGGGTGCTGATAACAAACCCAGAAATGTTTTGAAGTTGTTTAGTGGTACAGAAAGGATGTACCAAATCAAACTAACAGAAGACTCTTCATTTGTTTGTAATGAATCACATGTGTTATCACTAATAACATCTGACAAAACAAACAGGGTAGTTGATATTTCTGTCAAAGACTTTTTAAACTTGCCACCAAGATCTAGAAGGAGGTTAAAAGCTTTTAAAACAAATTGTCTAGAATATCCTGAAAAATCTTTATTAATTCATCCATATACATTAGCTTTGTATCTAGCAGAAGTAAGGAAGTATGATAATACTAGTTACAGTATTGGTGACAAGTTAAATAAAATTGGATATGTTAATGAAAACCTTGAAGCTAGGCTTAGTGGAGAGTTTAGGAAAGACAGGGAAATTATAGAAAAAATGATTTTTCATCCTCTTAAAAGAATACCTGAAATCTATCTCGCATCATCGATAGATGACAGGTTAGAGCTATTAGCTGGTTTCATAGATGCTAGTGGTGTTTTCGCTAATAAATCTTTTTTCAAAATTTATGTAAAAACAGAGGCATTAGCAAATGGTATAAAAATATTAGCAAACTCTCTAGGCTTCAGAGCAAAGACAAGCATAGAAAAACCAATGTACATAAGAGTTTCTGGTGAAAACTTATCTGCAATACCAACAACAAGGTTCTCACCTAAGAATGTGACTTCTAAAAAAGATCTTTTAAGATCTGGAATAGAAGTTATACCTCTAGATATTAGTAAGTATAATGGTTTTGCAGTTGATGGTGATAATCGTTATGTGTTAGGAAATCATATTGTAACACATAACAGTGGGAAGTCTACTACAATGAGAGAGATAATCTTACATTTATTAGAAACTACTACTGATAAAGTAGGACTAGCTGCTTTTGAAGAAACACCTGCAGATTCTGCAAGAAAGTTAGCTGGAATGATGATTAACAAAAATCCATCAGAGACAGAAATACCTCTATCAGAATTGAAAGTTGGTTTTGATAAAGTTTTTAAAGATGACAGACTGTTGATCTTAGATCATCAAGGAGCAATTAAAGATGAAAGTATAATTGATAATTTAGAATACATGGCATTAAGTGGTTGTAAATATATCATTATCGACCATATAACAATGCTAACATCTGAAGGGATTGATGGTGCTTCAGGTAACGAAGCAGTAGATAGGATGATGAATGAGCTTTTGAGGTTTGTTAAAAGACATGAAGTATGGATAGGATTAGTATCACATCTTCGAAAAACAAAACAAGGAGTATCTTCCTTTGAGGAAGGTCATCTTCCTACGTTAGACGATATTAAAGGTAGTGGTAGTATTAAACAAGTTTCTTTTGATGTTATTGCTTTTGCTAGAAACTTAAGCAGTAGTAGTGACAAAGAAAGAGATGAAACAAAAATGTCTGTATTAAAAAGCAGGTATACAGGCTTAACAGGTCCAGTAGATGGTACAATTTACAATCATCAGACTGGTAGATTAACTTGCAGTAGAGTGGACGTATTCGAGGTATTATGACTAGTACAAGAGCAAAAATCATAACAAGACGATCTTACAACAGACCAAAAGAAGATGGCTCTTTTGAGTCTTGGGAAGAAACAGTAAATAGAGTAATGTCCCATCAAAGATGGCTATGGGAAAGAGCTCAAGGAAAACCTTTGTCTGAAAGTCAAACTGAAGAGTTAATAGAACTTTCTGAACTGATGATTGAACGAAAGATGTCAGTCTCAGGTAGAACTTTATGGCTAGGCGGTACAGAAGTAGCTAAAAAGAATGAAGCCAGTCAGTTTAACTGTTCTTTCACTAATGTTGAAACGGTCTACGATATGGTAGATGTTTTATGGTTACTCCTACAGGGTTGTGGTGTAGGTTTTACACCAGTAAGAGGAACCCTAAATGGTTTTATGAAACCCATTACTAAAATAGAAGTAGTAAGATCAACAAGAAAAGAAAAAGGTGGCAGGGAATACAATACAGAGAGCTTTGACCCTTTGAATAAAGTTTGGAGACTTTCTGTAGGAGACTCAGCTGTTGCTTGGGCAAAATCAATAGGAAAGTTACTTGCAGGGAAGTATCCCGCTAAACGATTAATATTGGATTTTAGCCAAATACGACCAGCAGGAGAGCGTTTAAAAGGATATGGTTGGATTTCATCTGGAGATGAGAGTATTAGTAAAGCTTATTTAGCTATTGCTAAAATCTTAAACAAAAGAGCAGGCTCCTTATTATCTTGTATGGATATTTTGGACATCTGCAACTGGATGGGGACAATATTGTCCTCTAGAAGATCAGCTGAAATTTGTTTAATGCCTGTGTCTAACCCTGAGTGGCGAGAGTTTGCTTTGGCTAAGAAAGAATTCTGGCTACATGATAATGCACACCGTTGTCAATCAAATAACTCTTTGGTCTTCTATAAAAAACCTACAAAAGGTGAACTAGAAGAAATGTTTGAAATAATGATCAGTGGAGGAGGATCAGAACCTGGCTTTGTTAATGGTGAAGCTGCTTTAAAGAGAGCACCATGGTTTAAAGGCTTAAATCCGTGTGGTGAGATATTATTAGGTAACAAGTCGTTCTGTAACTTAACAGAAATAGATATTGGTAAATTCAGAGGCAACTCTGCTGATCTTTCTAGAGCAGTATATTTAGCAGCAAGAGCTAATTATAGACAAACTTGTGTAAATTTAAAAGATGGTATTTTACAGGAATCGTGGCATTTAAATAATGAGTTCTTAAGATTATGCGGTGTAGGTATTACCGGTACAGCTAGAAGATCAGACTTAGAGCCATATGATTTTTCTGTATTAGCTAGAGAAGCTACAACAGCTGCTTACAGTATGGCCGATGAATTAGGTTTACAAAGACCTAAAAACGTAACCACTATTAAACCTAGTGGTACTTTGTCAAAGATAATGGATACTACAGAAGGTGTTCATAAGCCATTAGGAAGGTATATTTTTAACAATGTAAACTTTTCAAAACATGACAGTATTGTTCCTTTGTTAAAACAAGCTAATTACAGAGTTTTTGATAATCCTTTTGATAACACAGGTGTTATTGTAACTTTTCCTGTATCTTGGGATGATGTAGAGTTTGATATTGTTGACGGAATGGAAGTCAATCTTGAATCAGCTATTGATCAATTAGAAAGATACAAAATGTTACAAAATAACTGGTGTCAACAGAATGTTAGTAATACTATAAGTTATTCTGTAGAAGAGGTTCCTAAAATTGTTGACTGGTTGCTGGATAACTGGGATAGCTACGTAGCTGTAAGTTTTCTGTTTAGGAATGACCCCACAAAGACAGCAAAAGATCTTGGTTATGCTTATTTACCACAAGAAGTAGTAGATAAAGAAAAATACGATTCTTATGTTAGTCAATTAAAACCTGTAGAGATTACTGATTCTTTTGAAGAAATAAAAGAAGAAGAATGTGCAGGTGGAGCTTGTCCTATTAAATAAAATATTACCCTGGCAAGTACTGTCAGGGTATTTAATATTATGAAAATACTCAACAATATAAAATACGAAGATGTTATAGAATATAAATTAGTAACAAAAGTAAAAGGTAGGTGTATTGCAATAGAAAGTTTTAACATAAAATTGAAAAATGATGCTGAACTAAACATCAACAAAGCTGTGTTAGTTCCAATGAGTTTTCTGGCATTTTTAAAAGAGATGTCTGAAGATAACTTCAATATAATTAGAAAAACAATCTTAGAGGAAAAGTATGTTCAAACCCTTATTAGCTCCAAATGATGACCCGTTGAAAAATAAAAAATTCTTTCAAAAGCTTAAGTATCCTTTATTATGTAGTCCTAAATTAGATGGTGTAAGAGCTATTGTAAAATCTGGTGTTGTTGTTTCTAGGACTTTGAAAGAAATAAGAAGTTACCAAGTTCAAAAAATGTTCAATAGTTATGAGCATTATGATGGCGAACTAATTGTTGGTAATGAGACAGACAAAGATGTTTACAATAGAACTCAATCTCATGTAATGTCTTTTGATAAACCCCATAATGATTTGAAGTATAGGGTTTTTGATTTTACTGATTTAAAATACTCAAACATGCCTTTCGAGTATAGATTTTCTTTATTAAAGGAGGATCAAAATGTATCAATAGTAGAGCACAAACTAATCAGCGATTATGATGAGTTGCTTGACTTTGAAGAAAAACAGTTGTTATTAGGTTACGAAGGGATAATGTTAAGAAACCCAAAAGGAATTTATAAACACAACAGAGCAACATTTAATGATAATATCATTTATAAACTAAAAAGGTTTAGTGACGACGAGGCTGTTGTAGTTGAATTAAAAGAAATGATGATAAACAACAACGCTTTAGAAACAGATGAAAGAGGATATGCAAAGAGATCATCTAGTATGGAAGGTCTTGAAAACGGTAACACATTAGGGACAATTGTAGCAAATTACAAAGGAGAGCTTATTAATGTAGCTCCTGGTGTTTTGAACAAAGAAGAGAGGAAATTTATATGGGAAAACTATGAAACATTTTTAGGTAAGAGATTTACATTTAGACACTTTGCCATTGGTGTTAAAGACAAACCACGCTTCCCTAGATTTGTAGGTTGGCGTGAATTAGATTAAGGAGTATTTATGGGTGCTAAAAAACAAACAATAGTTAAAATATTAAGGAAAAAGATAAACAACTGGATAGAAACAATACCAGATGAAGAGCTTCAAAAGCTAATAAAAAGAGATGTTCTTGTTTCTGGTGGTAGTATTGTATCTCTCCTCTTAGGAGAAGAAGTAAACGATTATGATCTATATTTTAAAACTACAGAAACAGCAGAAAGGTTATTATCATTTTACTTGTATGTCGCTGATGCGTCTGATGTTAAAGTGTTAGTAGAAGGAAGCAGGGTAAAACCTTTGATAGGAGACAGAGGTCAAATTGTTTGTGATGGTAAAGAAAATTACGCTGTAAGATGCATAACAGACAATGCCATTACGTTAAACAATGATATTCAATTAATAATTAGATTTACAGGAAGCTCACATGAAATACACAAAAACTTTGATTTTGTACACGCTACTTGTGTATATGATTTTTGCGATAATAAGCTCAATTTACCTGAAGCTGCTTTAACTAGTATACTCGCTAAAGATTTAGTATTTATTAACAGTGTTTATCCTGTAGCTGCTTTATTGAGAATAAGGAAATTTATAAACAGAGGCTGGAGAATTTCAGCTGGCCAAATGGTCAAAATAATACTAAAAACAAATAAACTGGATCTCTACGACCTAGAAACTTTAAAAGACCAATTAATAGGTGTAGACAGTTTATACATGTCAGAATTTATAAAAGAAGTTGCAGACAGAGGTGAAGTTAACTATACTGTATTAGCTGAAATCTTAGACTCGGTATTTGACTATGAGTAATATAGTAGTCTCTTGTGACAAATTAGATGTTTCTGAGAATGCTGCTGTAACTAAGGTATCATTAGTTAGATTCAATAAAGAAGAAATTGAAACAATTAAAGATATAGCAATATGGCCTGATAGTTCAAAAGGTACAATAAATCTATTATCTATTATTGAGAGATATTCTTTCGAGAACCCTATAGAAGAAACAGGTATTTCTGAAGCTACCGCTGCTGCAGAAATATATTCTTTTGTTTGTAAAAAGAAGAGTGTTATCTGGGGTGATTTCTATGATCCACTTGTTCTTAAAGCAATACTAAAAAGAAACAACTTTCCGTTTCCAACATGTCCTTATTCTTATAGAGAATATAGAACTACAATGTTATTACATAAGGAGTTAAATTTAAAAGAATTTTTAAGACTGTCTTGTACAGACAGAGCTATAAAAATTAGTGAAGATGTCATTTCACTTTACAAAGAGAGAAAGATTCTCTTGTAATATCCGCCCAAAAAATCTGGATGTTTTTGGTGAAAAAACCAGCCCTTGCGGGGCATGGCCTGCAGGAGGCAAACCCTCGTCCTTAATGATAAGGCCGGAAATCCTGAAAATCCCTGTTTTGGTGGTTTTCTTTTATTTATTTAATTAATTGATTGGAGATAATAATGTCTAAAGTAACTTATGTACAGCTGCCAAGTGGTGAAATCATTGAAGCAACACCATTAACTGAAGCTGATAAATATCGTTTAGAAAAGTTACCTGAAATAAAAGAATCATTGATGAAAATTAATGACAACAACAATTCAGAATTAGCAGATTTTTTAATTAATAATGAAACTATTATTAGTAAATTATCAGCAACTAATACTGTCAATCGTGTAACTAAGAAAGAAAAAGAACAACTCAGAAGTGAATTAGAGTTAGTTATTTCTCAAGTGAGTGTTCCATTTATCAAAGAACATTTGGATAACATCTGTTATGTTCCACCTAAAACAACAAGACTGTCTGAAGAAGAGTTGAGAGAACAACTGATCACTGCTGTTCTTAAGATAGAAAACGACCAAGCTCTGGCTGAATTTGTTGCTGATAATTTAGCAGCAATCAAACAATCTTATAACATTGGCAAAGCCCAATCAGGGAATGCTGATGGTCTGGCTTTCTGGTTAAACATGGCTCCGGTGGTAAAAGCTGCTTGGAATCTTCAAAAGTCAGACAATGAAGGTTGGTCAGAAATGACACAAGAAGATAAAATTAAAGCTTCTGAGGCTTTTGCTGAAGAAGTAAAATCCAAAGTTCCAGAATGGGAAACAATCACTTCCCACACAGCTATTGTAAATGCTTACAAAGCTGCTGAATAGTTTTTCATACGCTCCTTAATTGAGATTGAGTCTCAACTGCCCCTAGATGATAAAAAGTCTAGGGGCTTTTTTAACCACTAAAACTTTTGAATAATTATGAGTAGACAACTAGAAGAAAGGTTTCAAAGAGAAGTAGCTGTAAGTATTTATGATATTTTCGCTTGGTTAGAAGAAAACGTAGAACCAGATCAAATTTATAACAGAGACAAATTAGCAGAAATTGTTCAAGAAGATGTATTAGATTGGGCTGCAGATCATTTAGAGGTTGATGAGGTCTTTTCAGAAAAAGAAATATTGTCTTTTATTATTGGCTATTATGACCCTGAATATGTCTTTCCAACATCTGTGTTAGAAGAATGGGCTTTAGCAAATGGTTTTGTAAAGGAGGAGGAAAAATGAGAGCAAGAATCTGGAAGGATGGTTACTATCAAATATTAAAAGATGTCAAACAACCATTACCTCAAGACAGGGATAATGATTTTAAAGTTAGGTTAGTTGGTCGTTGTAACGATTGTAAAGATCTGATTATTCCTGAATATGATGAGCCTTTTGCTCATTGTTCATGTTCAACAACAGAATGGTATCAATAATGAAATATAAAATAGTGTATGGAGATAATTTTATTAGTGTTGAGAAGGATATTGAAAAGTTGTTAAAACATGGATGGAGGTTACATGGTAGTCTAAATGTTGTTGTTCTTAAAGAAGGAATTGAAGAGTTAGTAATCTTTCAAGTGATGGTGTTTTAAAATGAAATATACTTTAGTAAAGACTGACATAAAATGCCGGTTTGAATAATATTCAAACTCTATAGTGAGCTATCTATAATTTTATTGAATAAGGAAAGAATATGTTATACGAATCAGATTGTCTTAATCTTTTTGGTCCGCCAGAAAATGAAAACAATATAATACTTAGCACCTTTGATGAGAAGTTCATGCCAAAAAAGGTGTATATGAATAAGGCAATGGAAACACCTTTTAAGAAAGGTCTTGAAATGATGAAAGAAGCAAATCTTTCTTTCGAAACATGGGATGGTTGTTTCAATATCAGAGCCTCTAGAAATAGTGCCACAATGTCTATTCATTCGTGGGGATTAGCTTTTGATGTTAACTCTAAAACCAATCAAATAGGTGCGACACCTTCAATATCACCTAGAATAGTTGAAATCTTTGAATCTGTAGGTTTTGACTGGGGCGGTTATTGGGATGTGCCGGTTGGAATGCACTTTCAGTTGAAAAAAGAACTACTAGTAGGAGATACAGTGGAGATTGCGTCTTTTAAGCAGACATGTTTAAAAAATGTTAGCTATTTAGGAAAAATTATTAAGGTTCCTATTTTTGTAAAATATATTGCAGTAGAACCTGATGAAAATGTCGATTCGTTATTAGGTTATAGGCAAAAACCAGTCTTAGTGAATGGTGAATGGTTGTCTCAAGAACCAAATGATTTTATTAAAATAGGTGAAATAAATATTAAAGGAGATTATACAAAGTCTCTTAGAGCTGTTTAACAAGATGCCCTTCTTCGGAGGGGCTTTTATGATTAAGTTTTTAAAGTATTAATTCTAATCAATACAATAATAAGCTTGATTAAAAACTACTACTTAACAAAGAGGGTTTATGAAATACGAACTTATATTAACAGATATTGTTTTAGAAGGGAAGCGTGTGTATAGAATAAAAGCCTTAAAAGATTTTTCTTCTGTATTAGAAGGTGATCTTGGTGGTTTTGTTCATGGTGAACATAACTTATCACAAACAGGAAAATCATGGATATATGATGATGCTTGTGTTATAGATAAAGCTAGAGTCTATGAACACGGTAGGGTTTATGGAAATGCTATAATAGCAGAGCACGCTAAAGTGTATGGGAGAGCAAGGATAAAGGATAGTGCTAAAGTTTTTGGAAGAGCTTCAGTATTTGGAACCGCTAAGGTTTTAAATAATGCTGTTATTAAAGGAAATGCTAAAGTTTTTGGTAAAGCAGAAATCCTTGATGATGTTAAAGTTATGGATAATGCCAGAGCAGGTGGGAAAGTCGTTCTTAGAGGTGACTTGGTGTTGTACAATAATGCTAGAGCTTTTGGTGAGGAGTAAATATGACTGTAAGAGAACTGTTATCATTTTTAAACAAAATGGTCGAAAATGATAAATCTACATTAGATATAAGAGTTATAAAAGACTTGGAAACTACGTGGGAAGATGTCATTGACCCTGAGTTAGGAGAAGTGACAGACACTTATTTTCAACCAGCTGAAGATGATAACACAAAAATAAATGCAATTTGTTTATAAGATCGTATGAAACCGTATGAAGTAATGAAACCTTACGAAGTAATGAAAGCCTATGAAGAAGGGGCTAAAATTCAAAAGAAATTTAATGCTTTAAACTCTCCTTGGAAAGATGAACCAAAACCTTTATGGGATTGGGTTATCTATACTTATAGAGTAAAACCAGAAACCCAGTTTGTTTTTGAAGAAGAGGAAAAATGAAACTTGTAATAACATACCTATTAATAGCTATAATGTCTTACTTAGCTTTAATAGGAATGATGTGTATTGTACACTAAACAACAAAGCCCTAGATGATAAAAAGTCTAGGGCTTTTTTAAGGAGCTACTATGATAATAAATTATACTTATATTAAAACAGTTATTTATTTAGGTGAAGAGGTTTTAATTCCAAAACAGATTAACTATTTAGCAATAGATAAAGAAAATATTTTATGGGGTTTTAAAGAAGAACCTTGTTTGTTAAAAGGTTCAAATTGGTTACCAAAAAAGACTAATGACTTTTTTGAAATAGGTTCTGTTATCTTTTTTAATAATGATTGGGAAGAAACACTGGTAAAAGTATGAATGAAAAAATATTAGAAGTGTTGTTTGAAGGTTTTGTCGTAGATGATAAAATAAAAGCTTTAGATGATTATATGCAACAAGCTGATCATAGTTTACCATCTCTTGTTGGTGATTGTTTTTTAGCAAAATACAACAAGAAAGAAATAGTTCACTTGTTAATAAGTGAACTCCAGCTAGACGGTGATACGCTTATTGACCTCACTGAAAGGTTTGATTCTGTCTTAAATAGAAATTTTTTTATACTGTCTGCATTGGCATACTTGGAACCTGACATGGTCCTTGAAACAGATCATGTAATAGGAAGCACTATCTTGAAAGTCTTTAACAAAGATTACGATAGAAACGCTCTTAACAACTTTTTAATAGCCAAAAAATAGGAGATAAAATATGTTAGTTGTTTTTGAAAACGAAGGGCTCATTAATCCCAAGGCTATCACAACATTAGGTATAAATGCTAAAAGTACAGAAAACCCTATTGGCTTCTTTGGAACAGGGCTTAAATATGCTATTGCAGTGCTTTTGAGAATTAATGGAGAAATAACAATTACGTCTGGTAAACGTAAATATGTATTTTCTAAAAAGAGCATAAAGGTTAAAAACAAAAGTTTTGAAGTTATTCAAATGAATAATACTGAACTCGGTTTTACAACCGAACTAGGAAAAAACTGGGAACTTTGGATGGTTTTCAGAGAGCTTTATTCAAATGCTTTAGATGAAAAGGGTGAAGTGTATTTAAGCCCTACCATACCACCGTCTAAAAAAGGAACGACAATAATATCAGTAAAAGGGCTCCTGTCTGAGTTCTATGACAAAGATAAAACAATATTAAGCAAAAAGAATCCTGCTTATTGGAATAAACTTGGAGAACTATATTCAGCACCTTCTAAATATTTGTATTATCGTAATATAAGAGTCTTAGAGTTAGAAGAAATGGCTCCAATTACATTCAACTTAACTAAAGAAATGCAGTTAACGGAAGACAGGACAATAAAAGAGTTTTGGGATGTCTCATCTGCTGTAAGAAACATCGTCTCTGATTGCGATGATGAAGTTGTTATTAGAAAAGCAATGTCAATGCAATGGATTGCAGAACTAAACTACGGTTATAATGAAAGTTATAGTGAGGTGTTTTTAGATTTTATTTCTAAAAATGTTCATAAGAACAGCAGTTTTCTTGAAATCGTTAAAAGATATAGAAAAGACCATGATCTTTATGACACACTTATTTTAAATGAAAAACAAAGAGAACAATACAGACAGGCTGTAAGTTTCCTTAAGAACAAGTTTGGTTATAATGTTGAGGAATACAATGTAAAATTTGTAACAACCTTAGGAGAAGACATATTAGGTGCTGCTGAAAACGGTGAAATACTTATAGCAGCAAGAGCCTTTATGATGGGTGATGTGATATTGAAAGGTACTCTGTTAGAAGAGTATTTACATCTTGCATTTAGGCTTTCTGATAATACAAGAAAGATGCAAAACTTTTTAATTGATCTGTTAATTAATAATTAAACTATAACCT
>Ga0208795_1000319_pt1 | contig 24027 bp, 31 predicted proteins | sample CB_VirMetaG_6_FD_184541 | JGI IMG/M metagenome (GOLD analysis project Ga0208795, IMG submission 184541) | Freshwater to marine saline gradient viral communities from Chesapeake Bay - CB_1508_2 Viral MetaG (SPAdes) (version 4) | ecosystem: Environmental > Aquatic > Marine > Coastal | place: USA... | reverse complement strand
ATTTGCATCTGTACCATATTGAGTTTCAAACCACCCATCACCGTTTTTTGCAAATCGTGATACTGCGTCTTTGTCACTTTTGACTATATTTAAAGTATTGAGAGGTACTTGTTGTGGTTGAAAATACGGATGTTGGGCTAAACTTTTCAACACATCATTAGAAAATTCATCAGCGACACTCAACGGTATATCATACTCGTCGCCAATGAACATACTCCCCCACATAATGACCACTCTATTGACCACTCATTTAATCTTTTTCTCAATTATGGCCTAATTGTTCTTGGTGCTGGCTTAACATGTTCCAATTCGGAAACAGTTTGCCACAGGTATTACACTGTTCTAAACGACCCATTTTGTATGTATCATCTGCTTTTTTAACACCAACTTTATCCTTACCTTTTGGTTTGGCTGTAATTGCTATCACCATTACCATGCCTTTTTTGCCTTTCATTTCTTTTTCATCTTTCATTGCTTTCACCACCGTAGGTTTGCCACCCACACCTTGCTTTTTGGCTCGCTTGCGTTGAGTAGCGGCTTTCTTTTGACCACTGGACATTTCTCCACTGGTCTTTGGAGTTTTACTACTTACACGGACACTTGGCCGACATTTTGGATAACCTTTACTTGATGTATTGGCTTTTGACCTACCACACGGAGGATGCTTACCATCTTTGGTACGGCTTACATCCACCCACTTTTCTTTGAACCATCGTCGCAAATCTTTGACGACGAGAGTATCATGACAGGTGCAACGGTCACTCATTTTTCCTCACCCACGCATCACATATGTGGTCTGCTTTGCAAGTAAAATCATACCATTTACAATAACCTGTTTTTTCATCCCATGCTTTACATGTACCACAATTCTTTTTTGATTTTATTTCTTGTGGTGTAGCCTCACGATAATTAGGGGCATCACGCTTGGATTTAAGAAATGCCATGACATAATCAAAATCAATCATTTCTTTTTCCCCCTAAATTTCCCTTGACAGTATTGAACTGCCCAACCATTTGCATAGGCTGATGGATAAACTTTGAATTTCTTTTTAGCGGCGGCTTTTCCTTCGGGGCATAGTTTCTTTTCAAGTGCATCCCAAGCATTACTCATCCCAAAGCAATGACCGCACTCACAAGACATTTTCAAAACCCCCAATCATCAAAAGGAAAAATCATGGTATCATCCAACCATCGGCAAAACTATCTTCATGATTACGATGAGGCTTACCACGAAGATATTCATCAAATCCGGGCAAAACATCATCAAGTAATACAACTGAACCTTTGAATTCTTTTGTAGCCCAATTTGCTAAAGCAAGTGACATAGCCAAGTCATCGTGCGTACCTACGCTTTCTAATCTTCCATTCTTTTGCATCCCAAACCGATTTAATTCAGTTTCTAATTTATGAGTAAATTCTTGACTTCGCTTATCCCCATATGGAGTTTGAATTAATCCCTGTTCAAATGCCATGAGAAGTGACATGAATAAACTCTCTTTACGAGTGCGAGTCGTCATGAAAGTTTTGATTGGAATGTCTTGACGCATTTCTATAAGTTCAGCCTCAAACATACGCTGAAAGTTGTTACCTTCAAGTTCAATTAAATCGGGTTGAAAACGATTGTTAAGCATCATAATTTGATTCTTTTGAGCCAAACCACTCATACCTTTTTCGTGTACTATACCAACAACTTGTTTGATGTTTTCATTTGGTAACATACGCATAACAGTCATGGCTGTGAAGTCGGCGTTTTTGTCCGATGCAATAGCCGTATCCCAACCAATAAAGTGTTGCCCAAATACACCAATTGATTCTCCCTCATCATCATACTCCATTTCTGCCCTGTCAAGTAAAACAAGTTCGGGATTGCGAGCCTTTTCCAAGATAGTATGTGGAAACATACTTGCTACATCGTGAATAGGTTCACACAAATACTCACGAGAAAACTGAATAGCAGGCATAGTCATTCGCCGCTCATTTAATGCTTCTACATTCCATCTTTCGGGCCAAAGTGCATTTCCTTCTTTGTCAATGGCTGGATATGTTTCAACAGTAAAAGTTTCAGTTTGTTCTAATTTAGAGTAAAGGTCATTGTAACTAAATGGTGTACCTACCATCATCATACGACCACTGTGGTGAAGAACAGGAAGCAAAACACCGTAAAACCAATCTGCGGCACGCTGTAATTCTGTACCAGTTGTACCCCACAAAATGTCGTCACATAATACAACATTTGGGTGGAAACCACGAGTACCACCACCAACAGATTTTGCCATGATACGGCTTCCATTGCTGAATTCAAAGTAAGTTTTTCTCCACGGCCTTCCTTCGGGAATAAGATACCGTATAGATGGAGTGTTCTCTATATTACCACGAATAAAACGCATGTGTTCAAGCGTCTGTTCAAGAGAATGTGAAAAAATCATGATGTGAGTATTTGGTTGAAAAGCCGCAATCCATAAGGCATAGGACATAAAGAAAACAGATTTGCCGTGGTCACGAGAAGCCTTAACACAATAATAACGATTGTTGGCTAATCCTTCATCCCATGATTTATGGTGATTAGAATAATCAAATCCAAGAATTTCACTAAAGAAGTATTCAAATGACTTGGCAGACATTTTTCTGTCCATGTCAAGGATGAATTCTTCCATATCAGTCATGAAATCACTCCTTCATAACTTTATCAATATACACTTGCATAGCGACTATTCCAGCAATGTGTGGGTCGGCTTTGTAAAGTATATCACCAAACTCGTCAAGCACTTGAATAGCAAAAGATTTGATTAAACCATCTCTTCGCATTGCATCCTCCATTGCTTGTTGAGAACCCCATTGAATTCCCTTATATGGATTATTTACTATATCGTATTGTTGAGTAGGTTGTTGCCCTGTAAAATCTTTAAGACTGGTTTGTGTGCTTGTGCTATTAACAGGTTGTTGGGATTGAGCAGGTTGTTGTGTAGGTTGTGTTAAGGCAGGAATAGGTTGTTCCCCTAAAGTTGGTAATCCACTAACTACTTGAGCGGTTTGCTGAACCGTATCTGTTGGTTGTGTTGGTTGTGTTGGTTGAGGCATAGGCCGAATACCAGTTACTTGTATAGGTGCTTGTAAAGGTTGTACTCCGGGTGGAAGGGAAGGGTCTTCAACTGGTCTTGATGTTCTCATACTCTCTTGCTGTTCTTGAGTTGGAAGAGGTACTCCCGGTGGCTGATTTTGTCTTGCTCTTAAACTACGCTCACGGTTCATTGCCGCTTCTTGTTGGCGTAAATAGTCCTCATTTGCCTCTTGAATTCTTTGTTTTCTGCGTTGTTCAGTCATTTGTTGCAATTGTTCTTGTGGTGTAACTGCTACTGGTTGTCCTAATGTGGGGTCAAGACCCGCATATGTTTGAAATCCTTGTAATGGTGCGGCAAGATTCCCTCCTTGTAATCCATGTGCTGTTTGAAATCCCGCTACACCAGCCGCACCTATTTTACCTGCCATTCCAGCGAGCGCACCAAGTCGTTGTGGAGTTGTAGCATCGGGGTCTTTGAAGGCTCTACGACCTAACTGCAAAAAAGATGGTCGTTGTTGCTGTACATTGTATGTACCTAATAGTCCACCATCTGCTTTGACTAATATTTTCTTACTCATTGACGGCCACCTCTAATAATTCGCATGACATCATCCATAACTGAATTTTTTGACTTGATAAATTGAGGAAGAATAGTTTGTCGTGGGTCTGCAAAAGATTGTTGCGCTCGTTGTTCAACTTCTGTTAGGGGTGCATCAGTAATAGGTTGAGGTCTGCGCCGACCAGCCATTTCAAGCATTTGTCTAAATTCCGATGGTGAAAATTGACCAATTTGTGGTCGTATTTGTTGAAACTGTTGTATCGGAGAATGTGGATAAGAAGTGGGTGTCGCCCGTACAGGTGGTGCTGGTGTTGGAGGTAAGGAAGTAGCCAAACCACCAGCCGGAGATGCAACAGGTGAAGGAGAAGAAACCTGCTGTACGGGCGACAATGTTTGTGTAGGGTCAAATGCCTGTGTTGGGGCAAAATCATGAATATCATGGATATATGCATCCATATGCGGGTCAAGTGGTGTAGTGCTGTATTGACCTGTTACAGCATCCATTTGTGGATAACCACCAATAGTCATTGCAGGGCGAGCCGTAGTTGGAACATCACCAAGCCCTCGTTTTACTTCATTTCCTCTTGCACTTGCTTGATGGTCGGCCAATGCTTCAATAATTCCTCTAAAACGACCCACTTGATTCATAAGTTGGTCACTATGATGCATACCTATTGCATTTAATTCATCAGCACTAATTGAATGTTCACCAAATCGGCTACGACCTTCTTCTTTACCTTCACCTGAAGCACGAGCAAGAGCAAAAAGACGCTTGGCTGATTCATGCATTCCTTTGCCGCCTTTTTCACCAGCCGTGAGATATTTTGCTTGCTCTTCGGGTGAAAGCATTTCAGCATCAGCACCATATTTTGTCATCATATGGTCATATAATCTTTTGAAATCTCCTTGACCGCTACGACCAAATAAAAACATCATAGCGGGTACATTAGACATATCTTTAATCAACGCATTACGCAAATCGGGAGTTTGAAGAATTTCATGAAGTGGCCGAGTAATCATTTGTGGAGAGGCAAGCGTTCCAGTATTTACTGTAGCCTCAATATTTGGTATATGTTCAAGTCCTTGTTGTAAAGCCTGTTCAATCATAGCATGTGCAGACTTTTCTAATCCAGTAGCGGCTTTTCCTTTCTTTTGTAAATTTTCTTTTACATTAGGATAGAAGAAAATATCGGGAAGATGATGTGTTACTTCCCATGTGTGAACTGCTTCTGTATCACCAAAATATCCTTCGGGTGCTTGACCCATCATACCTGCATCCACTTCACTTCCATGTTGTTTTGCATGAGAGCGTATGTAACCTTGCGGGGCAGTAAGATGAGCATACATGTAAGGATATTTCGTAAAAGGAAGAGCCTGCTTAATTTCAGATTCCGGTATTCCCATGTCTGTTAATTGATGCATAAGTTGTTTATTGAATGGAATATAATATGATTCAAGAAAACGGCCCATTGGGGTTTCTTCATGATTTTTATTTGTAAGCATTGTAATTTTTGTACCACCTTGAGTACGAGATGGGCGAGTTGTAGTATCTCGTGTAGCATCGCCCGGTGGTAATGCATTACCACGAATTTTACGCCATTCACGAGATTCAAATGGAGTTAAAGCATGTTCATCACCATTTGTATGTGTATCATTAAATTCATTTATAGCCTCATTAATTACATCTTTTGCTGGAACATTAATTCCTCTTGCACGAAGAAAATCACCAAGATGTTTGGCTACAGCATCAATACCATGACGGAATTCGCCATAATTTGTATTCCACACCATATCACCATGTTCTCCTATACCCCATTGACCCGGAAGAACATTTCCTACTCCATCATGAGCGAAAGCAGGAATATCATGTTCATGTTCGGGGCGAAAAACTTGTGGTGGGGGATTACGAAATACTTGTGCGCCAGCAGGCCCATACCCCACAAGACTCCATGCCTTAATGATAGGGCGACCTATACGAATCATCCCATATGCCCCCTGCGTGAAATTAATGCACCAGCAGGGTCAAGACCGAATGTTTTGGCATCTGTTTCAGTATTTTCTGTTGGGCCATCGGGTTCTTCATCATCGCTTGGTTTAACACCTGCTGGATGAGCAGGAACAGCACCTTCTTCAAAGGCTGATGGTGAACCAGCCTTTTTGAGTCGTGCTTCTCGCTCTTTTGCTTGAATAAGTCGTCGCATGAGATTAAGTAACTCAATACGGCGGAGGTCATTGCGTGCTTTTAGAATTTCACTTTGGTATCGTTCTTCACTCATCATAATTGATGAAGAATCGGGCATTGCTGGAACACTTGGTACACTTGATTGCATTTGAGGCATCATCGGTGGTGTTGGTGGTGTTGGTGGAAACATGCGTGGCATACGAGGGCGACTAATACGAACAGGATGTAGAGATGGTTGGCGCATCATTCCACGCTGAGAAGGAAGGAGGCCACTAAGACGGCCAGCCCCAGTTGGGCCAGCAACATTAGAGCGTGCCGCATAACGAGCGTGCGGTGAAAATGTGGTTCGTACATTACCCAAAATTTTGCGTGCTTCGGATTGTGCTTGATATTGTCGGTAGCGTTGTGGGTCTTTACTCATTGGTTGCTTTGTAGCAATACCCCTGTGGCTCATTTCAACAGCCAAGTGTGGAAGCATTAAACCAGTTTTCTTCCCACCTTTGATTCCTCGCATATGGGATTTAAATCGCCTCATTGTTGCACCTTCGGGTGACATACCACCCGGTGGGCGATTGAATTGACCCGTTGAAGGGCGAAACATTTGGCGTGCTTCTTGTTTTCTTCGGCTTGCTATTGTGCGTTCTGTTTCACGCTTGAGAATGTCTCCCCAAGCATCCTCCATCGGCTCGCTTGCCATAATTTCTTCATCAGCAAAGAATTTTGAAGGGTCAGACATTTGTAAATTTCTCAAACTTTGTTGGGCTTGTTCTTGTTGTTGTTGAATTTTTGGCATTTGCCTTGACATACGACTTACATTACGCATAAATTGTTGCTTCATTTGGGGGTCATAGTCTCCCATTCTGCGTTGCATTTCAATATAATCGGGATTTTGCTTTCCTTCGTACATCATTTCTGTAGCAAGTGTTTGAAGGTCTGCTTCATCTAAGTCCGGCATTAACATGCGTGCAGTTGGTGTAGCAATATTTTGAAGGATTTGTTGTTCTCTTTGTTGTGGTTGTAGCATCTGTTGGATAACATAGTCAAATTGCTTTGCTTCCTGTTTAAGCCCCGATTCAAGTAATTTATCACGCTCTTGAATTAAATCTTCAAGAGAAGCCTTCAATAGTGTACTCCAAGCATCTTCCATCGGCTCGCTCATGGCGATTGGAAGGGGTGAACTCATGGCTGAACCTGTTCCACTTTTTGCCCCAGTAGCGAGGTCAAGAAGTGTACCCCGACTTCCAGCAGGGCCACCAGCCAAACCAATTTCACGCTCATCATCACGCTTGTTGCTATCATCAATCGGTGCAGGTGATTCTTCACCGCTTAATCCTTGTGTAGCACGCACTTTGATGTGTTTAATTTTACCACGCTTGGCTTTCTTTTCTTCTTCCATGCGTTTCTTTTCTTCTGCTTTTTGCTCGTTATATTCGGGCGAAGCAGGATTATATTTTGTTTCATCTTCGTTTGCAGATGAATACATCTTGTCCGATTCACTGCGAGGTGAATACATGCGAGTGTCCGAACCACGACCCATGACCATCATTCTACCCCCATGTTATCTTGAAGTTGCTTTTTGATTCTCATCCAAGTTTCGGGGCTTTCTTTACCCAATTCAACTTGTAAAATATTGAAAGTTTGATTGACTTGTTGCCCATCACTCTTTGCGCCCCATTGGTCTTGAAATCGCATAAGGTCTTTGACTGTTTCTCGTACTTCTTTGTGGAGTGCAACAGCGTCACGAACAAATCCATCTTCATGAACTGTACCTTCATCAAGCAGTTCACTTAATTTTAGATTTAATTTTTCAGCATTTGAACGCAAAAGCGAAATTTCTTTTCCAGCCACTAATGCTACTTCTACTGCGGCTGTCTTTTGAACAAGTGGTTGAAAATGATGTTTCATATGGTGATACACTGAATTTTCGGGAATTTCTAATTCATCAGCAATTACTTCACTGATTCCACCATTTTCAAAATAAGCACGCTCATATTCAGCACGCATTGGAGAAGTACATAATGCACAATCGGTATTTGCACCCATGTGATATTCACCCATGTGATTACGATAATGACGGTCTGCGGTGTTGCTTCTCCACCCCATATCTTTGTCTAATTGACGGGCAGAAATAGCACCTTGAAGCATTTGCTCTTCAAGTGTGTCACGCTCTTCGCTTATGCAAAAAGCACAGGAACGCTTCGTGACACGCTCTCCCGCCATGACATTGTTAAAGCACACACATTAAAAACAATTGTGAATTAAAAGATTATGGTGAGAAGATGAGAAGGAGGGCAAGAATTGCTAAAATTCCATTGGATAGAAATACTATGACAAGCCTAACGAATGCTTTAGGCGATGTTGCAAAGGGGCGTTACGCACCCAGTATTATTCGTAAAGAACGAATACGCATCTGCAATTCTTGTCCTTACGGCGGAAACCGTTGTGACCTTTGTGGTTGTTTCATTAAAACAAAAACAGCGTTGCTGAGTTCGTCGTGTCCTATTGGTAAATGGTCAAAACCCTTTCGTGATACGAGCGTACACAGCGGAAAGGAACAAGACACTGCCGAGTAATGCAATTAATACATAGGATGCGGCACTTGAACCCATAGAATCTCCTTTGAGTAAAAGAAGCAATACAAGTGTAATAATTGCCGCTAAAATCTGTACCATAATCATGTCCACAATAACACTACGATGTGGGTTTAATACATCAAGTGTAGTTGCCGCAAACGACTGTGAAAAATTTCCTGTTCTATCCATCATCTCAACCCCATAAGTCCACGAGCAACGCTTCCAACACCGCTACCCATCTTTTCCATCATACCTTCATCGGCTAATGCCGCTGAAAGCGCACCGCTCATCATATTTTGTTGAGCCATTGTAGCAATTTGCATTTGTGTTTGTTCAGCCATCGTTATATTTTGTTGTGCTGAATTTTGTAGTGTGTTGAAATCCGCTTTGATATTTTCAGCACTCATGGTTTGCAAATGCTGAGGTAGTTTAGTAATATCCATCTTTAAATTTCCATCACTATCTTCTACAAATACAGCGTTTTTCATCACCTCAAGTACACTATAGGAAACAAGATTGTTCAAAAGTTCAACAAAAATTCCCATTTGTGGGCTTGCAATAAATCTGTCTAACGGTACGATTCCACGAAGAAGTAAAATTTGCATTTCAAGTTCACTTGGTGGTGCAACAGGTTGTTGCCCCCATTGAGAAGATGCGCCACCAGTCATTCCCTGCATGAAAGGAGATTGCATTGTGTTACCAAATGGTGATTGTTGTTGCATTGGCATAGGTTGTTGCATATAGCCCGATGATACACCTAAATTAAGCGCACCATTGTTCATTGGTGTTTGATTATTTCCGCCAAGTCCTAACATATCACTCAACACCTCCAATCGCTTCTTGTTCATGAGGATTTTGATTACTCATCATATTTTGAAAGGCTGGTGTAGGTTGATTCATTAAGGCAATTTCATGCTCAAAAATACGCAAATCAAATACTACTGTCGTAATATCATTTTGCTTAGTTACAGGATTTTGATAATGAATGATGTTAATACCGTTTGTTTTCTTTGAATCACGAATAAGTTCATCAAAAAATGGCTCATATTTTTGAAGCATAGGTGGTGTTGGGTCTTTCTTTTTAATTGAAGCAACAGGTACAGTTACAACACTTACACCTCGTTTTACTTGGTCACGCAAGCGTTTTGGATTTGCATCCCGTACACGCTCTTCTTCTGCTTCCCACTTACAAAGTAAATGATACAAATGCAAATGTTCGGGGCAATATGTACCACGCATTTTGCGACCATTCGTTACTTTATCTTTAGCAATGAATGCCTCAGCCTCACCCGTTACTGGATTTTGCCAATACATTTCCCAAAGGCTACGACCTGTTTCATCGTCACAAATTTTAGCATACAAATTATCATACTGAATTAAAACAGCACAATCACAACCATCTACAACACAAACATTGGTTTGTTTATCATATCGGTATTTTCGCCCAAGAAATAATCGCACTGGATTGAAAATATTACGCTTTGAAGGAGAGAGAAGAGAATATGCTTGCTTAATGTCCTTACGGCGAGCCTTGTGTGGGTCTGCATGTCGTGAAGGATAGAAATTGACTTTTGGAACTTGCAGATTATTTTCACTTGCAACAGTTTGCATTTGTTGTTGAGCAGTGGCTTGTTCCATCAATGCCGCATGAGATAAACCTGCATTTCCCTGTTGGCTCAATGCATATAGATGAGCGTTATTTGCATCGGCTAAACGATATTGTTCAGTTGGAGTTCTATTAAAATTAAGCATTTTGACCACCTTCAAATTGAGCGGAATAACCACCATTTTCATTCGGTACAATAGTCCAGTTGATGGTAGAGCCTTTTTCAAGCCCTAACATTTCTGCTATCCACATAGGTATAACTGTTCTTACACTACTGCTTGTTTTGCCTACAGACGCTACTGTTGTCTTTGTCATTATATCACCTAACTTGTCAAAAGAGATACCATTGTTGCATCAACATTCCATCCGATTCTTGTAGCCATGAAAGAGCGGCGTGTGGGTACACCAGCCTTTTGCAAGCGTATAAGGTCGTCACGGAATGCATCAAAAATTTTGTGTTCGCCAATTCGGTCTTGTTGCCAAAGCATTACAGCCGTATCATCAAAAAATCGGTCTGCTTTATTGGCTACAAGCATGATTAATTTTGGCACATATGACTTACCCTTCCATCGGCTTTTCAAATTACGATAACGATACTGGCGGTGAATAATTGCATCTACAAGATATTTGAATCCTGCAATTTGTTGTAATGCTTCATCACCACCTTTAATTGAACGGTCATCAAATAAATATACCACACATTCAACTTGACGGGCTACCATATCATCAATCCAAAGATTCCAAAATCGCTCTTGCCCACCTACATCGGCTGAAAATACAACACGCTTTTCACCTTTGTATGATACACGCTTACGACTTGGTTTTGGTAAATTATACCGACCAAGCATTTTAAAATGTGTAGTACGCTCATCTTCGGGTATATCTTCCATTTCGCCCGGTGTAGTCATGTAACGGTCAAGAGTTGTTTTTCCAGTTAATCCTGCGCCGTAAATACCGACCTTGCGAGGCTTCCATGCGTTAAAGACTGATTTTCCCCAAACCATCGCACCCACAAGTGCTGTACCGGCTGGCTCAACCATTTACAAGCCCCCATAACCAATCGGCTAAATCTTGAACTTTGCCCCAAAACCATTCTACTGTATTTTCCCATACTGAATCACCTGTTTTCATTTCATAATAACTCGTAATGAGAATGGCTGAACCTGTAAATAAGATAGTTCTTAGCCACCCCATACCCTTTTCATAATAATTATCAAGTGTATTTTGGGTATGCATAGCCCTTAGCGTTGCCTCCGTAGAGTCATCGGTAGGGGTTTTGAAAATGCGACCCAAATCATCACCACTCAATCATTCTTGTATCGCTTATCGGGCGTACCATCTTTCTTGAGTGGGATTTCTTCTTCATCGGTTTTAACTCCAAGATTCACTGGGGCTTTAATATCCGCCGAATGTTTTGGAGGGTTTGAAATGAGTTTGTTTTCTTCTCGCTCAATAAGTGAAGGCGCACCACCCGGTACTCCCCATGAAGGAGGCATTTTGCCGGGATTAGTTTCCATCCAGCGCAACTCAGCCTCAAGTTGTGCTTCTTGCATTCGCAGTTCCATCTCGGCTCGGCGGTTATCAAATTGATATTGCATACTGCGGTATCGGTTTTGTCGCTCTTGCTCAAGATTTTGAATTCGTACTCGCTCTTGCATGTTTTGTTCAAAGAACATTTTGAAGAAATAATAGGCAATTCCTTGAACAAAGAATGCGGCCATTGCATATGTGAATCCATTTAACATTGCATCTTCACTGTAGAGCCATACCTTTGCATCAAACAGCCCGATGGCTAAACCAACGAGTGCAGATTGTGCAAGAATAAGACCCATTAAACGGATTTCGGCTTCGGATGTATTGCTACCTTGTTGCATTGTCCTCACCTATGGTCAAAATCATGGTCAATTTAAAGATTTCTATTTTGTCACTTGTGTCATTTTGTCACTCACCAAAAATGACATTTCGTAATTTACTCATTTATTCATAGTATCTTAGATATATATTATTATTAATTATAGGTATAATGAATAAATGACATAATTGGTTGAGTCAAAAAAGGTGAGTGACATTTTGACATAAGTGAGGTAAGTGATTACTTACTCAGTGAAAGTAATTTTTTGCCCCGTTGGAAAATTAGTGCTATAACGAGGGTTTTCTTGTATTTCACGACCACCAAAGGAAAAAGTATCTTCACTTGTTACTGGATTTACAAAACGCATTCCTCTTTCTCCTGCTTTTGATTCGGCTACGGCATCCTGCCCAAATTGTGTTGCTAAAGCGTACAACTTTTCTTTCAATTCGGGCGGATAATTTTGAATAGCAATTGAATGTTCCTTACCCCATTCACCTTCACCAATACCCGTCATGATGTTCATTTGCTTCTTTCTGTTTAATTCTGCTATAGCCGCTAACAACGCATCATGTTTTTCGCTTTGCTCTCTTGCTGAAACCTTTTCTCTTCCCGGCCTTGAAGAAATATACATGGATGAGTAGTCGGGTGAAACTAAACTTTCAACTTGAGATTTATCATATGAAGGTAAAGTTTGTTGTGCTTTCAATACTAACCAAGCCTTATTCATTGGATTCATGCTTACAACTCCCGAAGTGTTCCCTTGTTTTTGAAATGCCTTGCACGATTTGCATGTTCATTTTCAAGCGTTAAGCGATTTCCTTGTGTATGACTTACATCCATATGGTCATGGCTACCATAAATTCCACGCTTTCTTCGCTCTTGATTAAGTAATTCTCGGTACTTCACCCTCTCCGGGCTGGACTCATATTGTTTATCATATTCTAATTTATGTTGCTTGGCTTCGGGGCTTACACGCTCTTTGAGCAGTTGGAAGGCGATGTCCATTGGTTCGCTGGCGACTTTGTTGGATAAAAAAGGGCTATCAATGATGCGTTGCTCATATGAAAGCGGCGTAATCAAGTTTTGGTCAATCAATTCCTGTTCTGTTAATGGTGCGCCCATTTTTTGACCCCAACGATTTGTGCCTTGCTCAAAAGGAAATTGACTTATAAATTCAGCAATTTGGGGTACAATCTTGCCTTGCCCTGTCACTAAACTGTAAGCAGTACCTTCAATATCAGATGGAGAAGCGTTATTGGGGCGAGGGATTTCTACATATGATTCTTTTGGAAATCCACCGTATTGAAAACCTTCACCTGCATGTGTTTTAGCCCCTTGTTCCATTGTACGCCACCAATGCGGTGATTCTGTTGTACCAAGAAGAATTCCACTTTCTTTGTATGGGTTAAATGTAAAATCGGGGGCAAGAAGTGTACCTAAATTACTTGGCCCTACCCAAGTACCTGTAACATCTCTTTGTGGATTGATAGACTCACCGCTTTCATCTAATAATCCCGGTAATGGTAATCCATGTTTTAATTTAGCCGCTCTTAATTCATATGGTATTGTATGTCCAACACCTTCTTTCTTTGAGCGGGAAACGCTAATCGGTTGAGCAAAAGTTTTGCGATGTCTTTCGGGAATCCACCGAAGAGATTCAATATCTTCAAGCGAAATACCACGAGCCTCATCTATGGTCGGCAAGTATGCTTTTTTGACCATGATTTGTTTCATATGAATTTCACCCCCGATGCTTTTGGATAAAGAATAGGCAATTTGCTTTTAGGTGCATCTGCTATACTTTCAAAATCCCCTTGTCTAAATCCTTCACCCTTTTGTCGTTGCATTTCATTAATTTGACGAATGTATTCTTTTTTCTCTTCATCAGTTAAAATTGGATTTTCTAAACCAAATGCACCGTGTTGCCATTCTAAAGGTAATGATTTATCATGTGCTTGTCCAAGTCTTATTCTTGCTTCATCTAAACCTAATTTTTGCATTGCTTCAAGTGGCATATCTTCATCTTCATATTGTAATCTATTATACATTGATAATAAGACTTTATCCATTGGGGATAAGTCAAGTGAGTGTATTGATTCATATCCTGCTGGTGTTTTGTATCGTGCTAAACCTGTAGGTATTTTAAAAGTCGGAGTACCAAAATCGCTAAAATTACTATTAGGTATTGGTTTATGAATACCTACAAGTCTATTTGGTGGTATATTTCCCGAATGCATTCCTTCTATTCCTTCTCTATGTGACCTGCGTGCAAACGCTTTATCACTTGGTGTTCCAAATCCACGAATTCCAATTAATCCTATATCTTCATCTCTTGAAATATTTGCAGGATATGCCGATTCAATATCCACTTTAGTTGGCGCACTTACGAAACTTGATTTTTCCGATGGTAAAAGGTCGGGTAACATAAAATTTTCTTGTTCCCATAATTCATTTTTCCCACTACCAATAATTGGTTTTAAGCCAAAATTACCTGCTCTACCAATTTGTTGTAATTGGTTTAATGGAAGTTGTTTAAATGCATTAACAGGTGGCATAGCACCGGGTAAAATATTACCTTGTTCATCAAAATGTGGCCCTTCGGTTTGATAAAACCAATCAAATTCGGGTATGGTAGATTGACGACTAACATAATCTCGTAATTGAGGTATGTTTTGTATATCAACATCTGCTAATGCCGGATAATCACGAGTCATCTCACCATGTGCTAAAGCACCTTGATTTGCAAGTTGATTAAGATAATCACCAGCAATATCATGAGGTAATTCGCCTCTTTGAAATGCTGTTAAATTTAAATCTGCTTGATACAATGGAACTTTTTCTTCAAATTCTTGAGGTGTAAAAGCCAGTTCCGGCCTCCAATTTGCTAATTCTTTATCTGTAGGAAACCTATCTCTTTGTTGAGCAGGCGTGACATTTACACCATAATCAGCAAGCGTGGCTTTGCGTATCGCCACCCCTGCCATGTGTTCTTCTATGGTGAATTAATTTAAAGAACTAACGCATCGTGCGTATATGCATGAGCCGCCGTGTTCTTGTCAAAGGTGACATTGGACAGGCTGTTGGAACTGTTGCTGGCGCACAAAAGGGTGCGGCGGCTGGTGCGGCACTTGGAAGCGTTGTACCCGGCATTGGAACACTAATTGGTGGTATTGCCGGTGGATTATTGGGTGCTAAAACAGGCGGTAAAGTCGGTGACGCACTTACGGGTGGCGAAAATATTACCGAAAAGAATAATCAAAAAGATGAATCTTTTACTGATAAAATAAAAGAAAGAGGTAAGCAGGCCATAGAATTTGGACAGCAACAAGCCCAGTTAGCCCAACAAAAACAATCTCAAATGCAACAACAAAACATGCAAATGGCAGAAAAAGCCAAGCAAGGTTCACAAATCAATACTGGTGAGCCTATGGATTTGGCTTGGAGAATGATGAAAGGAAAAGATTTGAAGCAATTCTTACAAGAGTACCCCGGAATAAAGTTCCAAAGCCAAGACCTTTGGGATGACCCATTTACTGATGAACCTATTTCTTACGGAACAACCACGCATGGTAAAACTTCTCATCTTAGTCCTAATGAGAAAAGTGCCGCTCAAAGAACAATGAATCCACAAAGGATGGCCGTTCTTCAACGATTTTTGGAGAGAGGAAAAGCGAAAAATCCTACTATTATTCAACAAGTACACAACACAGTGGAAGACCCTTACTTTTTGCCATACGATATGCAAAATCCACCAATGAGAACTGAGAACTCCGTTCCTCGTTACGAAAATGAGTGGTACTACGAAACTGCTGACCATTCTCATGATTATCCACAAGAACAGGTGGATGAGTTCAACAGAAGATACAACATTCAGCAAGGCGAACCAATAGACCTTACATGGCGTATGCTCAAGGGTGAGTTGCAACTGCCCCACCAAATCACTGATGCGCTTAAAGATGATATTCTAACACTTGACCGAGCGCATAAAATGACTGATACCAATGAAGGTACACTCATTGAAAATATTCATCCCGAAATGGAAAATGTCATCAAACTCTTGGCTGAAAAACACATGGGAGATTTGACTCCAAACAAAACACGCCCAGTCATGCCGCTATTTCATGGACAGTTTGACTGAGTTTTATTTCCTCAGCAATTAAACTTGCTTCGTTAAGCAAGGCTTGGTCTATTCCAGTTTCAAAACCCCAAGCATGGAGATGACGCACCAGCGTTTCTGTAGCAAGATTTGCCCCCGACCCTTCAACAAACGGGCATCCACCAAGACCGCTGATGCTTGAATCAAATTCCTTAATGCCAGCAAACAAACCAGCACGCACTAATGATATTGGCCTTGATTCATCACCTTTATGATGTAAATGCAAGGCTAAATTGACATTTTCAATAATACCTAATTCAGCCCACAATCGCACATCTTCTTTATCGCCGCAACCTATGGTATCGGACAACACTATCGTAGAGCCAAACATCTTTGCATCTTTAATGCAACTTAACATGTTGTTATGCGATACTTCACCACTATACGGTGAGCCAAAAGCCATACTGATATACACTCGTACATTTTCTTTTGGCACTTTGTCCATGAATGTTTTATACATTAAAATTAATTCCGAGCGTGTTTTTCCAAAATTTTTCATATTGAAAGTTTCGCAGGGTGAAAACACGATGTTGAATTTTTCAACACCCATAGCGCACGCACGCTCATATCCTCGCTTGTTCATTACCAGTACGCTTCCACGCTGAAACACTTGTTCAGCATCAGCCATCTGCGGTACAAGTTTTGGATGAGCCATGCTTGTTTCTTCAATATTTTCTATGCCAGCCGCATACAATGAATGAATTAAATTACGCTTAATTGGCGTATCTACAAATTGTTTTAGTGATTGAAGTCCGTCACGAGGGCCAACCTCATAAACGGACACCTTCACTGGATTCCCCTCCGCATTCCTTCGTAGCAGGCTCGCTCTAATTCCGCCTCGTTTTCAAAGACGATAAACGAGTCAGCCTCGCTCGGCCAAAACAAAAGTGTGAACAAAAACGATACGGCAAAGCCACCCAAGAACAGTAGCAGTGCATAACCGATAAAACTCACGGCATCGCTAAGGCGGTGTAGAAATTAAAGTTATTGGTTGTGCCTCTTACAAAAAGTGCATCTGTTGCTTTTCTTTGTACCGGCCAAACCCCTGCCGCATTTGACACAGAACTCCTTAGCCATAGAACGCCACAAGAACTACTTGTATTTGAAAATTTTTTTTTTAAAATTTTTTTTTGAAAAGGCCGTTCCATGATTTTTTCTCCGAGCGGTGTATGCGGTTAAAAGAAGTGCTATGGGATAGCACTGTGCTATGACTCCTTCTAAGGGCGTGCTATGGGGCTGTGCTATGGGGTGGGTGGGGCGCAGTGTCCCACTCTATAGACCGCTATACGGCGTTGTGCTATGGCCTCCAACCCCGCCCCTCATGCGGGTGGGCGAGTACAAGGGTGGGGGTGCAGGGGGCGGTTCTATAGATTTGCGCCCCACCCCCACACTCACATACACGCCTTTGCGTATGCATGTCTATAGATTTCACCCCATGCCCCATGTTTCCTATAACTCACACGCCTGTAAAGTCGCAAGCCCCCATAAATTGCGCCCTTGACCCCAACCCATATGGGTGCGTTATGCACCTCCTTCACGGTGCTTTAGGCTATGTGCTATGTGCATGCATGATGCACACACCCGATGAAAAACAGGGTGCTGAGTGGTTAGAGTATTTAAATCAAGAAAGATATAGGGTGTGGAGGAAAAAACATGTCAAATATGTATCAAACCCCGTTGCCTGCCGCTGAAATGACCGCCACCTACGCTGTGAAGATTACCCCCATGCTTGAACGCATGGCGGCTGTCCTCGCAGGTAACGCACAATCCTGTGCGTTGCCCATTAACACCACCATTGAGAACCCTCGCTCGCCTTGTGAGTACGACTACAAGAACACCCACCAAACCTTCACTCGCCAACAAGTGCGTGAGATGGCGATTGAGATTGTCACCATCATGAGTGCATCACCCTCGCCTACTGCTGTCCAAAACCAAATCCCCTCATACGCTGTGGGTGCAAAGGCCAGTGACAAAGACCTCGCTCACGCTCTCCGTGTGCCTTATGAGCCGAGCAAGGGTAAGAATGCAGGACTCACGCTCAGTGGTGCTGGTACAGCAATCGCCAACTATCGCTTCGCTATGAAGCGCATGGCTGGCGCAAACGCTGTCACCAACTCCCTTGCGAGTGGCACTGCGTTCTTCGTCAATCGTTCTGCTGTCCTTGCTCGCATGAACGAGGGTGCTGATGCAACTACCAAAACCGCTAACGAGAAAGCCTGTGCATCCCTGCTCAACGCTGATGGCACTTGCACGAGCCTTGCACCTACGAAGTCCACCACCATGCCAAACAAGAACGCACTCAAGGCAGTTGCTCGCCTCTTGTACGGTGCTAACTGGCACGCTGGTGACAAATCAGCCATCTTCCAAGACTGTCAAGCATTCGTGTATGGTCAAGCCTCATCTGTTGGTAAGCCAAACCAATCACCTGTGAACCGCTACACCCTTGAGGTGCTTCGTGACACTCACCAAGCAACTGTGCGACGGCTCGCTAAAGAGGCTGGCGCACCTGCTGATGCAACCAAGTCCAAAGCACTCGCCATCCAATGGTTCAGTGACAACACCGCACGCCTTGAGGCACTCAACTGAGGTCGCAACTGAGTGACTGACTGACACCCACGCTGAGAGCGTGAACACCGCCCTCGTCACCGCTTCGGCGGTGGCGGGGGCTTTTTTTATCGCCATTTTTCCCATAGCGCAACGCAAGAGGGGTGCTGTTGCCACGCTTGCGCCTGTACAAATAGTCCAGCCTTGCGTGTTCGCAACGCACCCATATGGGTTGGACTCTTCACGCATCCTGTTCGTCTTACGCAGTGCGTCAAAAAAATTCCGAACTGCGAGGCGTGCGTAAGTCCTAACCCCTCGCTTATGAGGCTGGCGATTCCCTCGCCCATTAGAAACGGCTGACTTATCTTAGGGCGCATCAGCCGAACATGTTCGGTGTGGCTAAACTTACCGTACATGTTCGTACAAACCATTCAACTTGCGAACATGTTCGTGGTCAATCCTGTTGCCTCACCTTTTGAACAGCCCGATTCGTTACACTGAAAGCCTGTTGCCTCACTTACCTCATTTTCTCACTCACTCATTTTGACATTTCGTGCCGAGCAATTATGTCATTTCATAGGTACTATAGTATATATTATTATTAATATTAAGAGTATATGAATAAATGAATAATCCCTTACGGCCAAATCTACATTAAGTGTAGGGGGTGTTTGACTTTGACACAGCCCAAATCCAATAATGTCATTTTAGGTGACATAACAAATGACACAAGTGACATAAGTGACACAAGTGACATATCCCTATTCGTTATACTGCAAGCCTATCTCCACTGGAAACATAGGTTAGTCACCCCTCATTACCATGACATAACGCAAAAGAAAAACCGATGACTGAAAAGTTAGACTATTTAAATCAAGAAAGATATTGAAGTTGATGACACAAAACAAAGTGAACATTGATACCGCCAATCCGTTGAAAGAAGTTCCCCAGTTGTGGGAGTGCAGTGCATTTAGCAAAGAGTACAAACGCTACGGATGGGATGCCACGCTACATGTAGTTAGCCAACCAAACAAACCTGTACGCATGTTTGTTTCCGACCATGCAACACTCACCGATGCTCTTGAGATTACTGACTACAACATTGACACACTGCAATCAAGAGTACGAATCATCCGATGGGCTAACGCCAACGGAATGTACATCAAACATCATGGGGTGGTCGCTTGAATACATTAGCACGCAATCTCTACCAACGCCTTGTGCTTACAGGTAACAACAACACCATCGCTAAGGATGTTGCTAAATGTATTATGAATGGTAACACACTTGAGCAATCCATACGAGAGGTATCGCATGAGCATTCATCATTCAGCACTGACAACCCTGTATGGATGGAGGCTATTCAAATCATAAGTATATACTTCCCGTCTATAGAAGAGGTGATTGCATGACACGAACCTTCAATGTTACTTTCGTGCATGACCACTTCACCATCACGACCACCATCAACAACAATAACCTCCCGTCTGTGGATGACAACACCGACATTACTTCCTCGCAAGACGCTTACGAAGCACTGGTGTACCACGCAAGCATGACTATCCAAGACAACATGCCTTTGGCTGTGCAACTGGGAGACATGCAAGCATTCCTCGTCAAGCGGGCGAGCGACATTACAATTGAAGAGTTGATTAATAGAACAAACAAAATGGAGGAATGAAAATGAATAAGACTGAATACAAATTGATAGGAAAAGAAAACACATTTGACCACTACCCTGATTCACTCATCAGTGCATTGGGCAAAGACAGAAACAGTATGGTGGAGTCTTTCGTGGATGAAGCGACTCGCTTTTATTCTCTCATGTTAGTTTATCCAGCCTTCCCTATTCATGAAGCGATGATGCTATGTCAAAACCCTCAACGATACGAGATTGAGGCGAGGGAAGAAGTCGGCACAGAAGGTTGGCTCGTAACTATTACGGAGGTGATTGAATGAGCGAGCATATTTATTGTGAAGATTGTGCCGAGCATAGAGAATACGAAGTGGATGCTCAATACAGATGCGATGAATGCGAGAGTGACATATGCTTTGACCACATGAAGGTGTGGCCTCAACCCAAGTGGGAGAAAACCAAACCAATTCATTACTGCAAAAACTGTTATCAATACCGATGGACTATTACGGAGGTGATTGCATGAGTATGACACAACCAATAAACTACCAAGAAGCACTTGCATACATGAGTAAAGCAAAGAACATTGAATACGGCAGACCATACGGAAAGAATACTCGTATTGAATACACCTTTGGTTCGGATGGTATGCCTTTCATATCTATTCGTTATCACGATACAATACTTGCTAACATACATCACGACAGAACAGAATACCGTAATGGTGGATGGCATTCAGTGACAACCAAAGACCGATTGAATAAACTACTGCCTGCGCATATGCGTATAAGTCAAAAGAATTTTGTGTGGTATTTACACATCAATGAATCAGTGCATGAGTTACCGCATGACTTTACGATTAGCATATCAAGCGATGGTGAAATTGTAGATATTGAATGAGACTTGAGGACTATTTAAATCAAGAAAGAAAGAACGATTGAAAAGGAGTGAAAAAATATGAGCCAAAAAGCAGAAGCATACGAAGCATACATATCATTACAAGAGAGTTACAATGCAAATACATGTGACGATTGGAATGTCCTAACCACTATTAGTGGTGGGTCACTGATTGATACTGAACTACCAGCCGATTCTGTACGAGAGATACTGGGTGATGGATGCACAGAATTGATTGAAAGTTACACAGACTCTTTGACTGAACGAGCGATGCAAATTAGTTATCCAATGTTTGTACGAGCATGTCCACTCTCCCCACGACCGGGCGTGCTTGAGTCAAGTGCTGTGTATAACAAAGATGAATTACGAACAACCATCAAGCGCATCGCCACTACCATGCTTTCTATAGACACGGCAACTGTGCCTATGTATGAGCATGGTTACATTGACCCTCAAGGTACAATCATCGTGCAACCTTACATCCACGCTACAGCATCAGCAGTAGTCGCACCAAACAACTACATCATCATGGGTCGTGACAACGATGGTATCACCGCAGGCAAAGATGGTTTGCGTGTAGCCATACCACTTGGTAATGACATATATGCTCGCCAAGACTTACGGAAGTTAGACATTGATGAGGACAAGGTAGAGATTGAGTTCGTGAGTGAACTCAATTCATCAAATCTTCGCCAAGCATCACGCAATTCTAATTCGTATTCACATCGTCACGCTATGGTTCAACTGCGTGGTAGTGAAGGCGCACGAGAACTTGTTCCCGCACCTGCGGGTGTGACCATCAACGGCACACTTCATGGTGCTGAATCAGTAGTCGTTACTGATGTGCATGTCGTGAGTGACAACAGCGATGAACAACTTGACAAGATGGAAGCGTACCTCCGTTCCAATCCACCTGCTGGTTCAGTCGTCGCTCATCCAAACGGCACTCATCTATCACATCACGCTGGTCAATGTTTCAAGTATGGTGTTCCCTACATCGCATCGGGTGATGTATCAGTTGGTGACACATGGGTACAAGCCGCCGCAGGATGGGTGATTGATGATGCCAACTACGAAGCACAACCATACAATCCTCTCGCATACATTGATGAGTTCATTAGTGGATTCAATGTTGGTTACACTAACTTTGGTCGCCAACATGGTTGGCTTTCAACTGTGTTCCATCAGTTCTTAGGTGGCGCACTTATTGAGCCAGCCCAAACAGCACACCTTGCTGGTGCATATGTAGGTTGGCTCATCAATGCTACACTCTCCGTTGGACTTGGTGAAGTACGACATAGCGTTACTCAAGCACAACAAACTACTGCTCTCCCACACGCCATTATCTATGGTGCATATGGTCACGAAGCATGGAACGCACACGAGGATTATAGTTATGAAAATCGTGAGCGAAAGCATTACTACTTGACTATTGAAAACAATCCAGTTACCCTCGCTACTACTCAAGCCTTGTTCACTCTCGCTGAGAAAGTGTACAGTGCTTCATGGAGTGGTGGTTATGGTGGTAAGAAATACAAAGAATCCTGTGCTAATGGTCGCTTGCTTGCTGAGGCTATGCAACGACTCATTGACAATCCAACCGATGAGAACTTCCAAGAGATGGTCGGTCATGCTAACACTACCGAACACAATGTACACAACAACGGTTTCTTCTTCAACAAATTCATGACAAAGACCGCACTTGATTGGGGAACTGACCCTTCATCTGTTCGCATTCATCCACGACACTTCTTCTGTGTGTATTATGCCGCACAAGATATTATCAACAGCACACCAAATGACATGCTTGACTCAAGTGACTTCATCAATCAATCACTCAACATCACTCAATCATCCATGCGAGATACACCACTTGGCACACGACCCGAATTCAAATCAGCCATTAACAACATGCACCACCTACAGCGACATCCAAACAACAGCAAATTTTCAAATTATACTTCACTCACAAGTTACATTCCATGTGGTGCTGATGATTGTCAAGGTTGTGATATGTATTACAACGAACTCTCACTATCTATATCAACAGGACTACAACCTATCGTTGAAACATACGAGGCTGACTTCCCTCAACAACCAAAAGCATACAGCATGGAACTCAAATCTCTTTCACACTTAGCGAACAAAAACATTGAAGCATTCCATGAAACGATGGACAATGATAAATCATTACTTGATTTCTTCACACTCATGCAACAAAATAATGATACGGCTAATGCAAAGTATATCTCAAACATAGTTGCCTCGCTTACACCCTCTCAACTCATACAATTAGGTAAGTTAAACAAAGGTGATAACTGATGGCGAAAGGTAAAGGAAAGATGAAGAAGCAAAACAAAAAACAAAAACAGAAGGTGAATAAAATGTATAACAATAACAATAATTTCAAGACGACAACTACGACCACATGGAAAGCGCAACCAGTTGCGCCTCCATGTCACAATGGACAGCAACTTGTGTTCACTACCTTAGACGGCATCTCCGTCTATGGTGGTGGCCGTAACCGCAGTGGTGGTTGGTGGACTATGAAACCATATCCTCAACTGGCTATGGGTGCAAGCGAGACTATGACTCCATCATACAACTCACCCACCAATTCATACACGACTGTACCTGCTGGCTGGTCTTGCGAACAATTCAATGGTTATCGTGAGCCTCCGTTGATGATTGACTTAGACTTCCCCGACTTCGGTGTACCCCGTGTTGAAGATTTGTTTTGGTATGCTCTTGCTGATGACATTCGTGAGCATAACATCAAGTCTATCTCAACTCAGTGTGCTGGTGGTCATGGTCGTACTGGTGTTCAACTGTGCATCCTATACTACTTACTCAACGATGAAGATACTCAAGCATCCATTCAAGATGCGGCTCAACTCATTACACTTATCCGTGAGTTACATTGTAGTCATGCTGTTGAGACAGCCGAACAACAACGCTACATTG